>Ga0180217_1001264_pt1 | contig 29231 bp, 32 predicted proteins | sample eDN3rd37CBELigOP_FD_128521 | JGI IMG/M metagenome (GOLD analysis project Ga0180217, IMG submission 128521) | Enriched Organic Plus compost microbial communities from Emeryville, California, USA - eDNA 3rd pass 37_C BE-Lig OP (version 2) (version 2) ... | reverse complement strand
TTTTGCCCTTAAATGATCATTTGCCCGTAACGATTGGGCGAAAGATGTTTGGGCGAAAGATGTTTCGCCCCTACGTATGTTAAACAAAAACATCCGCAAATACATCTGTACGGATCGGGGGATACCGACCTCGCCGCGTTGTACAGAGGATGTATGTTTGGATTGTTTCTTTTGTAGAGACGCAATGCATTGCGTCTCTTTTGGATGGGAGACGCGATCAATCGCGTCTCTACAGGGGGGGAATATTGGGGGCATGGAATGCCCGGTACCATAAAAATTATTCATTTTTTCATGATTTTGATTAACCTTTTCAACGGAATGAAAGAGCTCGTTTCACTCGGTTTTTATTGGTTATTTCATAATTAAACTTTTAAAAACCTGTCGGTTTTTATTTATTGTTTTGCGGGATATTTGGTATCTTTATTGTGGCATCCAGCAATGTTATTATGAATTTAGAGTATTACCAATTTAAAACCAATAGCAGTCATCTTGACTTTGAATTTGATAGTGAAGGCCCTAAAGGAACTATCAGGAAAGTAGTCAGGTTCAGTCCTCAAAATGCAAATGGGATAACTTATTTCAACCTTGGCTTTGGTGACCTCGACTCCGAAACGGGCAATATTAATGATTTATCAAAATCCAATAATGGCGACAGGGAAAAGATATTGGCCACAATCGCACATATCGTCTTGGTATTTACAGAGTATTTTCCCGATGTCATGGTATACGCTCAAGGCAGTACATCTGCCCGTACCAGATTATATCAAATGGGTATTGCAAACAATCTTGACGAGATACAAGATATACTGAACGTTTATGGATATAATGCTGGCACATGGCAACGGTTTGCAAAGCAGGTAAATTACGAAGCATTCTTGGTAGTGCGTAAATAATATGTATATTTGTATGTAACAGGAGGTTTGAAATGAAAAATCTTGAAAATAAAAAAGCTATGGATAGCATTCATAATCCGGTGCGTGATTATGGAAATGACCCTTATTTTGTCAAAAAAGCAAACAAATCAAAGGTTTTTCTGGAAAAACACGGTTTTCCGAAAGAAATCCTTGACAAAAGAAACAATAACTCCAATCTTGTTGGATAGAATACATTAAATAAAATCACAGAAGCCATTCGATAATCGGGTGGCTTTTTTTCTGTCAGTGATTTATTGTTTTGTGGGATTTTTGGTATCTTGATATAATCTTAAAATATGTTTGATAGTAGCTTATTATATAAACTTGTACAGGTACGTCGCAATAAGTTCATTACCCACGAAACTTAGCTGCGTGAATACATATTCAAATTTTATCTACACAATCATAAGGGACGTATAAAATATATTGTAAGTGTCAAAGAGTATGCAGAAGGGCTACTTACCATGGACTACTATCCAAAAATTAGTCTTACACCTCGGGTTTATACCTTAGATACAGTCCAAGACCTTCGCTATCGAATGCTGACCAAACAAAATTCTTTTGGAAGAATCGGCGGAACGTTGATGGATATTATGGTTATGTTCCAGAACAGGTATAATCTGAGGATATGGGGATTCTTAGCGGCTAACCTGATACATGAAGATTCTAATGAGAACAATAAACGCTACCGAACTTATATAGAGATACTAAGACGCTCATTCCAAAATAATTATAACATTTTCGGAAACCGAAAAAAATTCAGTTAGATTTGTAATACCCAATATCTTTAACAAGAGTACCAAAGATATAGTGAAGCGATATGAAAACATCTTTGCAGAAACGAACTAAATGCGAAAGCCTTAAAACAACTTATAAAGCTGTAAGGACTGAACATTCTTCTACTTCTCAAAAAAGTAGGTTTACAGGTATGTCCGAAAATATGGTAAAAGCAGCCCCGCTATATATCCCAGGCTACAAAATCCGAGGATAAATCTTATTTTACATAATGGTTAGCAAAGCCGTTCTTACTAAAGACGAGGAGTGGTACTTGTGGACCGAAAGACAGACCCCCTGCTTTCATGAACGTAAAAGGGTTTCCTCCGCGGAGGACATCCCTGATGAATCTTGCCTCCGTATACGCACTTGCGGTGAGGGCCATTATGGCATGTACCACAGGGCCTCGGGAATCGTATCACCGATCTGTAAAGGCACGATCTCCCCTCGCCCAGTCGTAGCCCGTATCTCTACGGACTGCGATTGGGCATTATTAAACAAACACAGGAAACATAATAACAATACCGTATGGGCGGAAGCATTCCGCCCATATTTGGGCGTATGCGATGTGGGCGTATACAACACGTTTGAGGGCGTATGCGATACGCCCCTACGCATGTTGAATAAAACATGTGCAAATATATCTGTACCGACCGGGGTATGCCGACCTCGCCGCGTTGTACGGCGGTGGTGTGTTTTCGTTTTTTTCGTAGAGACGCCCATTTATGGCGTCTCTGTATCGTGGGAGACGCGATCAATCGCGTCCCTACATTTGGGCATAGCACGCCCTTGGCGTATGGATACGTCAGCTGTGTTGTGATAAAACATACAGTATCGAAAAACTGACAATTTCCTATCATGTCTGCGCAACGTATCTCCTGATGACATACGTCTTGAACAGCAGATAGACCACACTCATACCGCAGAGCAACACCACGGCGAATGTCGCCTGCGCTGTACTGTCCTTCTGCGCAAAGATAATCACGCCCCACCCGACCAATACCTGCACAGCTCCGTACAGAAAAGAGACCAACAGCTTGTTGACACCGGCTTCGTTGCCGAGGAACTGGTACAGATGGGAGCGGTGCGCTTCGAAGATATTCTCGCGCAGGTAAAGCCTCCGCAAGATCGTCCATACGGTATCTATGCCGTACACGGCCAGGAACAGGATATAAAGCAGGTTTCCGGTGGTCAGGATCAGTGCACCGAGTGCAAAGAGCAGGATAAAGGCTATCGCTACGGAGCCCACATCACCGGCAAAACACCTGGCTCTGGTCCTGAAATTAAAAAACGTGAAGACCCCTACGCTCAACATGGTGTAGGATAGCAGGTTTGGATCGATGAACTGTACAGTGTGATTGACCCACATCAGCAAGCCGCCAACGGCCAGACTGTAGCTGGCGGTAATGCCATTGATGCCGTCCATAAAATTGTAGGCATTGATCACGCCGACGATGACCACGAAAGTGATCAGCAGGTAGTACCACGGCATGTCGAATACGTTGAGCTGATAGGCCATCAAGAGTACGGACGAGAAGTGCACGAGCAGCCTGATCCGGTTGGACAGGGTGAACACGTCGTCCAAAAAGGACACGACCGTCATCATCGTCAGTCCCAGAAAAAACCAAGGGTAGGGATAACCGTACAGCAAGAAGTAGATCAGTACCGCTATGTAGAAGACCACTCCCCCGCCACGCAGGGTGATACTGGTATGCGAGGAGCGCTGGTTGGGCTTGTCGATGATGTTGAATCGATCAGCTACCTTAAAATACGTCAATTCCAGCAGAAATAAAGCAATAAGTACGAGTATATATATCATGTCCTAAGTGTATGGTCACAAAAATAAATTATTGCCATGTACAACCTATTGTCCTAAATAAAAATTTCCTGTCATTTTCTACCGGTAAAATAATCCACTGGCCAGGTATGGTCGTCTTCTTTCGCATGGTCTATGCCGTAATCAGCAAAGACCAACAGTTCACTGCCCTCCTCCAGCGCGCGGAAGGCTGTACCGTATCCCACCGGCACATGGACGATCTGCTGCTCTTCGGCTTTCAATATCCGCTTCTCTATGGGAAGGTCAGTGGAGGCGCATTCCCAGTTATCGATCTTTACGAGGTCAAGCTCGAAGACCCCGGACAGCACGTAAAACCAACGCTGCTCGATACGGTGCGCCCGCCAGCCTCTGACGAGCTCGGTGTCATTATTTTTGATGATATAAAAACGTTTGACCAGTGACATGTCAAATTCATTGACAAAGCGTATCTGTCCTCGGTAGTCTTTGGCGATCCCGCCCTGAATAGATGCAATCATATTATTGTTTTTTTATCTCTTCGCAAGATATCCTCTACTATAGACTTATGGCTGACCGCTTCCAAAACTCCTGATCGTCTTTTCCAATCCCTCTTTAGCTGTTAAGGGCAATTTTTCAATACCTAACGCTTGCTTGATTTTTTCGTTCGATACGACGTAAGATTCCGTGAGTTTCTTTAAGCGTTCAGAGTTCAAAGGCAGGGGCAAAACATCGCCAATTTTCACTATACCTTTAATCAATCCTGCGGATATGGACCAGAGCTTAGGTTTTTTACCCAACGTTTCAGAAATCAGCGTCACTAGTTCGTTGGTGGACAGTGCCTCATCGTCGGCAAAGTTATACACACCGGACGGCAGCTCTTCTTTTTCGATCATCTGCCGGATCAGGAAAGAGAGATTGTCCATACTGAGGAAAGAGCGTTGGTTATGAAATGCGGCCAAGGGCCAGGGAATACCTCTTTCCACCACTTTATACAACAGGTTTAAATTACCTTTATTACCCGGGCCGTGGATCATACATGGACGGATAACAAAAAGTCGCTTACCTTCCGGTAATGTCTGTGCAAGCAAATACTGCTCTGCTTCCAACTTCGATTTACCATAAGGTGTGTAAGGTTTTCCTTCGACATTCTCCTCTAGCACTCCTTCTACCGTGTCAGCTACAGCCTTGACTGAGCTGAAATAAAAGAAATCGCGGATATCGGATTTAAGGAACTCATCAAAAAGGTCTGTTGTCAGATCGGTATTCACTTTGAAATACTCCTCATCTGACGAGGTATTCGCCGTATCGTGCGCCTTACCGGCCAGATGGATCAGTGCCAGCGCACCTGTGTCCACATGGTTGTGCCAGTTGAGGTCTCGCAGGGAGAGTTTGCTGATGTCGTAGCGCTTACGCTTAAGGTAAGCCATCAGATTCTGTCCGACAAAGCCGGATGCTCCGGTGATAGTGATTTTCATCTGTATGATGGTTTCATTTATTTAACACGCTCTATCTATGGTCTGCTTATACCCCTGCGCGATAACCGATCTGCCAATGCGCCTCCCAAGAGGAATTGGGATCGATACGGACTATCCCTTTTTTATGCTGCAGGTTTTGGTCATGATGCTCCTGGTCAGCGATGCCTGCCCAAGGCTCTAAGCAGACGAAATCGGCATTCTTCGCTGCCCACAATCCAAAATACGGAAATCCATGAAAATTAAATACCAACTGATTATTGTTTACGCTGTTAGCCAATACCACCTGCTGACTTTCCAGATTTTCGATTACTAAGGCATCATTATAGAAAAGCGAATAAGAAAGCGGAAAGGCGTGGTTTTGCAATTCAATCCGCGTACGTTCTTCCATAAGGAGGTTGTTGTGTAGCCTGCCAACGGTCAAAACATCATCGTCCGGAAACAGGAGCTGGTAATCATGATAAGCGATATGCTCATTCACCTCTACCGCAAAAGCAGGATGCCCTCCGATAGAAAACAGCAACGAAGTTTCGGAAGAGGGGTTATGCACCACATAGGTACAAGTAAGTCCGTTATCGCTGAGCGAATAACGGATGGTCAACTCAAAAGCGAAAGGGTATACCATAAAGGATTGCGCATCGCTTCGCAGTGCAAATCCAATAGCGATATCACGCTCCTGCCGGACCTCAAACTCGCTATCCCGTGCGAAACCGTGTCTTGACAGAGCAAACCGGTCATCGTTAAACAGGTAAGTATCATCCTTTAATACGCCTACAATAGGGAATAGAACAGGACTTGTTTTTCCCCAAAAAGCAGGGTCTGCCTGCCACATCAGTTCTTTCGACGAAGGTTTATGGAACAAGGACCTCAACTCCGCACCATGCGTTTTAAAAGCTGCTTTCCACGTTTTATTTTCTATCGTATGCATATTCTTTTTTCACCTCTTTTTATCGAAAACTTAGAGCCTGTTCAAAAATGTAATTTAGGATTTTCTACTGTCATGCTGAACTACGTGAAGCATCTGTTTCTGTACAGTTTATAGATGTAATGTTGCATCAGCCTCACATTCCCGCACTCATCCCTGATGCCTGCTTCGCAGTCGGCAAGCCTCAACATGACATAGCACTTAGTTTTAACGTGAGTTCGGTTTAAGCAGACACTCGTCCCGGTTTGTAACCGGGATGCTTGAAAATGGCGTTTGTAACGCCAAAAAAGACATATAATCGAATTTCTCTTTCGCCCTCGTTGCAAACAAGGGCGATAAAGAATATATTTCCTTATCCCGAACTCACGTTAGTTTTACTAAAATTTAGACAGCATCTTAGAAAATATCTCCCAATTAAATAAAATCCAACACCTTCCAGACGACCCTCGTATCTATTCGAAATGGACTAAAAGAAATGTTGTTCATTTGCAACGCTTTCTTTATTTCCTCTGAAACTTTTTTATAACTCTTCCAACCAGAAGAGCTTACTCCACCTATCAACATCTTGTGTGTAGTAATTCCAGAATATTTCCATAGCACCCCCTGCTTAAGAAAAGCACGGGTCATCCACTCATAATCCGCTCCGATTTTAAAATCCAACCGATACGCACCGACCCTATCAAATACATCTCTTCGCACAAACATCGCGGGGTGTGCCGGCATAAAACCAATCTTCAATTTTTCCGGCAGCCATTTTTTCGCGCTATATCTCCGCAATACTTTTCCTGCTTCATTATGTTGTACGATATCACCAAGCATCACCTCAACAGCATGCTCTTTTACAAAATCTGCAATCTGCTGTATCACCGTCTCATCAAAAAATGTATCATCAGCATTGACAATGCCGATGTAATCTCCTGTCGCCATGCGGATGCCTTTGTTCATGGCATCATAAAGTCCCCTATCGGGTTCAGAAATCCATTTTTTTACCGTATCTGGATATTTTTTCACAATATCTAAAGTACTGTCTTTGGATTTCCCATCAACTATAATGTATTCAATATCGTCGTACGTCTGTGAAGCCACAGACTGAATAGTTTTTTCAATGGTGGCTGCTGAATTCCAACAGACGGTGATGATGGATATTTTCATAATGATTTCCTTACTCTCTTATCGCTATAAATGCTTCTTGATCCTATTATAATATAGTTGAAACATGTTCTTCTGATATTTATTTGGATCACTAACATGAGCGTATTCTTTCAAAAAAACATTTGATTTTGCCCTGTTAAGATATGAAAAATTCTCTGCATGCCACCAGATCAATCCTGCTATCTTACCTCCATTATACGTCACGTTTGTTATTTGGAATATGGCCTCTTCAAATACATCTATATCGACTAATTTCTCTCCGTATTCTTTATTGCTTGGGTGGACACGATGCCAGATAAAAGGATATACGGGTTTTTTATACCTCCTACCCATTTCCAATGCTAATCCAACATTTTTTTTTATATATTCCGAATTACCTTTTTTTGCAGATTCGACAGGATAAAAAATATATAAAGAGGGCGCTATAAAATCTTGTGTTTTTATAATCTTTGCCAGATTGTAATTTCTCTTTGAGTAAACTTCATTAATATTCCAATACTGCCTATATGGAAGGGCATAAAAAGCCCATTTTACACGAGGACGCAGCTGCTTGGCTATTTTCAGAGCTTTGACAAATTGCTCAATGTATAATTTGAGCGCTTTATTGTCTTTTTGGGAGATCAACGCTTCCATGGCTTTACCCTCCCAATCCAGCACGGCGTATCCTGTTGCAGACGTACTTGGAAAACAACGGACGATTTCATTTCTCAATTTTTTTTCGTCCAAAAGATCATTAGTCACAAATTGTCCTTGATTAATAATAGTATAAACATCTAAGTGATTCTCATTAACAAAATCGATCTGACCTTTCACTTTATCTTGAAGAAAAAGCAATTTCTGAGAGAAACTTATCAAAGGCATAATAAGCAGCGCAGCACATAAAAATTTTCGCATATTTAATTCAATTTAGTAATATCATAACCATATTCTTCTCTAAAAAACCGAATAAGACCATCTCGATCTCTTCCTGCTTTTCTATACGCTTCATCAATCTTGGCATCTACCAGATACCGATACCAAAAGCATTGCAGAACACTCCAAACGAACCCCCTTCTGCCTTCCAAGAAACCCATTTGTACAATATACCTAATCAAGAAAAAGAGAAAAGGCCTCACAAACAAAGGCAATCTAAGATATAAAAGTTTCAGCCAACGGCGACGCTCTTCCGAAGTGCCAAAAAAATTTCCTTTTATAGATTCGGCAGATGTAAAATTGTAAATCTTATCTAAAACATCAATGGCTTCACGTGTAGCATAACTATTGTGCTTTGCTGTCCACCAAGTTATGTTATTTAGGTTATAGTCAACTAGATCGCCGTCCATCTCCATAACCTCTCCAGACGACAATACCATGCGTTCATCCATCCATCGCTGTTCACAGTGCGCCATACCATTTCGCCATATCTTCATATGCCAGATAGGATACATCCCCCCCCGTCTTAAGGGCTTGTCCATAAAATACATAAGCCGTTTGACACGTATCCCCGTATATTCGCTACCCACTCGATCCAATTGCCGATTAATCTGGTCCACCAATAACTCATCCAAATATTCATCCGCATCCACTCGCATTACCCAGTCTGTCGTAATCGGACAGTTATCTATAGCCCAATTGAACTGCGTAGCGTAGTTTATCCACACATTTTGGTAAAATCTAGCTCCATACGCTTCGGCAATTTCCTGTGTCCGATCCGTCGAAAAAGAGTCGACGATAAATATTTCAGCACCTACTTGCTTTAAAGATTGTAAGCATCGCTCAAGATGCAGTTCTTCGTTGTAGGTTAATACGATAATGGAAAGGTTAGGCATCTTTAATTTCTCTTTTTTTGATAAATTTTGCAGGATTCCCCCCTACGATAGTCCATGATTCGACATTTTTTAAAACAGTGGCACGAGCCGCGACAACAGCACCTTCACCAATGGTAACCCCCATTCCTATAAAAGCGTCAGCTCCTATCCAAGCCTGTCTTTCTATGATAATAGGTTTATACAATAATTCATGATGCTTGCTATATATATTATGAGATGCAGCGCATAAATATGTTTTCTGTGATACAGTAGAATGTGCTCCAATAACGATTTTCCCAACGTTATAACAATCGACCTCAGGCCCCAGACAAGAATATTCATGCATTTCTAGACTCCAAGGTTGATATATTCTGACAGATGAATAAATAACAGCATTTGCATCTATTTTTGCTCCAAACAGCCGCAGTAAAAATATTTTCCAACTATTCCCCATACTTCGTGGCAGAGGCCGTGCAAAAAGAGTCCATATAATGGTCCATAACATACGTCTTATTTGATTTGATCGAGACATACTATTTTCATACCGGGAAAGGTCTACCTTAAGTTTTTCGCTCATACCACAAAATCAGGTTTTTCATTTTTATTTAACAACCAACCATATAGTTGCACAAATTTAAGAGACACAGAATTAATGCTGTATTTTTCCTCTACAAGCTGTCGTCCTACACGCCCCATGGCCGCACGCTCTTCATCTGTTTTTTGCATCATTTCTTCTAAAGCCATTACCAGATATTCTACACCGACATCTATCCACTGACCGCATTTTTTTTCTTCCAAATCCCACCAAGGGGCACCTTTTGTCGTGATAACGGGTACTCCACAGGACAACGCCTCCGCAATCACCATTCCGAAATTTTCAGAATAAGTCGGTAACACAAAAAGATCTGCAGAATGATACGTTTTTATTTTTTCTATTCCGAAGCGAGGGCCTGTAATATGAATTGTATCTTGCAGATTTTCCTGTTTAATTAAATCTTTCAATCGTTGGACATAATCAACATCTCCGTTTCCGACAATTTCGATATGCCAGTCTTTTTTTAAATATACCGGAATTTTCTTCCAGGACTCTATCAATATTTCAATTCCCTTTTTGGGATGAATACGTGATAGAAACAATATTTTCCTACTTTGTTGATTTTCGGGATATTCTTTTAACGGGTATTCTTCTGTGCTAATGCCGTTCGGGATTACAGCAATTGGATTGGTATAACCAAGCGCTCTGATGGCTTTCGCTTCCGAGGTCGCCGTAGCATGTAGGCATGCGGCTTTTTTCAGATCTTTATGTTGATACAATGTTAGTGCTAATTTCTTCTTCCACTTGCTCTGTTGAAGGGACCAGGACTCGAGCATTCCATGAATAGACAATATATAGATTTTTTTTCGCTTCCTTGCTATCTCAGCCATTTGATGCATAGGCAGGTTCCATACAGCGTGTCCATGGAACAAGTCGGCTTCTGATCTCATCAGCATCTTGTTCAACGATACTGAATAATCTAAAAATGTGGGATACGCTAAAAAAAAGACTAAATTACCAATATCTTCCAAAGAAATAGGATCTTCCGTTTTTAGTGTATATAGCTCTAGCTCCATATAATGGCATTCTGCTTTGAGGATATCATAAACTGCCGTGGTGGTACCCCCAGCATTTTTATCGATAGAAGCGATACAATGAGCTATTTTCATATAGTTGACAGTATTTTATGCAAAAGTTTTATCTGAAACCTCGTATTATAATGGTGATCTATTACCTTAAAACAATTATCTCGTAAGGTGTTTCTATTCATACATAAAATTGTTTGAATTTTAACCGACAAATCCTCCACATCATTTTGTTTAAAAAACAATCCGGTTTGTCCCTCCTGTATGACTTCAAATTCGGGCATCTGTTCCGAAAAATTATTATGTGAAATAACAGGACACCCATAAGACATCGCATGAATACCTGTCAAGCCTACATTGCCGGGAGAGACACAACAATCAGCATTGTAATAAAATTCAGCAATTTTCTGTTCATCATAACATGCCCCATAAAAATGGACAAATCCAGACACCCCATACGTTTTGCACAATCCCTCCAAATTTGCTTTTTCAGTCCCATCTCCAAGTATAAACACATTAATCGAAACACCTTTATTCATAAGAGCTTCCTGTGCTTTCAGTAATTGATCTAGTTTTTTTACAGGTGTAAGCCTGCCGGTAAAAATGATGACAGGGTGGCTGTTTCCAAATATAGAATAAAACACCGAAGTATTTGTCAACTTTTCTCTGATTCCAAGTTGTCTTTCATAAGATAATGAATTATAAATGACCTGCAATCTCTTTGGGTCAAACCCTTCACTAATCATAAGACGCCGGGCATAGTCGCCATATAATAATATCCCGGTGGCAAGCCAATGATAAACTTTTTTTACTGCTTTTTTGATTCTTGTTTCATTACCATACCATCCGTGTGTCCATAAGAAAGTTTTCTTGCCCAACATTCTGTTAAGTAACAGAATAAGCCATGTGGTAATATTGTAATACTCACCTGTGACAATATAGATATTGTATGGCTTAAAGACCAATTGCCAACCTCTTCTCACCCATACAAAATCTGAAAAAAGCCTATATGTATGCAATTCCTGTATTTTCCCAGAAAAAAGAGCATAATTAATTTTTTCCATCCGATCATTTTCGATATCGCCGAAATAAAAGTCACCGCCCAATTCCTCTTCCATCTTCAGATATATCTCTTCCCGATAGTGAGAGGCATAATTGAAAAAATAGCAAATATTTTTAAATCTGCTCATACCATTTTACTTGTAAAGTTCCATTTATGTAGAGTTAGGGAAAGACCATAAGAAAGCATAAACGTAACGATACAGTTTAGCATAGTGAGTGCAACTGTGCTGTTATCTATACCTACAATTTTTTGGGCAAAAACTAAGCATTGATAAATTCCGAAATGCACCAAATAAATTCCGAAAGAATTGTTCGATAAAGATACAATCATCCTACGCTCAATAAATTTTCCATTGAGAAAAAACAAGAAAATAACTATCGAGTAGACAATGAGACATAAGCTATAGCCTAAAGAGAAAGTATCAAAAAAATAAATTCCATAGAGGGTCAAAAAAAAGAGTCCGCTTCTTAACAAAGGACTAATACCAAAAAACACTTCACGCTTCAAGTATACCAAACGGCCAATAAACACAAATGGAGCATGGAACAAAAACAATTTGATAAAGCCGTAGTCAAGTCCTACATTTCTTTCACAGAATAAATATAAAAATAGTGACAGACCTGCCAAAAACATCAATAAACTAACAGTCTCAATACGTTTGAATAATATCAATATAACTTGCCATAAAAAAAGTGCAGGTAAAAACCATAATTGTACGGCACTCTCGCCTAAAAAAATATCACTCAAAGACACTTCAAATGGCTTATTGGCACTCCATGAGCCAACGCAGCCTAAAGACAAATAAATAAATGTCCAAAAAAAATAAGGAGGAGCCAACTTTACAAATGACTTTCTAAAAGCTTCTTTCATCGGTCTAAGAAGAACGCTATTAAACAGAAAAAACGAAATCAAAATAAAAACCGGAACAGCATAATTGTGCAAAGTTTTATTTACCCTTAAAAAATCATTCGTAAAAGACACATGAATGCAAACGACAGAAAACGCTGCTAAACAGCGGAGATAATCGAAGCCATATATCCTCTTAGCTCCTTTTTCCATTACTGTTAAAACTATTCATATTAATATTATTCTGTTGGTTCGAAACTGTAAAAGCAAGTCCCAATGAAAAAAACAAAAGTATAGCAACATATAAACCACCTGTAACCATATGTTGAGATACCGCTTGATTCATGACTATAAACGGGATTAAATATGTAACATCATTCTTGGATTTATTCCATACTCTACGATAACCTTTAAAAAGAACTATTATAAACAGTAAAAAACCGACAATGCCGATAGACATCAATGTCTCCAGAAAAATATTATGTGGATAAAATCCAATTTCAATGCGACGACCTAAAAATGGATAATTTACAAACTCATTCCATGCATTAGTCCAAAGAAGATTACGACCTTCATCTCCCGATTCGAAAGTAGATTCTATACGACCAAATATACTGCTTCCTGATAAATAAGCCCCATAGATAAGAATAGGAACAGATAGAATAGTAACGAACAAAGCTTTGATACGAATACTATATGATCCATAAAGTACAAACAGTCCAGCCGAAGTGACTAAAGCGATCATAGATCCCCTAGAAGAACCCAAAAAGAATAAAATTAATGACAGGAATATAGTAACGTAAATATACAAGCGTTCCTTGTTGTTTTTCATAGGTATATAAATAATCTTATACACACACAATACCAACGTCAATACACCCCCGTATGACAGAGCCAATGGATTCAATGTATCCGCAGCGTTTTCATCAATATATTTGATCTCATTAATACGGCCTACCCCCATTGCAAGTATATCCTTATACAAATATAAACAAACCAATCCCAATATAAACCCGGAGAAAATCAAGCTATCCAGAATAGTTTTTTTATATCTATCAAAATCTATCGAAGCATATGTGAAAAACGGGAAAACACAGAAAGCCATAGCATAGAAGATATACTCCACCCAAGAAGAACGGAACAAGGGATATCCGGCCTGCACATGATAAAGTACTTTCAAAAAATATAGCCCCCAAAAAGCGGTCATCAATAAAATAACGATGGCATTACGTCTTCTAAGCAGATTTCTATAATTTTCCTTAATCACATATATCATACAAATCAAGGTAAGGGCTCGAATCGGGAGTGAATAGAATCTGGACAAATCCGTAAAGCCAGAAGTAATAATAATAGCTAATCCGGCGTAGTATCCCGAAAAAACAAAAAACGTAATAAAGTAGATGATTCTTTTCATATACTATCCCCCATTACCCGCTCTGCAAAATATAGCGTTGAATGGCTATCAATAAAATCACTTATCTTTTCTGTAGAAAAAGGAGGAATATTTTCCAACATCTCTATCGCTTTGGCGATACTATATCCCGTAGTTTCCACTATTGTTATCCCTACTCCATTACTTCGTACAATATCCCCCAACAAACCGTAATCAGGAGCAATAACAGGTGTTCCGGCAGTCATCGCATGTCCCAAGATACCACTTGAAGCCTCTGGATTTTTGTACGGGATCAACACAGCGTAGGATTGAGCAAACATAGATTTTAAACGCTCGTTTGACACAAATGTATTATCATACACAAGCACGAAATCTTTATTTCTCAACAAGGCACTACGTTTCCTAATCTGTCTATCCGTATCTTGATTTGCCTTTCCAACAATCAAAATCGCATATCTTGAGAAAGCCTCCGAAGAAAGCAAATCGATGGATTCGATTATTTCATAGGTCCCTTTCCTTGGGTCAATAGCCCCCGGATGCAATAAGACCTTCTTTTCTTTTGGAATATTATAGTAGGTGTAAAGATCAAAGCCGTCTTCCTCAACATGCTGGGGAATCGGATCCGGTAACATTTTAAATATACCTGTGCTGAAAGCCCGGTTTAAAAAAGAAACGGTCAATTCATCATTGAGAATAAATACACTTTTAATTTTAGGGTTTATAGCATATAGTTTGGTCGTCCAATATTTCCGATAATATTTAAGTTTTTCCTTGAAGCTTTTCTTTTGCATTCTATAAAATTGCAAGAATAAGATGCCGCTGACCATAAAAGAGGGCCGTCTGAAAACCAAGGGTAACTGAAAGATATTCATGGACATCAGTAAGACGTGATCAGCCTTCATTTTTTTTGCATAAGTATTCATTATATTGAAAATTTTAAAAGATTTTTTTACAATCGATAAACCTTTCAAAGCATCAATATCAGATTTTTCTAAGTAGTAGATATTTACATTCTTACATTCTTCGGCTCTTTTGACAATATACGGGAATCGATAAAAAAAATCCGGATGAAGTATAAAAAAGTAATTATCCGATGCCCTTTTATCATTTACTAGGAAAGTCAAAATATAATCTATATATTCAGAATGATGACCAGATATTTCGAAATCAAAAATTACCTTATTCATTGACAAGTTTTTTTATAAATTCTGCTGGATTTCCGCCCCATATTTCATCAGGAGGAACAGAATTTTTCACGACACTACCGGCAGCTATTATTGACCGTGCTCCAACAGTTACTCCCTTGGTTATGATGACACGGGTTCCTATAAACGCATCCTCTTGAATGAGTATTGGTCTTGAAGCCGCATTAACAGCATCTGTTTCCCTGTTTTTCCGGAGTCTATAGTCCAACGCATGCATATCCGAATCCATAATTAGGCAATCTGCTCCAATTTTAACATTATCTTCAATCACAATTCTTTCCTTCGACCATATACAAGTATTGCTAATCCCGACATTGTCGCCCAACGTTATACACGCTCCATTATCCGCTCGAATAAGAGATCGTATGTTACGTCCTAAAGGATTTAAAAACATACCACTAATAATATTTATGTTATTACCTAAGATTAGTTTTCCTCCTTTTCGTATGTCCAAACTAATTTTACCCAATATATTCACTTTGCCATTTACTGTTATTCTCTTATCAACCTTCAGTCTAATGCGATTTGACAAAATAAAAAAATAGATCCTTATTCTTTTTAATAAATCCATCATATTATATACTCCTCCTATTAGAAGATTTACTATGTTGATCTAAAGACTTTAATAAAACATTTATACGCTCTTTATTGACTGAAAGAGAATAATTTTGCAGAAAATCGTCATATAACGCGTCACCAATAGACTTTGAATAGTCAACCGTAAGTAAGAGTCTACGAAAATCAGTGACAGAATCCGCAATAAATATATTTTTACTATGGATACCTTCTACTCCCTTTGAAGTCCCTATTACAGGAGTTTTTAAGGCCATTGCCTCCAAACATTTTAATCTAGCACCACTCCCTTGTAACAAGGGTATTAATACTGCTCTCGCCTTGGCTATATAAGGCTTTGTGTCGTCTACTTCACCGATAGCCTTAATATTTTTAAATCGTTCAGCTATTTTAAATTCCTTAAATACCTCTTGAGACTTACGACCAACAATTAAAAGTCGCTTTTTTTTGTCAATATCTTCATTCCAAACATTATTAACAAACCACTTTAACCCCTCTACATTCATATATGCTCCAAAATTAGCCGGCATTATAAAATAATCGTCCCTGATTTCAGATGACACGTATATTTTTTCATCCAGAAAGTTAGGTATCACAGAAATCTTACGTCGAGGATAAAATCTGGAGTGAAATTCACCATCAGAATCACTAACTGCAATGAGATGAGTTGAATACTTATAATATAATTTCTCCATCAATCTTACTACACAATAATTTTCAGCCTTCCGAAGCCATGATAAAACACCATGGTAAGGATATTGCCATATTAAGTGAGATTCTGCGTTATGCGTACTTATAACAATCGGTATATCATATTTTTTTAAAGTTCTAATATATCTCGGAGCTAGAAAAAAGTCTAAAAATATTACATCAACATGTTGATTCAAAATCAAGTACTTTATTACATCGAGCACTTTACTATTCGTCCCGATATAAAAACTACTTAGGCATTTTTGGAATAGATTAGGTGGAGAATTTTTATATTGAATGACATCGACGTTTTCTATTCCCATATTTTCAAAATCATAATTATCTTTATTCTGACAAACAAGTTTTGTAAAATGCCCCAATTCACTCAAAGCTTTAAGAAAACCATAGACTCTTATTTTTTCCCCTCCATTAACCGGAAAAGGGGATATTTCCGTGAAAAATATAATATTCATATTCTTAAAAGCTTATTTCTTTAAAATGGTATTCTTCAACCATTCAATTTCTTCACTGAATTGTTCCATCTTATATCCTAATAAGATATCATCCGAAAGCTGATAAGAATTCTCTTTAAGAATCAAAGCGAACATGTCTTCTACAGGTCCCATCCTTACATGTTTCAAAAAAGGGAGATTTATTCTTTTGTCCAACTCTCTAATGATTTTATTGTATGGAAGAGTAGTAGAAACATTTTTTAGAGACATAGAGGCCAGCCAATCTGCCCACTTAAATTCTGAAACAATTTCTTGCTCATAGATATGAGAGAACCATTTCACACGTTTCCAAGGGATGCGCAATGCATCCGCAATTATTGCTCCGTGCATCGCTTCTGTAATGACCATTTCAGAAGAAGCAATCTGCTCCAATATTAATTTCAAATTTTTTTCGGAAGGATTTATAAAATTGACATCCAAATTATTACATAATTTTTTCCAATCCAACTTGTCAAGGGATAGGAAATGTGGTATAATGGATATCTTATATTTCTTCTTTGGATTTAATTCCTTGAAAACAGGTAACATTCTAACAAGGTAAGCCGGATCGGTAATAAACTTATCGCCCTTGTTTAATAAGACTATAGAAGACAAGGGACCTCTAAGGAATCTTATATCCCAATCTGCATCCATCTTCGGGGGATTATTTATATACCTGACTCCTGACCCAAAAACAATTTTACGTTTTGTATCAAACTGTTCAATAGATCTTCTGCCTACAAAACCTTCAAACAGGATGGTTCCAATCAAAAAAAGAACAGTATCATCTAAGACCTCTCCATATTGAGGGATCAGATAATCTAGAATTAACGGATTCAGATCATCTCCAAAATTCCCTTTCTCACTCTTATAATAACATAATTCCATTATTTAATTATCTTTTTTAGTTCCTCTACGCTTCGCGAATTAATATTAGTGAAAAAAAACTCTTTATTTCTCTTTATTTTATCTTCATCCCATTTCCACCAAGATAATTCTAACAAAAACGCTATTTTATCATTTGAGAATCTCTTTTTTATCTCCTTCCCAGGTATTCCTGCAACTATAGAAAAAGGTGCAATATCTTTTGTGACAATTGTATTATTCCCGATACACGCTCCATCTCCAATCGTAATTCCAGATAAAATTGTTACGTTATCTGATATCCAAACATCATTACCGATAATGACATCACCTTTAGTTCGCTCTATATTGGGAGGAGTCTGTAATATACCCGGATGGGAACTTTGAAAATAGTAGTCATAAAATGTTCCTTGTATACTTGTAAAGTTATAATCATGATTTGAAGTTATTATAGTAACATTTTTACCAAAGGCGCAATAATTACCAATACTTCCTTTTTGATCACCTCTAAAACGAAAATCTCCGTTATGATAAGTCATCTTTCCAACTTTCAAATTAGACGACTCTTCTACTTGAAGTGGTTTGTATTTTCCTTTTAACAAACTAATCAATTTTTTTTTCATTCTATTAATCATAACCAATGTTTAACGTATCGAAAGCATTCCGTTTAGCAATTGTTCTTTATAATAATACTCGTCCCAAAGTTCACAAGAAATCAGTTCTCGAAGTTTGGGATTATCCGGCTCTACTTTTATATCTAATCCTAATGCTCTGGCTTCTAATATAGCCCGCTCACCTCCACCATTGACTGTGGCAGGAATATACATCGTCCGGGCACGACAGATATATTCTCCTAATTTTTCATACTTGACGAAAGGAAGAACCGTACAATTTGGTTGAGATGATAGACTATGATATATCTTATCTGAATATGCATTTCCATACCTTTCACCTACTACCAACACCTTCCCTTTCAAGGCTGCAATCTTTTCCATTCTTTTATGCGGAAGAAATGCACCTATGCTGATATAATCAAAATCTTTTTCACAGTTAACTATTTCCAATGCAGCCTTATTCACTCCAAAAGCATGATATATATTGGGGTGATGACTTATGACAGGCTTATACCATTTGGTTTCGTACCATAGTACGTCATAATAAAGCATCTGCCGATGACACAAAGGAGGCAGGGATACTCCTGCTATAGCCAAGCCTTTCCTTACTTTTAAATGAGGAAATTTCTGTCTCAACAAAAGATCCGGGCCCCAATTCCAATTGCTTTTCACCAACAAAAAGTCAAAGCTATTTAAATATTCTTCTTTGATATGCACTTTAGATTCAATATTGATCATAGTGATGTCGAACTTCGACTTCAACAAATTAACTGCCTGCACAAATCCATCATTCCACGTATTCAGTCTGGGAGACTCTAAAGGGATGCTATAGAGAACGGCTACTCGGTGTATGGCGCCGTGCACTCCATTGTTTGAAACGGCAAAAAACCTATTAAAAATTCTACGAAACAGGGCATATACACAATATATACGATACTTGATTAAATATCTTTTATCCATAACATTTATCTAAAAAATGTGAGAACTCTGTTTATTAATATTTCCAACAACTCTTTAATCTTTGTCCGCTGCTCCCGACTTGTCCCTACAAGATAAGCCAAAGAGATCGTGACCAGCATAGAGCTCCCCACCGAAATAACAAAACCTACTAAGTCCTGTGACACGGATATAAACACTAGATACGATATAAAAGCCGAAATCAAACAAACTGTGAGCATCGGTAGGAAAACAAAAGTAACAAAATGCCGAATAGAAAGCTTAACCAGGGAATTTGCTATCTTCAACCGACACCCTAACATTATGATGGAAAAAAAAACACTCACGTACAATGTAATATCCGGGTCGTGCCCTCTCCTTAAAAACAGATATGAAACAGGCAAAATTAACAATTGTAGACTTCCTATAATTAAATGGTAACGCTTTACTAAAGAGGTTGCTAATACCGCTGTACCCAATGGGCCAGAAAAAGAATCTATTAAAGATACTATCAAAATCAACCTACAGAAAGAAACCGTATATTCGGGTACATTTTTTAACCATAGGCCAAGGACAAATTCAATGTTAATAAATACAGGAAGGGAAATCAAGAGCAACAGAAAAAAAGACAATTTGGACCCAAAAAAAATAAGTTCATGCATTTCACGGTATTGCCTTTTTGCGTAAGTTTTTATTATCTGGGGATTTAAGGCTGTTTGAAGATTTGCCACGAGGCCATTAAGTGCCCCATTCAGTTGTATACAGATACCTCGGGCAGCATTAATTATTGGCCCAAAAAAAACATTGAGCAATAGACTGACACCCTGATTGTAAGATACTGATGATAGATTACCGATTAAATTCCAACCATTAAAACTTAACATGCTCCTAAATAATTCCCTGTCCCAATAGATTCTGAAAAAACTTTCTTGAAAATGCTTCCGACAATAGCAGTAATAAACAAAACGTATAAATAATGTAACAAAAAAAAACAATACACCATAAACTATCAATTTGTCTTCCCAATCATATCTTAACACAGACACAATCAACAGTTTCAACACCGCCTCCAAAATGCTTATAAATGCAAAGACATTCATCTTTTCTCTAGATATCACCAGCGAATAGTACGGTACACTGACTATTGATATTACAAATGTGGCGATACTCAATTGGTAAACGATACTGGCCGCATATATACGGCTTTCAGGAATTACCAATTTATTATATAAAAACCATAATCCGGCAGTCTCAGCAAGCAATACGATCAGAACAGCAATGACAAAATGGACATTGATACTCATATTAAACACTCTATTTAAGATCAAACCGTCTGATTTTGCCATTTCATAAGAAAGAAATCTCTGTGTACCTGTAGACATCGCACTGTTCAAAAACGAAAACATAGTGACAAGGCCTCCTACGATATTATAAATACCGAAATCCATAACCCCTAATACCTCTAAAATCACTCGAGAGGTATAAAGAGATATTAGGAGTGTAATAAACATCCTAATATATAAATAAACGGTATTCCTTAATACTTTATTCAAAGTAGTTTTCCTTTAACTATGATTATCTTTTATCCCAGCTATAACTAAATCACTTGCGACCATCTCCTTGACCAACCCTTGCAGATCATACTGCGGTTCCCATCTTAATTTTGTTTTTGATTTTGTAGGGTCTCCAATTAACAGATCTACTTCAGTCGGGCGATAATATTGTGGATCGACCCGTACGACTGCGTCGGCGGTTAATCGCTTAATTATTGAATCGTTTAATTCAAGTCCTGTTGCATTTTCAAAAATAACACTATCGACACGATCTACATAGGCGACTTCATTTTCATTTTCGCCTTCAAAACGAAGTGTAACACCCACCTCTGCAAAGGCCAACCGCACAAATTCGCGTACCGAAGTCGTCACACCGGTAGCAATAACATAGTCGTCCGCTGCATCTTGTTGCAGGATACGCCACATGGCCTCCACATAATCTTTGGCGTGTCCCCAGTCGCGCAAGGCATTTAGATTTCCTAAATATAAACAGTCCTGTTTTCCTAAAGCAATAGCCGCTGTCGCCATCGTAATCTTACGTGTTACAAAAGTCTCCCCACGACGTGGCGATTCGTGGTTGAAAAGAATACCATTACAAGCATAGATATTATAGGCCTCTCTGTAGTTCTTCGTAATCCAGAAACCATAAATCTTCGCCACACCATAAGGTGAACGCGGGTAAAAAGGAGAATTTTCATCGTAAAAACCTCTTTCATTTTTATTTTCAGGTAAACCACCGTACAATTCAGAAGTTGAAGCTTGATAAATCCGGGTCTTTTTTTCTAGTCCTAGGATACGTACAGCCTCCAAGATACGCAATGTGCCCAAACCATCTACATTGCCTACATATTCAGGAGAATCGAACGATACTTTTACATGCGACATCGCACCGAGATTATAAATTTCATCGGGCTGTACTTCTTGAATAATGCGGATTAAATTGGTAGAATCCGTCAAATCACCGTAGTGCAATTTGAAGTTGACATGTTGTTCGTGTTGATCCTGGTACAAATGGTCAATGCGTTGAGTATTAAAGGACGATGCTCTCCGTTTGATACCGTGTACCATGTATCCTTTTTCTAACAATAGTTCGGCCAGATAAGAGCCGTCCTGACCCGTAATACCTGTAATTAATGCTGTTTTCATATTTAATTTACAATAGTTTTGAGTATTGTGCTTCTCTAGTTATACTGCTAGTTATCCAATTTTACTTCCTTATAATGTCCTTCGTTCTCCAAAAACCAAGCGTATGTACGCTCAATACCGTCTTTCAACCCAATTTGATGCTTCCAACCAAGTGCATGCATCTTGGAGACATCCATTAATTTTCTTGGTGTCCCATCCGGCTTGGAACTATCCCAGATAATTTCACCAGTATGTCCGACCACTTTTTGAATAATATCCGCCAATTCTTTAATGGTCAAATCCTGCCCCGTACCGACGTTATACAAATGCTCCGGTAATTCATTCTCCAGAGCAAAAATAACTGAAGCAGCCATATCATCTACAAACAAGAACTCTCTCATCGGTGTGCCGGACCCCCATAGAATCACAGGTATGTTTTCATTTATCTTGGCTTCATGGAATTTACGGATCATGGCTGGAAGTACATGAGAGGTATGGAGATCAAAATTATCATGTGTCCCGTACAAATTTGTCGGCATGAGGCTGACAAAATCCTTACCAAACTGCTTGCGAATGGCTTGACAAGCCTTCACTCCCGTAATCTTGGCGATGGCATACCACTCATTAGTAGGTTCGAGGCTATCTGTCAATAAGTACTCCTCCTTCAATGGCTGTAGTGCCATCTTGGGATATATACAGGATGATCCCAAAAAGATGAACTTTTGGACATTGGCAGCCAATGCTGTATCAATCAGATTGTTTTGAATCTGCATATTCTCCATTAAAAACTGATACGGAAAATCATTATTGGCAAGAATTCCACCCACGCGGGCCGCTGCGTCAATAACCACCTCAGGCTTCTCTATATCAAAAAAATCAGTTACTGCCTGCTGATTCCGTAAATCCAATTCTTTACTGGATCGTCCGATCAGATTAGTATATCCCTTGTCTTCCAATACCCGCCAGATTGCGGATCCAACCATACCCCGATGACCGGCGATATATATTTTTATATTTCTATCCATCGTCTAATATTCTATATTTGCTCAATCCAACAACTTTGACTGGTGCTTTTCCAGCATATTATATATTTTTTTCACATCCTGCGACTTTTCCTTTTGTACAATTAAAAAGGCATCTTTTGTATATACAAAGATCGCTTTCTGTAATCCAACAAAGCCCGTAAAGATATTTGTTCCGATAACAATGTTTCCATTTTCGTCTTTCGGATACCCATTTTCTATAAAATAATCATACAACGCTTCATAGGATCCAAGATCTGACCAATTAAACTGTGTGGGAATGACACGAATTTTCTTGGAACGTTCCATTACTGCATAATCTACAGAAATCGAAGGTATTTGCAAGGAAAGATCTTCGTCTAAAAAGCCGTCATGAGACACGCTCCAAGCAACTTTGGCTTTCTCGTATACCTCTGGTTCATATGACCTAAGTTCTTCCAGAAAAACAGATGCTTGAAAACAAAACATCCCAGAGTTCCATAGAAAATTACCTTTCTCAATAAAATCTTCGGCGGTATCCAGATTGGGCTTTTCCCGAAAAGATTTGACCAAATCTCCTTCATACTCGATGTAGCCATAGCCGGTTTCGGGACGTGTAGGATGAATTCCAAATGTTACGATAGCGCCTTCCTTTGCTTTTTCTATACCAGCCTCCATCGCAGTAAGATATGCTTCATCGCCTGCAATTATGTGATCGGACGGAGTGACGATTAGAATATCTTCGGGTTGTACAGCGAAGGCTGCAAAGGCTATCGCTGCCGCAGTATTACGCGGAGTCGCCTCAACGACATTTTTATAGGGAAGACCACATCTAATCATCGCCTTATGACTCAAGTGGGTATTGTCTTTATTACCAACTACGACAACTTGATCAACAACCTGTTGATTTCGCTGGACCGTCATTTCAAATAAAGATCTCCCCTCGAAAAGATTCAAATACTGCTTTGGTGACTGCTTCCGCGACAAAGGCCATAAGCGGCTTCCGACTCCCCCAGTTAATAACACATGTATGATACTCATATTTTTTTTTTGTTTATTTGCCAGTTTCTAATGCGTTAATATCCTAATCTTCCGGCTTCTTATTTCCAGTTACCGATTACTCTCCTATTGCATAGTACACAAATCCCAATTTCTCTAGCTGTATGTGGTTTAACAATTTCCGTCCGTCAAACACAAAAGTGGGCTTATACATATTTTTATAAATTATTTCCCATTCATAGGTCTTAAACTCATCCCACTCCGTCAACACTGCCACCGCATGAGCATCATTACAGGCTTGATAGGGATCATGGACGACCTCGACCAACCGACGGTTTTCCTCTCGCGAACGTGTACCCAAATAGTCTAAATCCTTATAGATCTGACCGGCAGATACTTTTGGGTCATATACCGTGATGAATGCCTCTTCGCCCAATAAGTGATCAGCCACATATATAGCAGCTGACTCCCTAGTATCGTTGGTATCTTTCTTAAATGCCCAACCTAGAAACGCAATCTTCTTACCGTTCACGGTATTGTACAGGGTCTTGATAATCTTGTCGGCGAACCTCTCTTTTTGGTGGTCATTCATCCGGATCACCTGCTCCCAATAGTCCGCCACCGCATATAAATTGTAGGATCGTGCAATATACACCAGGTTGAGGATATCTTTCTGAAAACAAGACCCCCCAAAGCCTACAGACGCTTTCAGGAATTTTGGTCCTATCCGGCTATCCGTACCTATGGCTTTGGCCACTTCGTCCACATTGGCTCCGGTCACTTCGCAGAGTTCGGAAATCGCATTGATAGAAGATACGCGCTGTGCCAGGAAAGCATTAGCAACGAGCTTAGACAATTCAGAAGACCATAAGTTTGCCGTAATAATTTTCTCTACAGGTATCCATGCCTTATAGATATCGGCCAATGCCTGAATAGCCTCTTCATTTTCACCACCGATCAATACCCGATCCGGGTTTTGCAAATCCTGAATAGCCGTACCCTCTGCCAAAAATTCAGGGTTGGATAGCACATGAAAGTTAACACCATTACCTGTATGATCGAGAATACTCTTCAGTGCTTCGGCCGTGCGTACCGGTAGCGTTGACTTTTCGACTACGATTTTGTCTGACTTGGCAATCTCTGCTATTTGACGGGCACATAGTTCGATATATTTCAAATCGGCAGCCTGTCCTTTTCCCTTACCGTACGTCTTTGTAGGCGTATTAACCGAGATAAAGATCATGTCGGCTTCGTCAATAGCCTTTTCGATATCCCTAGAGAAAAAGAGGTTACGGTTTCGGGCTTCCGCCACGACCTTGTCCAATCCAGGTTCATAAATAGGAAGATTATTTAGATCTTCATCATTCCATGCTACGATACGTGCATGATTCAAATCTACTACCGTAACCTCTACATTAGGGTTCTTTTGTGCTATGACGGCCATTGTCGGTCCTCCCACATATCCAGCCCCTATACAGGTTATTTTTTTAATTTTCATCTTTCTATCAATAGTCAATTATATATTTTGCCTCTATCATTGCTTTCGCTTTTTTTCTTCTTCTTTCTCAGCTACGATTTTACGCAGACTTGAACTGGAGAAGCGGTGGTCACGGCTATTGAAATAGAGTTCTATACCTTTTTGTTCACAATAGGTCCGACCTGTAAAGTCTTTATTTCTGTATTCGTCGCCTACTATACGCACATCCAGTTTGAACGATCGTAATATATCCTCGAGGTCCTGTTCAGTAGAGTAGGGAACAATCTCGTCCACGTATTGGCAGCCGCGAAGTTGTATATACCTTTCCACGACAGTTTGAGTAGGTTTGTTTTTATCGGGTCTATCCAACGTTGGATTCATCTGCAAACCGCAAATCAAGTAATCACATTGTCGTTTGGCTTCTGCCAACATCATAATGTGTCCCGCATGCAATAAATCAAATGTAGAAAAGGTGATCCCTACACGAGGGCCAGGATTGTAATCCCTTCGAATAGTATCCTTAGTAATCAATATTGGCGTATCCATGTGATTTGACAGTAATTTTCCTATTTATATTTACTCCTATTTAGATGTTGTATCTACATAATTGTTACCCCTTTACGGATCTTTCAAGTGTTTTCAACATCAGAATATTTTCCTAATACTACAATCTAGCATCGACTAGATCTCGATCCAAACAAGCTTTGGTATCAAAAACAACGCCGTTATTTCTTTTTATTTTTTTGTAATCAAATGCCAAAAATTCATTATGTGCTACCGCGACGATAACCGCATTATATTCTGCACTTTCATCCAACGTATTACTGATATCCAAACCGTATTCATCCTTGACCTCTACGGGGGCAGCCCACGGATCATAGATATCTACATCTAGTCCAAAAGAAACCAATTCATGATATATATCCACCACACGGGTATTGCGCACATCGGGGCAGTTTTCCTTAAACGTCATGCCCATGATCAACGCTCTTGAACCTTTGATCTTATGATCTTTTTGGATCATCAGTTTTACGACTTTATCTGCTACAAAAGCTCCCATATTGTCGTTTACCCTTCGACCCGACAAGATGACTTGTGGGTGATATCCTAATGCCTGAGCCTTGTGTGCTAGGTAATAGGGATCCACGCCTATACAATGCCCACCGACCAATCCCGGCTGGTACTTCAGAAAATTCCACTTCGTACCAGCTGCTTCGATCACGTCATTCGTATCTATGCCGATACGATCAAATATTAAAGCAAGTTCATTGACGAAAGAAATATTCACATCCCGTTGCGCATTTTCAATAGCTTTGGAGGCTTCTGCTACTTTTATCGAAGGAGCTTTGTGCGTACCGGCCGTAATGATGGAACGATATAGATCATCCACCCGGTTGGCAATCTCAGGTGTAGATCCGGAAGTGACTTTTTTTATTTTGGTCAATGTATTAATCTTGTCTCCCGGATTGATACGTTCTGGTGAATAACCGGCGAAGAAATCCTTGTTGAATTTTAATCCCGACACCCGCTCCAGTACCGGTACACAATCCTCTTCGGTACAGCCCGGATATACGGTAGATTCATAAATGACAATATCACCGGACTTAAGCACGGATCCAAGCATTTCGGAGGCCTTGATAAGAGGTCGAAGATCAGGAGCTTTAAATTCATCAATAGGTGTAGGTACAGTCACAATGTACGTGTTGTAGGACTCCATATCTTCCCAATTAGAAGAAAAATGCAGGCCGATCCCGTTTTTCTTGTCTGCTTTGAGTTTTATGACGTAATTTAAATCTTTGAGATTGGCTTCTCGTGTGCGATCCTTTCCCTCACTTAATTCGTCAACACGATCTTTATTAATATCAAAACCCAATACATCATATTTCTTGGCAAATTCGATAGCCAAAGGTAAACCGACATATCCTAAGCCTATAATGGCTATTTTAGCGTTTTCAACTTTACCGTTAGTTGAGTTTTGTCCTGACTTACCCATTTGTTTTGTTTAATATTTAATCGTTTAATTGCTTAACGGCTTCCTAACCCTTTAACCCTCCTAACCTTTTAACCCGTATCTTACATTATACATCATCACAATATCCACTATACCATCTACACACCTACATTATCCTGTTCCCGCTGATACAGTATAATCTTCGTCTTCACGTGTTCCGGTTGCTGCGTGTGCACAGTTACCTTCTTGCCGATCAGTTTCCCAGCCTTCTCCGCTGCCTGCAATAAATATGCCGAATCGATGTCCTCCCCCGTCACGAGCACTTCGATATGCCCGGAATCTATACCCTGGGCATAATCGCCGAGCAGGGCTACCTCCCTGACATTTCCTGCGCGTTCGAAGACCTGATCGACGACTTGGTCTATACCCAGAAAGTTATGGACCAGACTCTGCAATGAGGAAAAAAGACTGTGATGGATATTGGCGCGATATACGACCTTGTGATCTTGCTGCTCCCGCAAGAGATAGCCTGCTTCGGAGAGTTGGTTCAACTCCCTGCGTATAGCATTGGTAGATTCGTTGAATTCGTCTGCAATACCTCTTAGGTAACCTCGATTGCTGGCCGAAACAAAAAATTTGATCAGCAACTTCAATCGTGTCTTGGATGTAAACAAAACTTCAAGCATAGCAAACTTTTGCGATGAGTAACAAATGTACTCGTTTGGTTTAGGAAAAGCAAATTTATTCCTCAAACCTATACCTTCAAACCTGATGTTTGCTTTCCGTTTGTCAGATTGCTTCGTCCCTCGCAAAGACGACAAACAACGAAAAAAACACGTCATCGAGAAGGAGGAACTCCGATGAATTTATTTTAATATACTGTTTGTGATTGGCTTCCTTCGGAGCTGCCTTTGGCGGTCGTACCTCGCAAGGACGACAAACAAAAAAAACGCGTCATTGCGAGAGCTTGCTCCGATTCATCGGAGAAGCATGACGACCGCGAAGCAGCCTTCAAGGCTGAGTACGGGCATGTGGGGCTGAAGCAACCAATCTGCGTTTTTGTACTACCAAAATTTTATTTCTTTCTCATATAAATCGTTCCAATCTGGATTCAATTCTTCAATCAATGCTATTTTCTGTGCCCTACTTCCTCCTTTGATTCTCTTTTCTTCCGCAATGGCTTCTTCGATATCAGAAAAGAATTTATAATAAACAAGTTTATACACTTTATATCTGTTCGTAAACGCATTCGGGTACACATGGTGAAGATGTTCATATATTCGGGACTGTAGATCCGACGTCACCCCTGTATACAAGACTGTATGACGACTATTGGTCAAAATATAAACACATCCCCCCCTTTCCATACTTGATCTTTATTGGTTTATTTGATATTTACTTTTTAACATTCCGTTTGTCAGATTGCTTCGTGCCTCGCAAAGACGACAAACAACGAAAAAAACGCGTCATCGAGATGGAGGAACTCCGATGAATTTACTTTAATATTCTGTTTGCCACATTGATCCGTCCTCGCCATGACCGCAAACAACAAACTATCTACCGAATCTTCAACAGATACTCCCCATAACCGGATTTGCGGAGCGGTTCGGCAATGCGGATCAATTGCTCCCTGTCAATGTACCCCATCCGATAGGCGACTTCTTCAACAGCTCCTATCTTTAACCCTTGTCTCTCTTCGATGACCTGTACAAACTGTGCAGCCTGCATCAGCGACTGTACCGTACCGGTATCCAGCCAAGCTGTACCGCGGTCAAAAACCCTTACCTTCAGCTTCTGCCGTTTGAGATATTCTTTGTTCACATCCGTGATTTCCAATTCGCCCCGATGAGACGGTTTTATACTTTTAGCTATCTGTACCACCTCATTATCATAGAAATATAATCCGGGAACTGCATAATTCGACTTTGGTTCTGTAGGTTTCTCCGCTATCGAAACGACATTTTTATCCTTATCAAATTCGACCACACCATAGCGTTCGGGGTCATGCACG
>Ga0180217_1001261_pt1 | contig 29248 bp, 34 predicted proteins | sample eDN3rd37CBELigOP_FD_128521 | JGI IMG/M metagenome (GOLD analysis project Ga0180217, IMG submission 128521) | Enriched Organic Plus compost microbial communities from Emeryville, California, USA - eDNA 3rd pass 37_C BE-Lig OP (version 2) (version 2) ... | reverse complement strand
CTCGCTCTCCAGCCAGGTGTAGTTGAAGAAGACGCCGGTGTTCGGGAGGCCGACGAAGTCGAGCGGGGTCGAGAAGTCCACTTCGATCCCATAGGTCTTGCCCGAGCCGATGTTGCGCGGCTCGTAGACCCTGCCAAGGCCCGAGGAGGAGACCTCGTTCGTGGCGACGAGATCGATCAGGTCCTCGATGTCGCGGTAGAAGAAATTGATCCCGATGATCCCGCGGGCGCCGAGCCGGCGCTCATAGCCGACGTCGAGGCCCCAGGCGGTTTCGTTGTCGAGGTCGGGATTGCCGCGCAGATCATCGTCCTCGGCCGGCTCCTCCTCGGCGACGTAGGGGGCGAGCAGGCCATAGTCGGGGCGGCGCACGGTGCGCGCGACCGAGGCGCGGAACTGATCGACGTCGGTCGGTCGGAAGGTGGCGTGGAACGAGGGATTGAGCTGCTCGGTGTCCTTGGAGACCGAGCCGAGATCGCTTTCGACGTCGCGCTTGGTGGTCTCGTAGCGAAGGCCCGCATCGAAGGTCCACATGGAGGACGGCTCGAAGGTCAGCCGGACATAGGGATCGAGCCGGCGTTCCTTGATCTTGTAGACCGCGCCGGGGGCCGGATCCGGATCGCCGATCACGCCCTCGTCCTCGATGTCGAACTCGATCTCCGAGCCGTCGCGGGTCTTCTTCAGCCAGTCGAGGCCGGCCTTCAGTTCGAACGCGCCGGACTTCCACTTGTAATAGGCGCCCGCGCCCCACTCGTCGTCGTCGACATCGAGTTCGACATATTCGTCGAGGGCGAGGTCGGAGAGATCCTCTTCGCCGCCCACATCGACGGTGGTGCGGGTCTTCTCGTCATAGCGCGACCAGCCGAGATCGAAGCCGAGCTTGCCGGGACCGGCGTCGAACTCGCCGTCGAAATCGAGGGCGTAGGTGCGTTGCTTGATACGCTCGGCCTGGACCTCGACCTCATCGAAGTCGCTGCGGGGCAGCTCGTTATAGGTGAGCGAGGTCTCGTCCTCGTCGCGGTCGGTGTCGACGATGAGGCCGGAAAGACGAATCTTGCCGCTTTCGAAGCGGTGGGCGATCTCGCCATTGGCCGAGATGTCGACCCCGTCGCGGGTGTCGGACTGATATTCGACGTTGTCGAAGTCGCCGAAGTCCTCTTCGTAGCGATAGCTGACCTTCTTCTTCGGATTGCGGCGGCCCTGATAGTTCAGGCCGGCCCAGTAGGTCGTGTCGCCGCTGGCGGTGGCGCCGGCATAGGCGATGGCGGCGGAGGGCCGAACCTTGCCGTCCTCGTTGATGAGGGCCCCGGCCTTGACGAAACCGCCGGTGAGGGTCGCGCCCTCCTTCAGCACCACGTTCAGCGAGCCGGCCATGCCATCGCTCGGCTGGTCGGCGCGGGGGCTGCGGATGATCTCGATCCGCTCGACCATTTCGGCCGGGATGCGGTCGACGAAGAAGCTGCGGTCGCCCTCGCCGCCCGGCGCGCGGCGGCCGTTGATCAGCACCTGGGTGTAGCCCGGCGGCAGACCCCGCATGGAGACGCCGTCAAATTCCAGGACGTCCGAGGTGAAGGTCACGCCCGGCACCCGCTTGAGCATCTCGCCGACCGAGACCGGCTCGAAGCGCTGGAAGTAGTCCAGGTCGTAGGACAGCACCGGGTTCACATCGTTGGTGCGGTCGCGGAAGGCGATCTCGCCGGTCACGATCACTTCGGACACCGGCGTGGCGTCGTCGGCCAGAGCGGGCGCAGCCATGAGCAGCGGCGCCGCGGCCGCGCAGGCGAGCAGAGAAAGTCTTGTCATCTAGTCCCCCGACAAGCGGGGCGGTTGACGCCTCCCCGCGCAGCATGATTTGCAGCGCAGGGGATATATCTTGCATTCGGAGCGGGGCCAGTGACGGTTTATCGGAAGTTTTTTATCGGATTTGTGTCAGCTTCGGCAATGTCCTTGCTGACCGCCGCCTGCGCCGCCGTCGACCCTGAGAGCGTGTCCGACTCCGCCGGCATGAGCATGGGAACCGGCGCGCCGGTCCCGGCCGCCGGCGAGACGGCCGCGGTCGGCACCAAGGTCCGAGACGCGGCCGATGACCCGGAGATCTGGGCCGATCCGCGCGATCCCTCGCGTGGCGTCATCTTCGGCACCGACAAGCAGGCGGGGCTCTATGTCTATGACCTGGCCGGCAAGGACCGCCAGTTCCTGCCCGAGGGCCCCCTCAACAATGTCGACCTGCGGGACGGTTTCGAGACCAGCGGCCGCAAGCAGGTGCTGGTGGGCGCGAGCGACCGCGGCCGCAGCGCCATGGCCTTCTTCCTGCTCGATCCCGACACCCTGCAGACGAGCCTGTGGGGCCGCGTTCCGGTGAAGGTGAGCGAACCCTATGGCTTCTGCATGGGACGCAGCGGCGCTGAGACGATCGCGGTGATGGTCGGCAAGGACGGCGACGTCCAGCAGTTCACCATCGCCGACCAGGACGGCAAGCCGGCGGCGACGCTCACCCGCAGCTTCGCGGTGGGCTCGCAATCGGAAGGCTGCGTGGTCGATGACGAGGCCGGCTTCCTCTATGTGGCCGAAGAAGCCAAGGGCGTATGGCGCTACGGGCTGGACCCGGCCAGCGCCGAGGCCCGCCTCCACTTCGCGCCGGCCCCGTCCGCCGAACTGAAGCCCGACGTCGAAGGCCTGACGCTGCTGCGCGACAACGGCAAGACCTATCTCCTGGCGTCGAGCCAGGGCGACAGCGCCTTCGCCGTGTGGCGCGTCGACGGCGGGCAATCAGCCTATGTCGGCCGTTTCTCGGTCATGCCGGGGGCCGGCGCGGACGCCGTGACGGGCACCGACGGATTGGCGGCCCTGGGCGGCCAGGTCGGCGCCTTCCCCGAAGGCCTGGTGGTCGTCCAGGACGATTCCGACACCGACGGCGAAACCACTGCGGGCGCGCGCGCCCGTCAGAATTTCAAGCTGGTGGACTGGCGCGCCATAAAGACGGCGCTGGGAATCCACTAGGACCAGGCGCCGCGGCGCCATTCGACGGCCATCCCAGGCTCGAAGCGCTTGAGATGGCTGTCGATCACGTGCTCCAGGCGCGCGAGGCGCTCGGGGTCGGGCGCGCTGGCGACCATCATCAGGGTTTCGGGCGCGGCCCGAAGCGCGGCCTCGCCCACCTCGAACCTGATCCGGCCCTCGTGATCGCCCCACTCGGCCGGAACCTTATGCCCAAAGTGCTTGCAAAGCTGGACCATGTACCGGTGAGCATTGGGAGTGACGACGGTGGCGCTCGACCTCATGGCGCTTCTCCTCACACGCGCTCGATCTTCGCGGCGGCTTCGTCCAGGGCCGCGGCGATGGCGTCGACCTGGGCCTCGGTCGGGCGTTCGCCCTGTAGGCGCAGCTTGAGCGCGAGGGCCAGATTCTGCATCGCGCGCTCCACGCGGGGCGAGGACCGTGGCGAGCTTTCGGCCGCCTCGTCGAGCCGAGCAAAAACTGCGTCGACGCCGGGCTTGTTCCGCTCCAGCGCCTCGAGCCCTTCCGGGGTGATCTCGTAGGCCTTGCGGCCGCCTTCCACCGCCGCGGGGCGGACGAAACCTTCGTCCTCCAGCATGGAGAGGGTCGGATAGATGGCGCCGGCGCTGGGCCGATAGGCGCCGCCGGTGCGCTCCTCGAGCGCGCGGATCAGCTCGTAGCCATGGCTGGGCTTGTCCCTCAGCAGCGAGAGGATGACGAAGCGGAGATCGCCGTGTTCGAGCAGGCGGCCGAGGCGTCTGCCGCCGCGCGCGTCGCGCCCCCAGGGACCGCGGCCCCCGCCCATGCCGCCGAAGGGGTGGCGGCTGTGATGCTCACGTCGTTTCCAATGATGATGTCTATGCATTTTCGATCCTATTTCGATATGTCTAAATTCTAGATATATCGAGATCGGATCGGATTCAAGATATATCTTTTTTAGGCGTCTCTCAGGGTTTCGGCGAGCAGCCGGCCCTCTGCCGAGCGGCTGGAGCCGGCGCGCCAGGCCACGACGATCTCGCGGCTGGGATGGTCGGCCTTCAAGGGCATCACCGCCACGTCCGCCGCCTCGGTGAGTCCGGCCGCCACGGCCATGGCGGGCAGGAAGCTGACCCCCAGCCCAGAGCCGACCATCTGCACCAGGGTCGGCAGGGAGGTGGCGGCGAAGCTTTCTTCCTCGCCCAGGCCCTTGGGAGGTTTCAGCCCGCAGGCGGCCAGGGCGTGGTCGCGCAGGCAGTGGCCATCTTCGAGCAGGATGAGGTCGTCGCTCTCCAGCGCCGAGGGCGGGGCCTCGCGCTCCTTGGCGAGGGGATGGCTTCCCGGGAGGGCGGCCATCAGCTCGTCATCGGATACGTGGGCGTGGGCGAGGCCCGTCATGTCGTAGGGCAGCGCGATCAGGGCGGCGTCAAGCTGGCCCGCCTTCAGCTGGGCGATCAGCCGGTGCGTCAGGTCCTCGCGCAGGAAGAGGCGCAGCTTGGGAAAGCGCGTCCGCAAGAGCGGCAGCGCCTTGGGAAGCAGGAACGGCGCGATGGTCGGGATCACGCCCAGGCGGAAGCGGCCGGTCAGGGGCTGGCCGGCGTTTCGCGCCGACTGCACCAGTTCTTCGGCCTCGTTCAGGATGCGCGTCGCCTTGGCCAGCGCCACCTCGCCCACGGAGGTGAGGATCACGCCGGAGCGGGCGCGATCGACCACGGGTCCGCCCAGCACCTTCTCCAGCTCCTGAACCCCGGCCGAGAGCGTCGGCTGGGTCACGTGGGCGGCTTCCGCCGCGCGACCGAAGGAACCGTGCTCGGCCAGCAACTTTAAATACTGTAGCTGTCGGAGGGTCGGAAGGTTCATGCTCTGGAAGATAGGACGCGTCTATCTAAAATCCAGAAACAATCGATTGGTCCACGAGATGCGACCGCGCTACCAGGATGTCACGCCTCGCCCCATCGCGATCACCACCGCGGAGGAGCGGCAAGGCGGATGGCTTTATCCCATAGACGGCGCAGGTCCCTCCAGCCCCCCAGGGGCGGCCCCCTCCGAGCTTCAGGGCCGCTCCCTGCGCCGTCCAGCCCGGGAGCGCGCGATCTCCCCGCGCCTCCCGGGCCCCCTTTTCGAAGAATGGAGATAGCCATGTCGATCGACGCCCTCTGCGCGTCCTTGCCGGACTACGCCAAGGACCTGAGCCTCAACCTTTCGAACCTGGCCTCCGAGACGGTGCTGACCGAGCAGCAGAAGTGGGGCGCGTTCCTGGCCGCGGCCTATGCGGTGGGCACGCCCCAGGTGGTGCGGGCGATCAATGACGCCGCCCGGCAGGCGGGCCTTTCCGACGAGGCGGCGGCGGCGGCCAAGGCCGCAGCGGCGGTCATGGGGATGAACAATGTCTATTACCGCTCGCTGCACCTGCTCTCGAACGCGGAGTACCGGACCCTGCCCGCCAAGTTGCGGATGAACGTGCTGGCCGATCCGGGCGTGCCGAAGATCGACTTCGAGCTGTGGTCGGCGGCGGTTTCGGCAGTCAATGGCTGCGGCATGTGCCTGGACGCCCACGAGACCGAGTTGAGGCGAAGCAAGGCGCCGACCACCGCGATCCAGGCCGCGCTGCGCATCGCGGCTGTGGTGAAGGCTGTTTCAGGCGTGGTGGCGGCGGAGGCCGCGGCGGTGGCTTAGTCCGGCTTGCCGGTTTCGGCGTAGCTCTTGAGGCGCGCGAACTGCTCTCCCAGCACCTGGTCCATGGGCCCAGCCCAGGTCTTGGCGAGGCCGCCCTTGGCGTAGCCGCCGACGACGTAGCTGAGGGTGAGCCTGGTGCGGTTGGGATCAGGCGTCTTGGCGAACTCGAGGCTGAAGTGCCCCGAGGCGCCTTCGGTCTGCAGAGGACCGAGGCCGCCGAACATGCGCAGGGCGTCCGGGGCGGAATAGACCACGTTCATATGCCGGACGATCCCGTCGGGCAGCCGCTCGCAAAAGCAGCCCGTCGCATCGATCGACATGTTCGAGGCGTCGCCGGAAAAGGTGTGGCCGCCGCTCCACCAGCGGCCGATCTCCAGCGCGGCGGCGCGGACCTTGGCGGGCGGAGCCTGGACCTCGGCCACATGGCGGATCTGAAAGCCGATGTCCGACGGCGCGAGAACCTCCGCGGACGCGACGCCGGGCGAGGCGGCCAGCGCGATCAGCAGCCATTTCATCGGTAGAGCCTCCCTAAGCCTGCTCGAAGCTTAGCGGCCCTCCCCAGAAGGTCTCAACAAGGCTGTGCTGGACGCCAGGCTTGCCGGTGGTCAGGAACCTGCGCGCCCCGCCCTCCCCCGTCCGGTACTCAGGGTGCTTGCCCAGATAGATCTCGAGGGCGTCGGCCGTGGCGCCCGGCTGGTGGATCAGCGGCGTGCCGGGCTTCAGGGCGCGGCGGAAAAGGTCGGCGACGATCTCGTAATGGGTGCAGCCAAGGATCGCGCGGTCTGGCGCCCGGCCGATGCGGGTGGTCACCGCCGCTACGTGACCCTCGATCGCGGCGGCCAGCTCCGCCTCGGGCGCGCCGCCCTCGATCATCCTGGCGAGGTTCGGGCAGGGCTCGGCGAAGACGGCGACGTCCTGACGCCGCTTGTCGATCTCGATCTCGTAGACGCGCGAGGCCGCAGTGGCCGGCGTGCAGAAGACGGCGAGGATGTCGAGCTTCTCGACCTTGTCGCCGCGGCGCTCGGCCTCGTGCTCCCACGGAAGGCCTGTGGCCGCCTCGATGGTCGGGACGATGATGCCGAGCACGTTGACGGGCCGGCCAAGCTCCCGGCGATAACCCGGCAGCCAGGTTTGCTGCAGCCGCCGAAGGGCGATGGCCGAGGCGGTGTTGCAGGCCAGGACCACGAGATCGCAACCGGCCTCGAACAGGCGCTCGCAGCCGGCGCGGGTGAGATCGACGATCTCTTCCCCGCCGCGCCCGCCGTAGGGCGCATTGGCCTGGTCGGCGAGATAGATGAAGTCGGCCCGGGGCAGCCGCTGCACGAGCGCTCTGTGGACCGAGAGCCCGCCCACGCCGGAATCGAAGACGCCTATGGCCATGGAGCCGATGTACCCGCCTGGGCGAGTCGCGTCCATGCGGCGGCGCGTTCGGCGAACCCTGGGATTTCAAATTGACAACAATGTCAGACTGACATACCCGTCAACCCAAGCGTTGCTGTGCGGATTTCCGCCGCGAGCAAGTCACGCCGTCGACTTGTGTGTCCGCCAACCTGGATTCCTGAACATGTGCCTTACCGCTCTTGAACCGCCAGCCCACGACCACGCCAAGCCGGCCTGGCAGATCGGCGTCGACGTGGATCTCGCCACCGCCCTGGCGCTCAGCCGCGCCGCCACGCGCGCGCTGCTGGAGCTCTCGCCGCTGGCGCATCGTGAAATCACCGCCGCGCTGCAGCACGAGATCGAGCTGCTGGAACGCCAGAGCGATCCCCTGTCGCTGGCCGCCGCCAACGCGGTCCGGCAATACCTGCCCCAGGCCGTCGCCTGAGCGAGCGGCGGCGCATAAGGGTCAATCTCGAGGCCCGAGCGGCGGCCGCGGAGCAGCGCCGGACGCAGACACGCGTGCGCCTGCTGGAAGCGGCCATCGCGGTGATCGGCGAAAAGGGGCCGGACGCCTGCTCCATAGAAGACTTCGTCGCGGCGGCCGGCGTCTCGCGCGGGACCTTCTACAACTACTTCCCCACGACCGAGGACCTGCTGCGGGCCGTGCAGGTCAAGGTCGGCGGCGGCCTCGCGGCGGTGCTGGACGCGCGCCTGCCCTCGACGATGCGAGCCTCGCGGCGCCTCGCCACGCGCCTGCACAGCTATATCGCCTCGGTGACCCGGGATCCCGCCTGGGGCTGGGTCATGATGCGCATCGACGGCTCCCGCCTCGAACGCATGCCGGTGCTCGAGGCCAATATGGACTTCATCTATCGTGAAGGCCTGACGCACGGGGAGTTCCGCGAGCTCGACCTGGCGGCGGTGCGAACCCTGGTGTTCGGCACGGCCCGCATGGTCCAGCGGGACATCCTGATGGGCCTCTCCAGCCGCGAACACGCGGTCCAGGTGGTCGGACTGATCCTCGTGGCGCTGGGCCTGGCGCACGCGGAGGCGGTGGAGGTCAGCCGCGAAGCCGCGCGCCTCGCCGCCGAGATCCTCGACGCGGCCTGACGTCACATTACGAGCCTGTCATGTGACGCCTGGGTGACTTGACCTTAAGGTCCGCGGCTCCCGACCAAACTATTCTGGAGTCTCCATGCAACGGCGCACGTTCCTTGCCGCTTCCGGCGCGCTGGCCGCCGCCTCGGCGCTTCCCGCCGCAGCTTTCGCCCAAGGCGCCGCCGGCGGCGTGCTGACCACGGCCTGGACCGGTCCCTATGGCGGCGTGCCGGCCTTCGACAAGGTGAAGGTCGCCGACTTCAAGCCGGCCTACGAACTGGCCATGAAGGCCGAGCGCAGCGAGATCGACGCCATCGCCAACAACGCGGCTGCGCCGGACTTCGAGAACACCATCGCCGCCCTCGAACGCTCAGGCGCGATGATCGAACGCGTGGGCATGTACGACAATGTCTGGGCCTCGACCCTCTCCACGCCGGAGTTCCGAGCGATCGAACAGGAGATGGCGCCCAAGCTCTCGGCCCACGAGGACGAGACGCTGCAGAACGAGAAGCTCTTCAAGCGGATCGAAGCCGTCTACGAGAACCGTTCGGGGCTGACGGCGGAGCAGCAGCGGCTGACCTGGCTCTACTGGAACCGCTTCGTGCGCGCGGGCGCCAAGCTCTCGCCCGAGGCCAAGAAGCGCGTGGCGGCGATCAACCAGGAACTGGCCGGCCTCTTCACCCAGTTCAGCCAGAACCTGCTGGCGGACGAGACCGACTACGTCCTCTATCTGCGCACCGAAAGCGAGCTGAAGGGGCTGCCCGACGACGTGCGCGCCGCGGCCGCGGCGGCGGCGGCCGAACGCGGCCACAAGGGCGAGTGGGCGATCCTGAACACCCGCTCGTCGATGGACCCGTTCCTCACCTATTCCAGCCGGCGCGACCTGCGCGAGAAGGTCTGGCGCACCTATTACAGCCGGGGCGACAACGGCGACGCCAAGGACAATAACGGGATCATCAAGAAGATCCTGAAGCTGCGGTTCGAGCGCGCCCAGCTGCTCGGCTATCCCACCCACGCGCACTGGCGCCTTGAGAACGCCATGGCCAAGACGCCCGAGGCGGCCATGGAGCTGATGATGCGCGTCTGGCCCTCGGCCATCGCCCGGGTGAAGGAGGAGGTCGCCGAGATGCAGGCGATCGCCGACAAGGAGCGGGCCGGCATCAAGATCGAACCCTGGGACTACCGCTACTACGCCGAGAAGGTCCGGGCCGCGCGCTACGATCTCGATATGAACGAGATCAAGCCGTACATGCAGCTGGAGAAGCTGCGCGAGGGCATGTTCTGGGCCGCGGGCCAGGTCTATGGCTTCGAGTTCGTGCAGGTGACGAACGTGCCGGTGGCGCACCCGGACATCCGCGTCTGGGAAGTGAAGCGCGGCGGCAAGCACCAGGGGCTCTGGTACTTCGACCCCTACGCCCGCACGGGCAAGCGCTCGGGCGCCTGGATGAACGCCTACCGGACGCAGGAAAAGTTCGACAAGCCGATCACCACGATCGTCTCGAACAACTCCAACTTCGTGAAGGGCGCGCCCGGCGAGCCGGTGCTGATCTCCTGGGACGACGCCGAAACCATGTTCCACGAGTTCGGCCACGCCATCCACGGCCTGAACTCGGATGTGAACTATCCCTCGCTGTCGGGCACGGCGGTGCCACGGGACTATGTGGAGTTCCCCAGCCAGATCAACGAGCACTGGCTGCCGACCAAGGAGGTGCTCTCCCGGTTCGCCCTGCACCACAAGACCGGCGAGCCGATCCCGCAGGCCCTGGTCGACAAGCTGGAGAAGGCCAAGACCTTCCGGCAGGGCTTCGACGTCACCGAGTATCTTTCCTCGGCCCTGATCGACATGAAGCTGCACCTGGCCGGCGGGGCGGATATCGATCCGGACGCCTTCGAACGGGACGAACTGGCCAAGCTCGGCATGCCCAGCGAGGTGGTGATGCGTCACCGCACCCCGCAGTTCGGCCACATCTTCTCCTCGGACGGCTATTCGGCCGGCTACTACAGCTATCTGTGGTCGGAGACCCTCGCGCTGGACGTGGTCGACGCCTTCAAGCGCTCGCCCGGCGGCATGTACGACAAGGCCATGGCCAAGAAGCTGCACGACAACGTCATGGCCGTAGGCAACTCGATCGACCCGGCGGTCGGATATCGGAACCTGATGGGCCGGGACGTCGACGTGCGGGCGTACCTCCGCGACAAGGGGTTCCCGACGAGCTGAGGCCGAGAACCGAAAGAAGCTCGTCATGGCCGGGGTCGCCAGGTCCCGGCCATCCATAGCCGCCAAGGCGGCCGAAGAGACCGGCGCCTATGCATCCCCGGCGCGCCCGCGTGGCCGGGGACGGTGCGAAAGAGGACGTCTCCCGATACAATTGGTGAAGGGCTTTTCCGACGACCGGGATGGAACGGAAGCGGCGGCGTAAGCATTTTCCGGCAGAGCTTGTTGAACCCTGCAGGAAACCGATCATGCGCGTCTCGCAATTCACCGCGGCGGTGCTTGCCGCCAGCCTGACCCTTCCGGTCGCAGCGCCAGCCCAGGCGCAGACCGGCAATCCGCTCTCTTCGATCTTCGGCTGCTCGGCGGGCGGCAACAAGCAGGCGGGCGGCGCGGTCATCGGCGGCCTGCTGGGCGGGGTGGTCGGCAGCAATGTCGCCAAGAACGAGCGCACGCTCGGCACGGTGCTGGGCGCAGCCGCCGGCGCGGCCGCCGGCTCCTATATCGGCTGCCGCATGCAACGCAGCGACCAGGCCAAGGCGCAGGCCGCGACGCAATACGCGCTCGACCGCGGCGGTTCGCAATCCTGGTCCAATCCCGAAACCGGCGCCTCGGGCGACGTCCGCGTCGTCTCCACCTCCACGGGCGGAGGCGGTCAGCCGGTGTCGCTGAGCGGCCTAAGGTTCGCCAACGGCGTCGAGCCGGCCTCCGGCTATGAGAGCGCCGGCGGCCGCTACACCGCGCCCCGCACCGTGAACATCCGCGGCACCCCCTCGACCTCGGGCGCCATCGTCGGCAAGCTCGGCGCCGGCCAGAGCTTCGACGCCCTGGCGCGAGTGGCCGGTTCGAACTGGCTGCTCGCCGGCCAGAACGGCATGGCGGTCGGCTATGTCTCGGAATCGGTCGTGCGCGCTTCGGGCGGCCAGTCCTACGCCGGCGGCAACTCGGTCTGCCGGACCTTCGACCAGACCATCCGCACCCGGGACGGCGGCCCGCAGACCGAGCGCTACACCGCCTGTAAGGGACCGGACGGCCAGTGGGTGGTGCGGAGCTGACCCACCTTGGCGCGCATTGCGGCCGCCACTCCCTATAGCTATGCGCCATCTGGTCGGCACGGCGTGCTGAGCATGAACGTCATTTCGCAGATGTCGAAACTGACCGAGGTGCGCCAGGTCGCCGCCCATCTGGCCAAGACGGCGGAGTTCGATACCGGCGCCCGCTACGTCGACTATCAGGCCGGAGACAAGAAGGCCGAATATGGGCTCGCAGGCCTTGTCGCCGCCGGACTTGGGGTCGGCGCGGCCAAGAAGGGGCCTGCTGGCCGCAGCGGCCCTTTCTTCAAGAAAGGGGCGGGCCTGATCGTGGCGGCCCTGGCGGGCGCCGCCGCTTGGTTCCGGAAGTTTCTAAAGCGCAAGGACGTCTGATCTGGCGTCCTATTTCTTGACCTAATCGATCCACAGGCGCATAAGCGCCCGCTTCCGGCGCAAACTTTCCAGCGCCCTCCACCGCCACGACCCCGATACTATATCGGACGAGGGCGGCGAGGACCCCCGTCGACGTGATCGTCCACGGGGGCTGGTTGCGTTTGGGCTATAGGAGAACCGCGTGTTTGACGCACTGACAGATCGACTATCCGGAGTGTTCGACCGCCTTTCCGGGCGGGGCGTGCTCTCGGAAAAGGACATCGACGAAGCCCTGCGCGAGGTGCGGGTCGCCTTGCTCGAGGCCGACGTCGCCCTGCCCGTCGTGCGCGAGTTCATCTCCAAGGCCAAGGAACGAGCCACTGGCGAGGAAGTGATCCGCTCGATCCGTCCCGCCGACCAGGTGGTCAAGATCACCTATGACGGGCTGGTCGAGATGCTCGGGGGCGAGGCCGCGGAAGGCCTCAACCTGGCGCTCAACCCGCCCACAGTGATCCTGATGGCCGGCCTGCAGGGCTCGGGCAAGACCACCACGGCCGGCAAGCTGGCCCTGAAGCTCGCCAAGGACCGCAAGAAGGTCCTGCTGGCTTCGCTCGACACCCGCCGACCCGCCGCCATGGAGCAACTGGCGCTGCTGGCCAAGCAGGCCGAGGTCGACAGCCTGCCCATCGTCCCGGGCCAGTCGGCGCCGGACATCGCCCGCCGGGCCATGTCGGCGGCCAAGCTGCAGGGCTTCGACGTCGTCATCCTCGACACCGCCGGCCGCACCACCATCGACGAAGCGATGATGAGCGAGGCGGCCGAGATCGCGAAGATCGCCAGCCCCACCGAAACCCTGCTGGTCGCCGACAGCCTGACCGGCCAGGACGCGGTCCGCACCGCCAAGGCCTTCCACGAGCGCCTGCCGCTGACCGGTCTGGTGCTGACGCGGGCGGACGGCGACGGGCGCGGGGGCGCGGCGCTCTCCATGCGGGCCGTCACCGGCCTGCCGATCAAGTTTCTTGGCGTCTCCGAAAAGATCGACGGCCTGGACGTCTTCGACGCCCGCCGGGTGGCGGGCCGGATCCTCGGCCAGGGCGACGTGGTCGCCCTGGTGGAGAAGGCCGCCCAGGATCTGGACGTGGCCCGCACCGAGGCCATGGCCAAGAAGCTGGCCAAAGGCCAGTTCGACCTGGACATGCTGGCCGAGCAGTTCGGCCAGATGAAGCGCATGGGCGGCATGGAAGGGCTGATGGGCCTTCTGCCTGGCGTCCAGAAGGTCAAGAAGCAGATGGCCGAGGCGAACGTCTCGGACAAGACCATCGATCGCCAGCTGGCGATCATCTCCTCGATGACCAAGGCCGAGCGCAAGAAGCCGGACATCCTGCAGGCCTCGCGCAAGCGCCGCATCGCGGCCGGCGCCGGCGTGGACGTGGCCGAGGTCAACCGTCTGCTGAAGCAGCACCGCCAGATGGCCGACGCCTTCAAGATGATGAGCCGGGACGGCGGCAAGGGCTTCGCCCGCATGGCCGGCATGCTCGGCGGCGGCGGCATGGACCGGCTGAAGGCGCTGGGCGGCGGCAAGCTGCCGGCGCCCGATCCCAAGCAACTGGAAGAACTCGGCAAGCTGGCCAGCCAGGGGGGCGGTCTGCCCGGCCTGGGCGGTCCCGGCGGACCGAAGCTTCCCGGCCTCGGCGGCGGTCTGCCCCCGGGCTTCAACCCCTTCAAGAAATCTTAAGAGCTCACCAAAGGACCAACCATGCTCAAGATCCGTCTCGCCCGTGGCGGCGCCAAGAAGCGCCCCTACTACTCGATCGTCATCGCCGACTCGCATTCGCCGCGCGATGGCCGCTTCATCGAGAAGGTCGGCGCCTACAACCCGATGCTCAAGAAGGATGACCCGCAGCGCGTCACCCTGAAGGTCGAGCGCATCCAGGAGTGGCTCAAGAAGGGCGCGCAGCCGACCGACCGCGTGGCGCGCTTCCTGTCGAACGAGGGCCTGGTGAAGTGGCAAGCCGGCAACAACCCGAAGAAGGCCGAGCCGGGCCAAAAGGCCAAGGAACGCGCCGAAGAGCGCGCCCAGCGCGAAGCCGACCGCGCCGCCGCGGCCGCTGAAGCCGCAGCCGCCCCTGAACCGGAAGCCGCTCCCGCGGAAGAAGCTCCGGCCGCTGAAGCTCCGGCCGCCGAAGAGGCCGCTCCGGAACAGACCGAAGGCTAAACAGTCCGACCATGGGCGGCGAGAACCCCAAGTTGATTTTCGTCGCCCAGGTCGGCGCGGCCCACGGCGTTCGCGGCGAGGTGAAGATCACCACCTTCACCGGCGAGCCCATGGCTCTGGCCGATTATCGTGACTTGCTCCGTCAGGACGGCTCGCCCGCCCTGACGGTGCTCTCCGCCCGCCCCACGAAGGGCGGTATAGTCGCCCGCGTGAAGGGCGTCGCCGACCGCAACGCCGCCGAGGCGCTGCGCGGCCTCAAGCTCTACATCCTGAGGGATAGCCTGCCCGAGCCGGATGACGACGAGTTCTACCTCGCCGACCTGATCGGCCTGACGGTGGAGACCGCGGATGGGGAACTGCTGGGTAAGGTGCGCGCCGTTCAGGACTTCGGCGCCGGCGACCTCCTGGAAATCCAGCCCAAGGCAGGCGCCAGCTGGTGGCTGCCCTTCACGCGCGAGGCTGTTCCGGAGGTGCGGCTCGGTGAGGGAAAGCTGATCGCCGCGCCGCCCGAGAGCGTCGAGGCCGACCCCCGCGAAGAGCAAGGCTGAACCAAAAACGCCGCCGGGAGGACCGGCGGCGCTTCTGTTTGAGATCTAGGCGTTGCCGACCGTCTCGCCGCCCAGGCCCTGGGCGCGGCGAGCGGCGTAGACGCCGGCGAAGTCGATCGGGTCGAGCATGAAGGGCGGATAGCCGCCGTCGGACGTGACCGACGAGATGATCTGACGCGCGAACGGGAAGAGGAAGCGCGGGCACTCCACCAGCAGCACCGGCTCCAGGTCTTCCTGCGGCACGCCATTGATCTGGAACACGCCGCCATAGAGCAGTTCCACATGGAAGACCGGGCCATCGTCGCGCGTGGCGCGGGCCGAGAGCTTCAGGTCCACCTCGAAGAGACCGTCCTCGCGGCCGCGGGCGTTCATCTCCACGCCCATGTCGATCTGCGGCTGGGCGGCGTTCTGCGCCCGCAGGCTTTCCGGCGCGCGGGGGTTTTCGAACGACAGGTCGCGGATGAACTGGGCAAGGACGCGGATCGCGGGCTCGGAACCCGCCGCGCCATTGGTGTCGGGGCCGGCGGCGTCGGTATCGGTCATATTCAGGAAAATCCGTGTGCTCGGACGCCTATTCACGTCCTGTTGTGGCCTGGGCTGCTAACATGCGTCCCTGGCCGTGGCAACGTCGCCCCTGACGCGGGCGTTTCGCTGTCCTATATTGAAGACTGAACGTCCCGAAAGCCGAAAGAAGTTGCAAGTCCTCGAACTGATCATTTTCGCCGGTCTGGCCGGTGTCGTCCTCTACCAGCTCTATGCGGTGCTGGGGCGGCGCGTGGGCCGCCAGCCGGAAGACAGCCCCGCCAAGGAAGCCGCTCCCGCCGCCGCGCGGCAGGCTCCCGCGCTGGAGACGCCGGACGACGGCGTCGGCCTGACAGGGCTGCCCGCGATCAAGCATCGGGATCCGTCCTTCGACCTCTCGCGCTTCCTGGCCGGGGCCAAGGGCGCCTATGAGATGGTGGTCCGGGCCTTCGCCGCCGGCGATCGCGAGACCTTGAAGAACCTTCTGGCGCCCAATGTGATGGCGAGCTTCGAAAGCGCCATCGCGGACCGCGAGACCCGCGGGGTTAGCGAGACCGTGGAGTTCCTGCACCCGCCGCGCGCCGACCTGGAGCGGGCGGACCTGCGCGGCGACATGGCCAGCGTGACGGTTCGCTTCCTCGCCGAGTTCAGGAGCCGGACGAAGAGTTCGGAAGGCGAGGCCGTGGACGACAAGCGCACGGCCGAACTCTGGACCTTCGAGCGCAGCGTGAAGAGCCGCGACCCGAACTGGACCCTCGTCCACGTAGACGCCGCCGAGGCCTGAGCCTCACCAAGGGTAAGACTCCATTAACCCTTCCGCCGTTTTCCCGCCCGCAACGCAGGGCTAAGAGAAGGCGGTGGCGCGGTGCGGGCGCCTAGCGGTTCGATGAGGGGCGAATTGGAACTTCGAGACGTGTCGCGCCTGCTGCCGGCGCTGCTGCTGACGTTGGTGGTCGCCGCGTGCGCGACGCCGAGCGCCGTGCCCCCGCCCGCGCCACCCTCGCGGCCCTCCCCGCCCGCTCCCGCGCCATCCCGGCCGACGCCGCCGCCGGCGCGCCCTGAGAGCTTCGCCGAACTTCCCGGTTGGGCGCAGGACGATCACGCCGCGGGCTATGAGGCCTTCCGCACCACCTGCGGGGTCACCCGCGATCCGGCCTTGGGCGAGGTCTGCCGGCGCGCGCGCGCCATCGGGCCGCTCGACGGTCCCCGCGCCCGCGCGTTCTTCGAGGAGAACTTCCGCCCGGAACTGATCCTCGGCGAGGGCGTGCTGACCGCCTATTTCTCACCGCAGTACGAAGCTCGGGAGCGGCCCGACGCGGAGTTTTCGGCGCCTGTTCGGCCCAAGCCCGTGGATCTCGTGGGTAACGGCGTGGCCGGCAAGGAAGCGCTGCGGAAAGGATCGAACGGCCAGCTGGCGCCCTATCCCGACCGCGCCGTCATCGAGACCTCGCCGATCGGTCAGCCGCTCGCCTGGATGCGGCCAGAGGACCTCTTCTTCCTGCAGATCCAGGGCTCCGGGGTTCTCACCTTCCCGAACGGCCGGCGCGCCAAGGCGGTGTTCGCCGCCACCAACGGCAAGACCTTCGTGGGCATCGCCAATCCCATGCGCGACCGTGGCCTGCTGCCCGCCAACAACACCTCGGGCGAGGCGATCCGGGCCTGGCTCGCCGACAATCGCGGACCGCGGGCGGACGCGATCATGCGGCTCAATCCGCGCTATGTCTTCTTCACCCTGGCGCCTGACGATGGCCGCCAGCCGGTCGGGTCGGCCGGCATCCCACTGCCGCCTGGACGGTCGATCGCGGTCGACACCACTCGCAACGGCCTCGGCGACCTGTTCTATATCGACGGGGTCGCCCCGACCCTCAGCGGCGCTTTCCCCACCTACAGGCGGACGGTCGTGGCGCTCGACGCCGGCGGCGCGATCAAGGGACCGGTGCGGGCCGACCTCTATCTCGGCATCGGCGAAGCGGCCGGCGCGGAAGCCGGCAGGGTGCGGCACACCCTGCGCATGCACCGCCTCGTACCGAAGGTCGGCCCTTACCGATGAAGCGGCCGATCCGCCCCGACGAGCAGAAGCTCTGGGCGATGGTCGCGGCCACCGTTCATCCCAAGCCCGGACGCAAGGCCGAACTGCCGCAGCCCCCTGCTCCGAAGCCGGCCAAGTCCGCAGGCAAGACCGCCGATCCCGCCGCGCGCCTGCCGATCAGCGAGGCCAAGCCCGCTCGACCCAAGGCGCCTCGTTTGGCGCCGGAGGACATCGAGCCCCGCCGCAAGCACAGGATCGCGCGCGAACGCGATCCCATGGGCGCGCGCATCGACCTACACGGCATGGACCAGGACCGCGCCCGCGCGGCGCTGGAAGCCTTCATCCTGCGCGCCTGGGACGAGGGACATCGTTCGGTGCTGGTGATCACCGGCAAGGGCGCCCGCGGCGATGGAATCCTGCGGCGGCGCGCGCCGGAGTGGCTGGGCTCGCCCGTTCTCCGGGCGGCGGTCGCAGGAATTTCGGAAGCGCATCGCCGGCATGGCGGCGAGGGGGCGCTCTATGTCGCCCTGAAGCGAAGACCCCGCGCCTGAGCGGTCAAATTCGCGTTGGCCCCTGGAAAACGACGCTAGGATCCACGACATAGATCCGAAATGCGCAAAGGAAACGCCGACTTGACCTCCCGACTTCCCAAGATCTTCGCCGTGACGGGCCTTTCCCTCGTGATGGGCCTCTCGCTCGTCTCCGAGGCCGATGCGCGCCGCGGCGGCAGCTTCGGCAGCCGCGGGGCCAGGACCTACCAGGCCGCGCCGCCGACCAAGACCGCGCCGACCCAGACGGCTCCTGTGCAGCGCTCCATGACCGAGCGCCAGCCCGGCCAGACCGCGGCGACGCCGGCCCGTCCGAACGCCGCCAATCCGATGAACGCGCCGCGGCCCGGCTTCTTCGGCAATCCGCTCGTGCGCGGGCTGATGCTGGGCGGCCTGATCGGCCTGCTGCTCGGTCACGGCTTCGGCGCCGGCATGGCGGGCATGCTGGGCGGCCTTCTGCAGATCGCGCTCCTGGCCCTCGTCGCCATGCTGGTCTTCCGCTTCTTCGCTTCGCGCCGTCGTCCTGCCGAGGCCGCCGCGCCAGGAGCGGGGAACGCCAGCTTCCGCTCGCCCTTCGACGTCCAGCAACCGGCCGCGCCGCAAGCCACCTACGCCCCTGCGAACCAGGGCGAGGACATCACCGTCACCAGCGCGGACCGCGAGGCGTTCGAGCGACTGCTTCGCGAGGTGCAGGAAGCCTTCGGGCGTGAGGACTACGGCGCCATCCGCGAGCGCACCACGCCGGAGATCATGAGCTACCTGGCTGAAGAGCTCGGCCAGAACGCGACCCGCGGCGTGCGAAACCAGGTCAGCGACGTGCAGATGCTGGAGGGCGACGTGGCCGAGGCCTGGCGCGAGGGCGACCTCGAATACGCCACCGCCGCCATGCGCTATTCCAGCCGTGACATCATGGTGGACCGCGACACCGGCGCGGTGGTCGAGGGCGACGAGCGCCCGACCCAGACCACCGAGCTCTGGACCTTCGTGCGTCGCCGTGGCGAATCCTGGAAGCTGTCGGCGATCCAGGACGCCGCCTGATCTTGATGGCGCGCTTATGCGGCGCGCCATCTTCCGCATCGAACCTTGAGGCGGATCTGAGCCAGTCTGGATGCGCCGGCGGACGGGCCGGCCCTCCAGACGAGGCGTTCAATGCGCAAGTCCCGGCCGAAGGTCGGCCTGTCCCAACTTCTGGACGCATCCGGCGTCCATCCTGACAGCATCATCCGCGTCACCGGCGCAGGGGCCCTGCCCGCGTTGCTTTGGCTGCACAGGCGCGGCTATGCGAACGTCGGCTGCCTGCAGGCGGGCCGACGCGCGCCCGGCGAAGAGGCCGATGCGCTGCTGGCGGCCCACACGGCCACGGAGCCTTGGCTCGAGGACCTGCTCGGGCGGGGTCCGCACGTTCGCGAGGGCGGGGTGATCATCGTGCAGACCGGCGCCGGCGAGAGCGGCGGCCACCTCGCCAACCTCTTCCATCGACACGGCTTCGAGCTCGTGCGCCGATTGCCCGGCGTTCACCGGGATGTGCTGGTCGCCCGCCGCAGCGTTCACTTCCGCCGGGCGGCCTAGGATGGACCTTTCCCTCCGCGCGCTGCATGGGCGCGCCGCAGCCGCCCACCGCCGCGCCGATCGGCTGCTCGTCCTCGGCGCCGAGCCGCCGCTCACGCCCCGCGCGGTCCGTCGAAGGCTCCATGGCGCCTTGGATCCCGATGTGGTCGACGCTGAGACCGCCGAACGCCTCGATGCTATGGTCGCGCCCTATGGCGAGCGGCGGCCAGGCTTGCGCTCGGCGCCGCTTTGGACCGAGCCGCTTACCCTCTACGTCGCCAAGCATCATGACCTCGCCGGCCGGCCAGGGATCACCGCCGACGAACTCGGCCAGGCGCGGCTGGTGGCCAGCGGCGGCTGGACTGCGGCCATGCTGACGGGGCTGGGCGTTTCCCCGGCGCAGATCCACTACGCGCCGAGTTGGAGAGACGCCGCCGCCCTGGTGGCGGAAGGTTTTGGGGTCGCGCTGGCCGGCCCTTCCTGCGCAGAGACGTTCGGGTCCGGCGTCTTGGCCCGGCGGCTGGACGGCTGGCTCACCTATTGCGTCTATTGGCCGGAGGGGTGCGAGACCGCCGGCCTTCGCCGACTGCTGGAGTATCCGCATGGAGAGGGATGAACCCTACCGCGTGCCCGGCGGGCGCTGGGCCACCTGGCTGGGGATCATCGCCATGGTAGTGATCTTCATCGGCTCGATTATCGTCGCGGCTCGATCGGAGCCCGCCGTCGAGAGGGGCGGGAGCGCTATGACGGCCCGGCCGTTATAGCCCCTGAAGGGAGCCCCCATGCCCAAGCCTGTCGTCGTGACCATTCCACATCAGCTCGGCCGCGCGGAGGCGCGCAAGCGCATCGAGGAGGGCGTCGGGCGGCTGACCCACCAGTTCGGCGAGGGCGTGAAGCTGGCCAAGGCCTGGGAAGGCGATCGGCTGTCCTTCTCCGCCAAGGTGGTGGGGCAAGCCGTGGCGGGCCGCCTGGACGTCCTGGAGGACGCCGTCCGCATGGAGGTCGACCTGCCGCCCTTCTTCGCGATGATGGCCGAGAAGATCAAAGGTCGTCTGAAGAAGGAAGGCCAGCTGATGCTGGAGAAGAAATAGGCGCCATCAGGCGCGGGACCTTCCGGGTGTGCTCGACGACGCACACCAGGTAGAAGGCCAGCAGCACCTCGTTGACCATGTCTTCCAGGCCGCCGGTCACCGCCGGATCTTCCGGCAGCATCGGCGCCTGCAGCAGGGCGATCATGAGGTTTGTCGCCACATGGGCGCCGATGGCGAACTCCAGCCCACCCAGCCTGAGCGCCGCCCAGGCGAAGACGCCCCCTGCCAGCGCGCGAGCGGTCAGGGCGGCCGGATCGAACTCCAGGTGGGCGACGGCGAAGACCACCGCATTGACGCCGATCAGCACCCAGGTGTTGCGGGTGAAGGCGGCGGTCTGCTGCAGCACGTAGCCGCGGAACACCACTTCCTCCGCCGTGGCGGCCACGAAGAGGCCCACGAGCATGGCCCCGACATAGGCGAACTTGAGCCCCAGGGACGCGGTCGGGTCCATGATCGGCAGTTGGTAGTCGGTGTTGTGGGTGAGGAGCGCATCGACCGCCATCAGCAGGGCCAGGCCGAAGGCGGTGCTGATCGCGCCCCAGGCCAGAAGCCGCCAGCGAAAGTGCGTGGCGGCGGTCAGCCAGGTGCTGATCGGGCGGGCGAACACGTAGCGGGCCGCCAGCATGACCGCGAGCGCCATCGCCCCGAGCCCTGCGCCGAGCTGCAGCACGAAGTTCGCCGAGCGCTCGAGCCGAGCGCCCCTGATCCCTTCGAAGATCTCACCGCCGGTCAGGGTCCCCAGCGCGATGATGAAGGCGAAGGTCAGCACCACCACGGCCGCGGGCGTGGCGGCGGCCATGACCACGAGCCGCGGCCAGCGTCGGTCGCGCTCGGTCACCGGCTGCAGGAAGGGAAAATGGGCGATCACAAGGCGAATATGCGCGCAAGCCTGGCGCAAAGCCATGGGACGGGCCCGTGAGAGTGTAAATTCTTTACGCGTGTTTTTCGTTAAATTTCACCCTAGGGGTGTTTTTAGCTTGACCGCGACAGGCGGCCCGGACGTTCATTTCGGCCGATGCTGGGGCTGGGCGATCTCAACCTAAGGAAACGGCTTGCGCCGCAGGTCCCCGCCTGGGTGACCGAGTGGGTCTGCGCGGGGCTGTGCGCATCCTTGTCGGGCCTGTTGAGGCTAGGCGTCGATCTTCTTGTTCCGGCGGCCCCACCCTATCTTTTTCTCTTTCCGTTCGTGCTGCTCGCCACCCTGCTGGCCGGCTGGCGCTCAGGCGTCATCGCGCTGACGATCATCATGCTCGGCATCTGGTACATGGTGCTGTTTCCCGCCCGTTTCGGCCCGCTGGACGCGACGGAGGGCGCGACCCTGCTCCTGAACGGCCTAAGCGGTTTGGCGGTGGTCGGGGTGGCGCAGGCGTTCCGCAGCGCCTACGCCCTCGCCGAGGAGGAGCGCGCGGGAAAGCTCGAGGTGCGCGAGTTGCTGCTCCGGGAGCTGAACCACCGCGTGAAGAACAACTTCCAGATGGTCGAGAGCCTGCTGGAGATGCAAAGGCGGCGCGCTCTCGACGGCCAGGCCGAACAGGCCCTGGCCGACGCCCTTCGGCGCGTGCACTCCATGGCCCAGGCGCACGCCTTCCTCTATTCGCCCGAAGAGGCGGAAGAGAAGATCGATCTCGCCGGATATCTGCAGGATCTTTGCGCAAACCTCTCCGACAGCCTCCTGCTCAGCGGAGAGGTGAGGCTGGACTGCGAGACGGCCCCTTGCCACGTCACGCGGGACCGCGCCGTCGCGGTGGGGCTCGTGGTCAACGAGCTGGTCACCAACGCGGCCAAGTACGCGTTTCCAGAAGGTCGACGCGGGCGGATCCTCGTCGCCCTGAGAGAGGGGGCGGGCGCCTGCGAATTGACCGTGGCCGACGACGGCGTCGGCCTCCCGTCCATTCCGCCGATCAAGAGCCAAGGGCTGGGGCGCAAGCTCGTGGAGAGCTTCGCACGGAAGTCGGGCGGCGTGCTGACCGAGGGCGCGGGCCCCGGCGCGAGCTACGTCCTCGTGCTGCCACACTGACCTTCAGCGCGCGGCGGGTATCGCGTCGAAAGCGACCGTCAGGCGCGGCTCGTCGGAAACGAACGGGACGGTGCCGTGCCACATATAGGAGGGGAACAGCACCAGCCTGCCGGGCCTGGGCTGCACATAGTGCTCGGCCGGCAGGGCGGGCGTGGTCCTGATCGCAGGCTCGCCGAACTTGATCCACCCCGCCCGCGCCTGCGCATCGTCGACCACCGACGGAACGGACACATAGAAGGCCGACGATATCCAACCCTGGGGATGGATATGGTTGGTGTGATGACCTGAGGAGCCGAGCTTCACCGACCAGGCGCCGCTGATCTTCGCCGCGCCCAGATTGCGGCGCTCGAACAGGCCCTCCCCCGCCGGGAGTTCCTTCACGCGCCGGCTGACGGCCTCGCGGAAACGGGCGAGCAGATGTTCGATCGGGGGTTCGTGACCGCCGTCCAGGCGCAAGGTCGCCTGGCCGCCGGCGCGGACCGACTGGCCGAAAGGGTGGGTCGAAAAGCCGTGCAGCCGCGACAGCGAGGCCTCGAGGGCGTCGAGAAACGCCCTGTCGTCCGCCTTGTCCGGATCGAAGAGATCATAGACGGCGACATAGCGGTCATAATCGTAGAGGCGGCCATATCGAGGATCGCCCGCAAGGCGCCAGGCGGTCGCCTGCAGGGCCAGGGTGAACTGATCCTCCGGGAGCAAGGCCGCGGCCCGGTCCGCCGCGCGCACGGCCCCATCCGCGTCGCCCGCGAGCAACAGCGCCTGGGCGAGGGAAGACTGGGCGTTGGAGTCCTGCTCGGCGCCTCCGAAGGCGCGGGCCCAGGCCAGCGCCCCCTCCACGTCGCCGAGTTCGCAGCAAACCTCCACCGCGAAGACCAGCAAGCGCCGGTCCCTCGGCGAGACGGCGAGACCGGCCTCGAGCACGGCCCTCGCCCCCTGCGGATCGCCGGTGAACTCCCGGGCGAGCGCCAGGGCGTAGCTGAGGCCGCCATTGGCGGGATGGGAGGCGACGGCGGACTCCAGACGGGCGGTCGCCTGACGCGCATCGCCCGTCCGCATCCAGATGAGTTGCGCCAGGTCTCGATGGGCCTCCTCATAGTCCGGCCGGGCCGCCACGGCGGCGGCGAAGGCGGCCTCCGCCTCCTCCAGACGGAGTTGGGCCTGCAGCGCCCGGCCAAGGACCAGCTGCGTCTCGGGCGCCTTGACCCCCAGGGAAATGGCGCGGCGGGCGGCCGCCTCACCGTCCTTGGCGCGGCCGAGGTCGCCGAGCGTCGAGGCGAGATTGTGCCAACAGACGCCGTTCTGCGGGAAACGCGCCACCGCCTGTTCGTTGGCGGCCAGGGCGTCCAGCGGCCGGCCGGCGGCCTTCAGGACCGTGGCCCGCGCCGCGAGGGCCCCAGGTCCCGCATCGGGCTGAACCAGGAAATCCTCGGTGAAGGCCAGGGCTCCGGCCAGGTCCCCGCGGGCGAGCAGCTCATAGGCTTTGCGGTAGGCGCCGGCGGTGCTCAAGGCTCGAGGGTCCCATGCGGGCTGCGCGGATGCCGCCCTCCTTGCGCTTATATCGCCACGCCTTTCAGGCGCAACGGCGACCGATTTTGCTCCGCAGGCGAACCTTCACCGTAATCGCTCGTTTCTAGCCGGCTGGAGGAAACGCCAATGACGCTGAAACGCGCGCTCAACCCCATGCCGGACGAGGTCCTGGAGGCGCTGCTGAAACGAAACCTGCTGGCGGCGTTCGAGTCCCGCCCCCCGTTCCAACGCAACGATTACCTCGGCTGGATCGCGCGAGCGCGAAAGGAGGAGACGCGCAAGAAGCGGCTGGACCAGATGCTGGACGAGCTGGAGGACGGCGACGTCTACATGAAGATGCGCTGGCGCAGGGCCTCGTCCTGACGGAACCGGCGCGCCGGCCCCGCTTTTTGACTTCCGTCATGGCTGCGGTCCGCCTCGACGGTCATGACATCATCACCCATCAGGAGGAGAGCGATGAAAGGCTTCATCGACGACATCGAAGAGCTGACGGAGACCAACAAGGACTTCCGCCGCGTGATCTACACCGGCAAGCACCTGCAGCTCGTCCTGATGTCGATCCCTCCCGGTGAGGAGATCGGCGAGGAGGTCCACGAGACCCACGACCAGTTCTTCCGCATCGAGAAGGGCAAGGGCGAGGTCAGGATCGACGGCGTCGCCACCAAGGTGAAGGCCGACTTCGGCATCATCGTCCCCGCCGGCGCGCGGCACAATGTGGTCAACACCGGCGACAAGCCGCTCCGCCTCTACACTCTCTACGGACCGCCCGAGCACCGCGACGGTGTCGTCCACCCCGCAAAGGCGGACGTCACCGAGGAGCACTTCGACGGCGTGCTGACCGAGGACGGCCCCGGCACGAAGGTCTAGGCGGTTCCTACTGGGAGATGTGCGGCTTGGAGGCGCGCTGCATGGCGTCCAGCTGTTCGCGATCCTCGCGCCGGCGCGCCTCCCATTCCGCCGGCGTGGCGCAGACCCGCTTGGGCACGCGGCTGCCGATCAGGGCTTCGGTCTTGCAGACCCTGCGGTCCTTGCGGTCCTCGGCGGCGGCCACCTGGGTCTGGGCGGCCGGCGCGTCAGCCGGCTTCGCCGCCTCGGCGCTCGCCGGGGCGGAGGCGGCGCTCAGCGCCAGGGCGGCCGCGAAGGTCAGGATGAACACGTTTTGGCTCCGAGCTGAAAAGTGAACTCGGCGTCACCTTAGCTTAGAGCCTCGCCGCAAAAAACCACGTTCGCCAAGCACGTGTGGCGTCGTCCTACGATGCGAGGGAGTTCCTGGTGGAGCCGAGGGGAGTCGAACCCCTGACCTCCTCATTGCGAACGAGGCGCTCTACCAACTGAGCTACGGCCCCAGGAAGGCGCGGACTTAGGGGGCGCCGGGCCGTTCTGTCAAGCGGCTGATGCGGTCTGCGGCGTCGCGGCTTGCAACCTGGCCCTCGCCAGTCGATACAGGACGCCCATTCCACCACGGACTTCTAGATGGCCTCGCTGATCGGCTTCGTCTTCTTCATCCTCGACGCCTTGCTCGGGCTGCTGGTCTTCGCGTTGATCGCCAACGCCATCCTCTCCTGGCTGGTGGCGTTCGACGTAATCAACCTGCGCAATCGCTTCGTCTATGGCGTGGCCCGTTTCCTGGACGCGGTGACGCGGCCTGTGCTGGCGCCGTTCCAGCGCTTCATTCCGAGCCTCGGCGGCGTCGACATCAGCCCGGTGCTGGCGATCCTGGTGATCTCGGGCATCCAGCGCTACCTCCTTCCGGCGGCGCAGGTCGGGCTGCTGAATCTCTTCTACTAGGCCATGCGGCTGGCCGTCCGGGTGACGCCCAAGGGCGGCCGAGACGCCGTCGACGGCTGGGCGGTGGACGACGCGGGCCGGACCTTTCTCAAGGTGCGGATCGCCGCCCCGCCCAGCGACGGCGCGGCCAACGCGGCGCTGCTGGCCTTCCTCGCAAAACGGCTCGGCCGGCCGAAGTCGGCCTTGCGCATCCTCTCGGGAGAGACCTCGCGCCTGAAGATCATCGAGGCGGACGACCTGGACGAGGGGGCGGCGGACGCCGCCTTCGGTCCGAGGCCGCCCCCTTCCTGAGGCTTCAGGCGGCGGCCGCGCTGGCGCGCAGGTCCGGCGGGAGGATCGACTCCAGCGCCAGCAGCGACACGATGCCGGTGTCGGTGGTCATGACGCCGGTGACATAGGACGTCGATTCCGGGCTGCCGACTTCCGGCGGCGGCTGGATGAGCCCTTCGGTCACGGTGAGGATGTCGGAAACCGCGTCCACCACCAGCCCCATCTGGGCCTCGCCGATCTGGGCGACCACGACTACCGAGGAGGCGTTGGGACTGGCGGGCCCGAGCCCAAGCCGCGCCCCAAGGTCGATGACCGGCAGGATCGCGCCCCGCAGGTTCATCATGCCCAGGACGTGCGCCGGGGCGTGCGGCAGGGGCGTGGCGGCGGTCCAGCCGCGGATCTCGCGCACGGCCATGATGTCGATGGCGTAGGCCTGCTCGCCGATGCGGACCGAGATCAATTCGGCGCCCGGCGCAGGGATACGCGAGGTGGCGGCTTCCATCAGAACTCCTCCCAGCTGTCAGTGTCGCCGACCGGCTCGAGCTTTGCGGCCGTGGCCGCCCCCGAAGCATAGGCGCGTCGCGGGGCGAGGGCCGCACGAGGCGCCGGCGCCGGACGCGCGGTGGTCGGGCGGCCGTCGTCCTGCGCGCCGATGCGGAACTGGCCCATGAGGCGAGCAAGCTCGTTGGCCTCGTTGGCGAGCGCATGGCTGGCGGCGGTGGACTGTTCGACCATGGCCGCATTCTGCTGCGTGACCTGATCCATTTGATTAACGGCCGTGTTGACCTGCTGCAGGCCGACGGCCTGTTCCTGGGCGCTGGCGGCGATCTCTGAAACGGCGCTGTTGATGTCGGCCACCTGGGCGGCGATGCGCTGCAGGGCCTTGCCTGTTTCGGCGACGAGGTCGACCCCCTGCCCCACCTGGGCCGAGGAGGCGCTGATCAGGGTCTTGATCTCCTTGGCCGCTTCGGCCGAGCGCTGGGCGAGCGCGCGGACTTCCGAGGCGACGACCGCGAAGCCTTTGCCGGCGTCGCCGGCCCGGGCGGCCTCGACCCCGGCGTTCAGGGCCAGCAGGTTGGTCTGGAAGGCGATCTCGTCGATGACGCCGATGATCTGACCGATCTGCTTGGAAGACTCCTCGATCTCGCCCATGGCCGCCGTCGCCCGGCTGACCACGGAGGCGCTACGCTCGGCGTCGGTGCGGGCGGTTTCGACGATCTCACGGGCGTGGTTGGCGCCCTCGGCGGTCTTGCGGACCGTGGCGGTGATCTCGTCGAGCGCCGCGGCGGTCTCCTCCAGGCTGGCGGCCTGCTGCTCGGTGCGACGCGACAGGTCGTCGGCGGCCTGGCTGATCTCGCCAGCTCCGGAGCGCATGGCGCCGGTATTGCCTGTGATCACCCGCATCGTCTCCTGGAGCGTCGCCAGAGCCGCGTTGAAGTCGGCCTTCAACTGCTCGGCCTTGGGCTGGAAGGCGACCGTGATGCGGTGGGTCAGGTCGCCCTTGGCGAGCTTGCCGAGGGCCTCGGCCAAGGCTCCGATGGCGACGGCGTCGGCTTCGGCCTCGCGGGCCTTCTCCTCCTCGCGGGCGCGGCGTTCGGCCTCGGCGGCGGCGCGCTGCTCGGCGGCCTCGGCTTCCAGGCGCAGCTTCTCGATCGCGGCTTCCTTGAAGGCGAGAACCGCCTGGGCCATCTGGCCGATCTCATCCTTGCGGCCGAGAGCCGGGACCTCCACGGCGTTGTCGCCGCCGGCCAGCTTGCCCATGACCCGGGTCATCGAGGCGACCGGCGCGGCGATCGCGCGCGACAACAGCCAGGCCATGGCGGCGGCGGCGAGAAGCGCGGTCACGCTGCCGACGATCAGTATGAGCTTGGCTTGGCCGATGGTTTCCTGCTGTCCCGCCCAACGCTGGGCCACAAGGGCCAGTTGGGCCTGGCGCATCTCGCCCTGGACCTCGCGCACCGCGGCCAGACGATTGGCGTTCAGCCCCGTGACCGCCTGCTCGCGCTTCGTCGGGTCGCGGGTCTCCTCGATCGTTGCGGTGCTGGCCGCCCGCCACTCGGCGAGGGCGGCTTTCAGGCGGGCGCCCCGCTCCCGTTGGGCCGGTTGGGTCGTGCGTGCGAGAAACGCTTCCAGGTGCTTGTCGGCCGTGACGGCGTGCGCCTCGTAGTTCTTGAGGAAGTCCTCGTTACCCGTCGCGGTGAAACCACGGGCGGCGTTCTGTTGTTCGACGACATTGTAGAGAATGGCGTCGATGTCCTGGATGTTTTGGTAGCTGACATTGTTCTGCTGGGCCGCCTTCAGCGTCGAGCCTAGGCCCAGGAACACCACAACCGAAACCAAGGTGAAGACCGAAAGGATCACGGCAAAAGCCGTAATCAACTTGGCGGAAATCCGCGCGTTACTGAAACTCATTAGAACGCCCCCAGCGATAAATATCCCCCGCCTCTAGAATTGATTTGGCTTCACGAGCGTTAATCGCAGTTAATTGGCCGCGCGCGAATTGTCGCACACCTCAGAATCCTGTCATTTGTACTTCATATTACCAAGAACTACTTACGGTCTGGGCCATACCTGGCAAATTAGCAGCCGCGCGCTCGTGGCCCGAGGTGGCTGGCGCCTGGTCATTCGCCGCGCTACCGATCGGAAGGTGGAAAACGTCGCCAGGAGGCCTCATGTCTGACCGCGCGCAGCTCGCCAGGGCGATCGAGAAGGCCCGCCGTATCGTGGTGTTCACGGGCGCCGGTATTTCAACGGAGTCCGGCGTGCCGGACTTTCGCAGCCCCGGCGGCGTGTGGAGCCGGATGAAGCCGATCTACTTCCAAGAGTTCGTGGCCGACGAGGAGCGCCGCCGCGAAGCCTGGCGACGGGTGTTTTCGGGTTCGGCCGGCTGGACCGGGGCCCGGCCCAACCACGGCCATACCGCGGTCGCCCGACTGATCGCCGAGGGTAGGGCCAGCGCGGTGATCACCCAGAACGTCGACAATCTGCACCAGGAGTCCGGCGTGCCCGACGAGAAGGTCATCGAGCTGCACGGAAACGCCCATTACGCGCGGTGCCTGGAATGCGGCCTGCGCCACGAGTTCGCCGAGTTCCGCGAGGGCTTCCTGGAAAGGGGCGAGATACCCGCCTGCCGCGCCTGTGGCGGCCTAGTGAAGTCGGCCACGATCTCCTTCGGCCAGGCCATGCCGCAGGAAGAGATGGACCGGGCCGAGGCCGAGACGCTGGCCTGCGACCTCTTCCTGGTGCTCGGCTCTTCGCTGGTGGTCTATCCGGCCGCGGGCTTCCCCCTGCTGGCGAAGCGAAATGGGGCCATGCTCGCCATCGTCAATCGAGAGGCCACCGAGCAGGACCCGATCGCCGACATCGTGCTGCACGACGAGATCGGGCCGGTGATGCGCGAGGTGGTCGG
>Ga0180217_1001257_pt1 | contig 29318 bp, 35 predicted proteins | sample eDN3rd37CBELigOP_FD_128521 | JGI IMG/M metagenome (GOLD analysis project Ga0180217, IMG submission 128521) | Enriched Organic Plus compost microbial communities from Emeryville, California, USA - eDNA 3rd pass 37_C BE-Lig OP (version 2) (version 2) ... | reverse complement strand
GAGCCCGGCTTGATCCAGACGCGCGCCACCGATTCCTTGCGGCGGCCGGTGGCATAGGCGCGGCCCTTGGAGTCGCGCTTGCTGTCGGTCTTGGCGGTTTCGGTCTCGGCGGTCCTGGCCTTGATCAGGGTGGACTTGAGCTCGGTGAACTTGTTCTCTTCGGCCATGGCTTAGGCTGCCTCGTTCTTCGCAGAGGTCTTCTGCTGATTGTTCTTGGGGTTCATCTTGGCGACGTCCAGCGTCACGGGCTGCTGCGCCTCATGCGGATGCGAGGGGCCCGGATAGACGCGCAGGTTGGAGAGCTGGCGGCGGCCCAGGGGACCGCGCGGGATCATGCGCTCCACCGCCTTCTCGACGATGCGCTCGGGGAAGCGGCCGCGCATGATGGCCTCGGCCGTGCGCTCCTTGATGCCGCCGATATAGCCGGTGTGGTGGTAGTAGGTCTTGTCCTTGAGCTTGTTGCCCGTCAGCACGACCTTGGCGGCATTGATGACGATGACATTGTCGCCGCAATCCATGTGCGGCGTGTAGGTGGGCTTGTGCTTGCCGCGCAGGCGCATGGCGATGATCGAAGCCAGGCGGCCGACCACCAGCCCTTCGGCATCGATCAGGACCCACTTCTTTTCGATCTCGGAAGGCTTGGCCGAGTAGGTTTTCATAATCACTTCTCCATGGCCGGGCAGACCGAAGGCCGCGACCCGGCCATCCATGGCCGGGCGGCGGCTGGCCGCAATGCGCGGCCTGGCAACCCTTGAAAGACGGGCGCATATACGGGGAGGCGCCCGCCCTGTCAACGGAAATGCCGGATTTCCGGACATTTTCTGCATACGGTATTATGATACCGCTACCGGAAGCGGAACAGGTCCGCGTCCTTGGGACTGCGCCCCGCCACCAGCCCGGGCATCAGGTCCGCCGCCAGCTTGGCGAAGATGGTGCCGTTGCCGCCGAAACCCATCACCGTGAAGCAGCCGGGCAGGCCCGGCACGGCGTCTATCACCGGCAGGCCGTCGGCGCTTTCGCCGAAGGCCCCGGCCCAGACATGGTTCCAGACCGGCCTCACGCCCGGCAGCAGCCGCGCCGTCTTGGCCGCCAGACGCCGCGCCTTCAGGTCCAGGGTGTTGGCGCGATAGCTGGGGCTGTCCAGCGCCGCATCCTCGCCGCCCACCAGAAGCCGCCCATCCGCCGTGGTGCGCAGGTAAAGATAGGGCTTGGCCGCTTCCCAGACCACGGCACGGTCCAACCAGGCGGGATAATCGGCGCGCGGTGCGGTCGCCGCCGCCCAGCTCGAGGTGATCTTCATGCCCCGGCTGGGCAGCTTCGTCACCGTCTCATAGCCGGTGCAGAAGATCGCCCTCTTCGCTTCAACGAAATGCCGCCCCGCATCCAGCACCACGCCATGGCGGGTCGCCATCACATTCCGCACCTCGGCGGGCGCAAAGATGCGCGCGCCCTGCGCTCGTGCCCGCCGCAAAAGCCCGCGCGTCAGCGCCACCGGATCGGCGACGCCTGCGCCCCGCGACAGGATGGCGCCGGGGCGCGTGATGCCGAAGTGCGCCTTCAATTCGCGCGCGGCGAGAAATTCACAGTCCAGCCCCGCGCGCATCCGCGCCCGGGCTTCCTTCGCCATGGCGCGCGAACCCATCTCGTCGCCGCAGAGATAAAGCGCGGCGCGTTCCGAAAGGCCGCAGGAGATGCGTTCCTCCCGCACCAGCCGGATCAGCTCCTGTGTCGCGTGCCAGGAGCGGACCCAGGCCCGCGCCGCCTTCGCATGTCCGATCTTCCGCGCCAGCTTGATCAGCGGCGTGTCGATCTCGAATTGCAGCATGGCGGTGGAGGCATGGGTGCTGCCCATGCCGGGCAGGCGCCGGTCCAGCACCACCACGCGGTCATGGCGGGGCGCGAAGGCATGGGCCATGAAGGCGCCCGATATGCCCGCGCCGACAATGGCGATGTCGGCCTGGATGGACTCCCGCAGGCCATGGAGCTTCAGTGGCGGATGGGGCGTATCGCTCCAGACCGAGCGGCCGGTGCGCAGATTCTTGCCGGGGCCAAGCGTGATAATTTCGGGCATGAAAATCCGATCAGGCTATGGCAACCCAACGTTCCGCCGCGGGCATTGTTCCGCGCCGCGGAGTGGTTACATTGGGGCCATGACCGGCCCCTCCGAACCCCTGCTGCTCTCGTCCCTGGAAAACGGCATCCTGCGCCTGACGCTCAACCGTCCCCGCGCCCGCAACGCGCTGAGTTCCGCCCTGATGGCCGAATTGCAGGCGGCGCTGGACGGCGCCCCCGCCCCGGCGCGCGCGATCGTGATCGCGGCGGCGGGACCTGTCTTCTGCGCGGGCCATGACCTGAAGGAAATGAGCGCCGGCCGGGCCGATCCCGACCGGGGCGAGGCTGCCTTCGCCGCCCTGTTCACCCAATGCTCGAAGCTGATGCAGCGCATCGTGCGCCATCCCCTGCCCGTCATTGCCGAGGTGCAGGGCCTGGCGACGGCGGCGGGCTGCCAGCTCGTCGCAAGCTGCGACTTGGCGGTGGCGTCGGACAACGCGCATTTCGCCACGCCGGGCGTGGATATCGGACTGTTCTGCTCCACGCCCATGGTGGCGCTGTCGCGCAATCTTCCCAGCAAGGCGGCGATGCACATGCTCCTGACCGGCGAGCCGGTCACCGCCGACGAGGCCCGGGCGCTGGGTCTGGTCAACCGCGTGGTGGGCGAGAGATTCCTCACCGAGACGGCGATGGGCCTGGCCGCCAAGATCGCCGCCAAGCCGCGCGCCACGGTGAAGACCGGCAAGGAGGCCTTCTATCGCCAGCGCGAAATGCCGCTGGCCGAAGCGTATGACTATGCCGCGCGGGTGATGACCGAGAACATGCTGGCTGCCGAGGCCGAGGAAGGCATCTGCGCCTTCCTGGAAAAGCGCCAGCCGAATTGGCCGGTATGAGAGGCCCAGATGCCCGCCTATCCCGACAGCCTGATCAAATCCATCCTGCGCTCGGTGAAGACCATCGCCATGGTCGGTGCCAGCGCCAATGAAATCCGCCCGTCCTATTTCGCGATGATGTATCTGCTCAACAAGGGATACAAAGTCATTCCCGTCAACCCCGGCGCGGCGGGCAAGACCATATTGGGCCAGCCGGTCTATGCCAGCCTCAAGGAGGTGCCTGCCCCGGTGGACATGGTGGACATTTTCCGCGAGGCCAGATACGCGCCGGACATCGCCCGTGAAACGGTGGCGGAAAAGGACCGGCTGGGCGTCAAGGTGCTGTGGATGCAGCTTGGCGTGATCAGCGAGGAGGCGGAGAAGATCGCGAAGGAGGCGGGCCTCACCGTCGTCATGGACCGCTGCCCCAAGATCGAGCATGGCCGCTTCTCGGGCGAGATGGGCTGGCTGGGCATCAACCGCAAGCTGATCGACAACAGAAAGCCGCTGCTCTTCGGCAAGGGCGGCTCGCTGAAACGGCTCTAGCCGCGGGACTGTCACAAACCTCCCGCAAAGGGGAACGGCACTTTCAGGGGAACATCGCCATGCGCCGTCTCGCCGCCCTCCTTCTCATCGCCTTGACCGGCACCGCGGCCGCGCAAGGCCCTGCGCCCGTCTATTCGCTCGCCGCCGACGAGGCGCGCCAGGGCGCCGTCTCCGACGGCACCCATGTCTATGCGCTGGACAACAACCGCCTGGGCAAATACGAGCCCAAAACCGGCCGGCGCATCGCCTGGTGGGAAGGCGAGCGCGCCCGCTTTCCGCACATGAATTCCTGCTCCCATATCGAGGGCAGGCTTTATTGCGCCGCCTCCAACTATCCGCGTGTGCCGCACACCAGCCAGATCGAGATCTTCGACCCGGTGAAGATGGCGCATGTCGAGACCATTCCCCTTCCCGCCGGCATCGGCTCGCTCACCTGGGTGGACCGCCATGACGGCGCCTGGTGGGCGGGCTTCGCCCATTATGACGGCAATGGCGGCGAGCCCGGCCGCGATCATCGCCACACCACCGTGGTGCGGTTCGATGCGGCATGGCGGCCGCAGCAGCGCTGGCTGTTGCCGGAAGCCGTTCTGGAGCGGATGAAGCCGATGAGCATGTCGGGCGGCGCCTGGGGCGATGACGGCCTGCTCTATGCGACGGGCCATGACCACACCGAACTGTACGCACTGCGCGTCCCGGCCACGGGCGACCGGCTGGAGCTGGTAACCACCCTGCCCATCCCCTTCGAGGGCCAGGCCATCGCCTGGGACCCGAAGCAGCCGCGCCTGCTCTGGGGCATCAGCCGCAAAGACCGCCGCGCCATCGCCGTCCGGATACCGCCCGTCCATGTCGCTCGATAACGCCGCCCTCACCATCTTCGGCGATTCCATCTCGGGCAACTGCCTGAAGGTGAAGTTCGTCGCCGACCTTCTGGGCTTGCCTTACGACTGGGTCGAAGTCAGCGTGCGCGACAAGGAAACCCGCACGCCGGAATTCCTGGCGATGAATCCGGCGGGCCAGGTGCCGGTGGTGCGGCTGGCGGACAATTCCGTTCTCAGCCAATCCAACGCCATCATGCTCTATCTGGCGGAAGGCTCCGAGCTGATCCCCGCCGATCCTTACGAGCGCGCGCTGATGTATCAATGGCTGTTCTGGGAGCAGTACAGCCACGAGCCCGCCATCGCGGTGCTGCGCTTCCAGCGGCTTTACCTCAAAAAGCCCGACAGCGAGATTTCGCCCGCGCTGGTGCGGAAATGCGAAACGGCGCTGGCCCTGATGGAAGGCCATCTCATGGGCCGCGACTATTTCGTGGGCGGCCGCCCCACCCTGGCCGATATCGGTCTTGTCGCCTATACCCGCTTCGCCCATGAGGCGAAGCTCGACCTGGCGCGCTGGCCGCGCGTGCGGGACTGGGTGCGCCGGATCGAGGCCGATCTGGGCCTGCCGCACCTTCCCTGACCCGGATTGTCATTGCGCGCGCCTTGGCTAAAGTCCGCCCTCCATCCCGGGCCAGAGATCGAAGGAGAAGACCCATGGCGGATTACGGCTTCAGCACCTTGAGCGTCCATGCCGGGGCGCAGCCCGATCCGGCCACCGGGGCGCGCGCCACGCCGATCTACCAGACCACCGCCTTCGTCTTCGAGGATGCCGACCACGCCGCGGCCCTGTTCAACCTGCAGGTCTTCGGCAACATCTATTCGCGCATCATGAACCCCACCAACGCGGTGCTGGAAGAGCGCGTCGCGGCGCTGGAGGGCGGCCGCGCGGGCCTGTCCTGCGGCAGCGGCCATGCGGCCCAGCTTCTGACCTTCCACACGCTGATGAGCCCCGGCATGGAGATCGTGGCGGCGCGCCAGCTCTATGGCGGCTCGATCAACCAGTTCTCCCAGGGCTTCGCCAAGTTCGGCTGGGAGGCGAAATGGGCCGACGGCACCGATGCCGACAGCTTCAAGCCGCTGATCACCGACAAGACCCGCGCGCTCTATATCGAGAGCATCGCCAATCCGGGCGGCATCATCACCGACATCGAAACCATCGCCAGGATCGCCCATGACGCGGGCGTGCCCCTGATCGTGGACAACACGCTGGCGACGCCCTATCTGATCCGGCCCATCGAATGGGGCGCGGACATCGTGTTGCACTCGGCCACCAAGTTCTTAGGGGGCCATGGCAACTCGATGGCGGGCGTCATCGTGGATGCGGGCAGGTTCGACTGGGGCAGCGGCAAATATCCCTCGCTGTCGGAGCCCAATCCCTCCTATCACGGCATGCGCATGTGGGAGACCTTCGGCGACATGGCCTTCGCCGTCACCACCCGCGTGCTGGGGCTGCGCGACCTCGGGCCCGCGCTGTCGCCGATGAACGCCTTCCTGGTGCTGACCGGGATCGAGACCCTGCCCTTGCGCGTACAGCGGCATTGCGACAACGCCCTGGCGGTGGCGAAATGGCTCAAGGCTCATCCCAAGATCGAGTGGGTGAATTATGCGGGCCTGCCCGACAATCCCTTCTATGCGCTGCACCGGAAGTACAGCCCCAAGGGCGCGGGCAGCGTCTTCACCTTCGGCCTCAAGGGCGGCTATGAGGCGGGCGTCAAGCTGGTCAATGGCGTGAAGCTTCTCAGCCACCTCGCCAATATCGGCGACACGCGCAGCCTGATCATTCATCCGGCTTCGACCACCCATCGCCAGCTTTCGGATGCGGACCGGGCCAAGGCGGGCGCGGGCAATGACGTGATCCGGCTGAGTATCGGGATTGAAGATGCAGCAGATATTATTGCGGACCTTGAGCAAGCTCTCTCTTAGGGGTCGCACGGGCGACGGCTTCGCTCCGCTCGCCTGCCCGATGCTCCGTGGCATCGAGGACCCGGCGGACATCATCGCCGATCTGGAGCAGGCGCTGGCGTAAATCGCTCTTCCCGTCACCATGGCCGCCCTTGAGGCGGCCATCCAGCTTTCCCTCAAGCGGCGCGAAGTTGGATGGGCGGGTTGAACCCGCCCATGGCGTATTGGGATTGTCGCAAGACGCTGGTCAACCAACCGGCTTTGCGGGCGCGCCCTCATGCTTCGACAAGCTCGGCATGAGGGTTCATCCTCACCCTGAGCTTGTCGAAGGGTGAGGATGCCTGAGCTCATGCGCGTGCCAGACGGCGGCGCAGAACAGCAGCGCCGCCGCCGTCTGGTGCAGCGCCGCCAGGCCCAGCGGCGCCTGGAACAGAAGCGTGACGATGCCCAGGAACACTTGCAGCGTCACCAGGATGGTCACGGCCTTGCCGGTGTTCTTGGCCATGCCCTTCCCCCGGCGGATGGCGTTCAGATAGACCGCCACCGTCGCGCCCGCGATGATGTAGGCCAGCATGCGGTGGTTGAACTGGGCCAGGCCCGGATTCTCGAAGAAATTGTGCCACCAGGGCGAATAGAAGAAGGCGTCCGGCGGCAGGAAGCGGCCGTTCATGTCGGGCCAGGTGTTGTAGATCAGCCCCGCATCCAGCCCCGCCACCAGCGCGCCCAGCAGGATCTGCAGATAGACCAGCCCGATGAAGCCCAGGCTGAGGCGCGGCGCCCAGCCGCGCCGGGGCGGGCGCAGGTAATCCAGCGCGGTCCAGAAGATCGCGCCCAGAAGGATCACCGCCGCGCCCAGATGGATGGCGAGGCGATAAGGCGCCACGCTGACGCGCGTCTCCAGCCCCGACATCACCATCCACCAGCCGATCAGGCCCTGGAGCCCGCCCAGCGCGAAGAGGATGACGAAGCGCGGCCATTCGCGGCGGCTGATCGCGCCCATAGCCGCGAACCAGAGGAACGGCACCAGGAACAAGAGGCCCAGGAAGCGGCCCAGGAAGCGGTGGCCCCATTCCCACCAGAAGATGGTCTTGAACCCTTCCAGCGTCATGCCCGCATTCTCCTGGGCATATTGCGGGATCTGCTTGTACTTCTCGAAGGCCTCCATCCAGGCCGCGTCGCTCATCGGCGGGATCGCACCCATGATCGGCTTCCATTCGGTGATGGAAAGGCCCGATCCGGTCAGCCGCGTCAGCCCGCCCACGACCACCATGAACAGGATGACCAGCGCCACCGCCAGCAGCCACAGGCCCACGGCTCTTCGCGATTTCCAGAAATCGGCTGTCATCATGGCGGCCTTCTGATACCCTCGGGGGGCAGACAAAGCCAACGCCCCATGACGCCGCACATCAAGAAGCTGATCGCCACGCTCATCATCATCCTGGTGTGGCTGCCGGTCTATGCCGGGTTCATCATCGGGCTGGCCGCCCGGGTCCTGCCCGGCGCGCCCTGGTATGTGGAACTGCTTTTCTACGCCCTGGCGGGAACCCTGTGGATCGTCCCCATCGGGCTGGCCTTGCCCTGGATGTACCGGGATACGAGCAGGAAATCTTGATCTCCGACGACACCATCCGCCAGCGCTTCGAGCAGGAGGAAGACGGCAAACTGGTCTTCGCCAGCTACCGGGTGCGGGACGGCGTTCACGCCCTCACCCATGTCGAGGCCGATCCGGCCCTGCGCGGCACCGGCGCGGCCGACCGCTTCATGGCGGCGCTTGTGGCGCATGGCCGGGAACAGGGGCTGAAATTCGCCCCCTACTGCTCCTATGCCCGCATCTGGTTCCTGCGCCATCCCGAGGCGCGGGACGTGCTGGCGGTTTAAGCCGCCACGACCTTCTGGCGCTGCTCGCCCAGGCCCTCGATGCCCAGCCGCATCTCGTCGCCCGGCTGAAGGAAGATGGGCTCGGGCTTCTGGCCCACGCCCACGCCGGGCGGCGTGCCGGTGGTGACGATGTCGCCCGGATAGAGGGTGAAAAAGCGGCTGAGATAGGCCACCAGGAAGGCCGGCTTGAACACCATCGTGTCGGTGGCGCCGTCCTGATAGCGCCGGCCATTCACCTCCAGCCACATCTTGAGACGGCCGGTGTCGCCGATCTCGTCCCTGGTCACCAGCCAGGGGCCGACGGGGCCGAAACTGTCGCAGCCCTTGCCCTTGTCCCACTGCCCACCGGGACGGCCGAGCTGGAATTCGCGCTCCGACACGTCGTTCACCACGCAGAAGCCCGCGATATGGTCCAGCGCCTCGGCCTCGCTGACATAGGAGGCCTTCTTGCCGATGACGAAGCCCAGCTCCACCTCCCAGTCGAGCTTGGTGGAGTCCCTGGGCTTGATCACATCGTCATTGGGGCCGGAAAGGCAGGAGGTCGCCTTCAGGAAGAAGATGGGCTCGGAGGGCAGCGGCATGCCGGTCTCGGCGGCATGGTCGGCGAAGTTGAGGCCGATGCCGATGAACTTGCCGACATTGCCGACGCAAGGTCCCAGGCGCGGATTGCCCGCCACCCTGGGCAGCGCGGCCGGGTCGAGCGCCGCCAGCTTCTTCAGCCCCTCGTCCGACAGCACCGCGCCGGAAATGTCGCCTACCACGCCCGAAAGGTCGCGGATCACCCCGCCGGCATCCAGCAGGCCCGGCTTCTCGGCGCCCACGGGTCCGTAACGCAGCAGCTTCATGGGGCACCCCCTCATAATCTTGTCTTGACCGCAGCGGCTCGCATCCGCGCGATACAAATGGCCGTCGCCAATTTGCAGCCCTGACGGGCAGAAGATGGTCGGAGCGGCGGGATTTGAACCCACGACCCCCAGTCCCCCAGACTGGTGCGCTAACCAGGCTGCGCCACGCTCCGATGCCAGGCCGAGAAGACCTGAGGGCGCGGAGATATAGGGGCCGCGCCCGCCCGTCAACTTGCCAGCCGAAATCGCGGGAAAATCAGCCCCGCACGGCCTTGAGGCGCTGCTTGAGGGTGAGCAGCTCGGCCAGCAGCATTTCCAGCTTCACCCGCTCCTCTTCCGGCAGGGCGGGCTTCTCGCCGAACATGTCCAGGGTTTCGGCCGGGCGCATGGTCAGCACCGGCTGCTGCGGCGCCTGCACCGCGCGCGGCATGGGCGGCAGGGGCGCGGCGGGGCTGAAACGGGCGCCCCGCCCGATCTCGGCGACATGGCGCACGCCCCGGTCCTTGAGCAGCTTCTGCACGCCCTTGATGGTAAGGCCGTCGCTGTAGAGCAGGCGGCGGATGCCGCGCAGCAAATCTATGTCCTCGGGCCGGTAGAAGCGGCGCCCGCCCGCGCGCTTGATGGGCTTGATCTGCGGGAAACGGCTTTCCCAGAAGCGCAGCACATGATGCGGCAGGTCGAGATCGGCCGCCGCCTCGCTGATGGAGCGGAAGGCTTCCGGCGATTTCTCCGCAAAGGCAAAGGCCGGTGACGACAAGGCTTAGTCCTCGCTTTCCGCGGCGGGGGTCTGGCCATTGATGACGGCCTTCAGCACATGGCTGGGACGGAAGACCAGCACGCGGCGCGGCGCGATCGGCACTTCCTCGCCGGTCTTGGGATTGCGGCCCATGCGCTGGCTCTTCTGGCGCACCGCGAAGGTGCCGAAGGAGGAGAGCTTCACCGTCTCGCCCCGGGCGAGCGCGCTGCAAATCTCCTCCAGCATGTCCTCGACCATCTGGGCCGAGTCGGTGCGGGAGAGGCCCACCGCCTGGAAGACCGACTCGGTCAGGTCGGCGCGCGTCAAAGTTCCCGTAGCCATGGCCCCGCGACTCCAAATATCCACAGGAGCCTAGGACCGGCAGGAAAGCCCGTCAATATCAATTGGATAGGCCAGAGACCTCAACTTCTATGCCGATACTGCCCGGCGCGAGGGATTTTGCCCGTCCGGGCAGGGTCGCTAGCGCCAACGTGGCGACGCGCGGAGCGTACCCAGTGTATGTGAGCACGGCCGACGAACCCGGCGGGCAAAAAACCCGCGCCCAGGCAATTACCAGCGCAGGAGACAGGCGCCCCAGGTGAAGCCGGCGCCCATAGCCTCCAGCAGCACCAGATCGCCCCGCTTGATGCGGCCGTCCTGGACCGCCGTCACCAGCGCCAGGGGCACCGAGGCGGCCGAGGTGTTGCCGTGCAGGGCAACGGTGGAGATCACCTTGGCCGGGTCGATGCCCAGTTTCCTGGCGGTGCCGTCCAGGATGCGCTGGTTGGCCTGGTGGGGCACGAACCAGTCCACCTCCTCCACCTTGATGCCCGCCGCCGTGGCCGAGGCCTCGATGGCGGCCGAGATGTTGGTGACGGCGTGCTTGAAGACCTCCTTGCCCTGCATCTTGAGCAGGCCCGCGCTCCTGGTGGAGGAGACGCCGCCATCGGTATAGAGCAGGTCGTGCAGCCGCCCGTCGGAGAAGATGCGGGTGTTGAGGATGCCCTGGTCGGAATTGTCGCCCTTGCCGGCATGGGCCTGCAGCACCACCGCGCCCGCGCCATCGCCGAACAGCACGCAGGTGGTGCGGTCGGTCCAGTCCAGCACCCGGCTCATCGTCTCCGCGCCGATCAGCAGCACGGTGCGCGCCTGGCCGGTGCGGATCATGCTGTCGGCCACCGACAGGCCGAAGATGAAGCCGGAGCAGACCGCCTGCACGTCGAAGGCCGCGCCATGGCCCATGCCCAGGCGTGCCTGCACCATGGTGGCGACCGAGGGGAAGGTGCGGTCGGGCGTGGTGGTGGCGACGATGACGAGGTCGAGCTCGCCCGCGTCGATCCCCGCATCGGTCAGGGCCGCGCGGGCCGCGCCCAGCGCCAGGTCGGAGGTGCACTGGCCCTCCCTGGCGATATAGCGCTGCCGGATGCCGGTGCGCTCGCGGATCCATTCGTCGGACGTGTCCACCTTCTTCGCCAGATCGTCATTGGTGACGACATCCTCCGGCAGGAAGGCGCCGCAGCCGATAATGCGGGCTCGGATCATGTCAGGGCCGCCTGTTCTTCCTCTGCGGCCGGTTCCAGCTTGCGGCGGTCGGCGGCGATGCGGGCATTGATGTCGGCGCGGGCCATGTCGATCGCCATGCTGAGGGCCCCGGCGAAGCCGATATCGTCGGTGCCGCCATGGGCCTTCACCACGATGCCGTTCAGGCCCAGGAAAATGCCGCCCGCCGAGGCGCGCGGATCGAGATTGCGGCGCAGCGCATTCAGCGCCCCGCGCGCGAACATCGCGCCGATCCGGCCCATCAGCGAGCGGCGCAGCGCCATGCCCAGATACTGGCCCACCAGCTTGGCCGCGCCCTCCGCCGTCTTGAGCGCGATGTTGCCGGTGAAGCCGTCGGTGACGACCACGTCCACCAGGCCCTGGGTGATGTCGTTGCCCTCGACGAAGCCGTGAAAGGCGATCGGCAGGCGGCTGTCGCGCAGGATACGCGCCGCGCCGCGCACCGGCTCATTGCCCTTCTGCTCCTCCGAGCCGACATTGAGCAGGCCGACGATGGGCTTCTCCAGGTTGAGCACCGCATGGGCGAAGGCCTCGCCCATGATGGCGAAATCCACGAGCTGCTCGGCGGTGGCGCTGACATTGGCGCCCACGTCCAGGACCACGGTGCGGCCCCTCATGGTGGGCCAGATCGAGGCGATGGCGGGCCGCGCGATGCCCTCGATGGTGCGGAGCTGCAAAAGGCTCATCGCCATCAGCACCCCGGTATTGCCGGCGGAGACGACGACATCGGCCTCGCCCGCCTTCACGCAGGCGATGGCGCGCCACATGGAGGTGTTCTGGCCGCGGCGCACGATCTGGCTGGGCTTGTCGTGCATGGTGACGCGCTCGGGCGCATGGCGGACGATGACCCGCCCGGCCAGGCGCGGCTGGGCGGCCAGGAGCGGCATCAGCACCGCCTCGTCGCCATGCAGCAGATACTGGGTATGAGTATGGCGTTCGAGGGCGCGCAGAAGCGCGGTCACGACAATGCCGGGGCCGGCATCGCCGCCCATCGCATCGATCGAGACAGTCAGTTCGCGCGTCACCGAGACCCTTTCCGGAAGATTCGCGTCTTACGGCAAGGAGTGTGGGGTCAGTCGGCGTTTTTCACAACTTCACGGCCGTCATAGTGGCCGCAGGAGGCGCAGACATGATGCGGCAGCTTCTTCTCGCCGCAATTGGGGCAATCGCCATGGGCGGCGGCCGTCAGGGCATGGTGCGAGCGGCGCATGTTGCGGCGCGACGGAGAGGTTTTTCGCTTGGGGACCGCCATGGCGGAGACTCCTTAAGGCCCCCAGGAACACCCATGGGCGGCAAATCGAGGGCGCGGAGGTAGCAGGAAAGGCCGCAGACTTTCAAGGGGAAATCCCCGTCCGTTTGCCTGCTAAGTCCTTGATTTCAGGCTTTTGAGGACGGCAAAGGGGCTTTCGGGCGCCTCCCCCGCCTCCGGCGCGGGGCTGAATTGCGCCCCGGGGGCGCGGGGATAGGGGTCCAGCCCCAGCAGGAATTCCTCCAAAGCCGGGCCCGCCAGGTCGTAATGCAGGCTTTCGATCTCCTCCGGCTCCTCCTCGTCGCCGCTGGAAAGCTCCAGGTCGGCGGCCGGGGCGCGGTGCCCGGCGCCGATGAAATGCAGCTCACGGGTGAAATCGCGCGCGATGGCGCCCGTCACCGGCGCCAGCGTCACCACACAGGCCTGCACCACCTCGGCCTCCAGCCGGTAGTCCAGCCGGAAGCGGGTGGGGCTGGTCCTGGTCAGCGTCACCGTGGCGGCGAAGCGCGGCACCGCCGGCAGGTCGGCCAGCCGGGCGATGGCGGCGCGTTCGGCCTCGCCGGGCGCAAGGCGGACCTCGTCGCCCGCCTGGCCCAGGCGGCCCAGATTGTAGCTGTGGCTGAAGGGGGCGGCGGCGGCGCTCATGCGTTCCATAACGTCGGCAGCGGGCCAAAGTCCAACTCGCCCGGGCGGGAATATCGCAGATACTCGCGCGCCGCGAAGGCATAGTCGGCCAGGGTGCGGGCGCGGATCGCATTGTCGGGGCGCTGGCGGTAAAGGTTGCGGTTGATCGCCGCGGCCAGTTCCTCCTCGTCCTTTGCCGCGCCATAGGCCGTCATGCGGCCATACCAGGCATCGGCGAACTGGCGCATCTTGCGGCCCAGGCCCATGTCGCCCTGGCCCTGCTCGCGCATGGCCTCGTCGAAGCCGATGAAGATGGCGTCGGTCAGCGCCTGGGCGGCCTCGCCCCTGAGATGTTCCAGCGCCAGCCAGCCATGCAGCGCCACCAGGTCGAAGCGGCCGTCCACCGTGTCGGGAACCTCGAACTCGCGGAAGAAGACCGGGTCGCGCGCCCGGGCCACCAGCACGGCATAGAGCCTGTGCCCCAGGGCCTTGCGCGCCGCCGACTTTTCAAACCACTTCAACATGAAACCTGAAAGCCCCGGCCCCTTGCCCGTCCCGCTTTGGCCTTGCGCCGCCCAAGCCCCATACGCTAGCACAGAAGCCAGGCGGGTGGCCCAAGGCGTTAGACGAGACCCATGAAACTGGCAATCCCTTCGGCGATGTTTCTGGGCGCGGCCCTGCTGGCGGCCTGCGCCCCCATCGTGAGCACGCGCGGTTATATCGCAGACCCGGCGCTGGAAAGCTCGATCAAGCCCGGCGCCGACACCAAGGCCTCCATCCAGGAGCGGTTGGGCTATGCCTCCACCACCGCCACCTTCGGCGGGGACAATACCTGGTACTATATCTCCTATCGGGAGAAGCAGGTGGCCTTCTTCAACCCGACGGTGCTGGAGCGCAAGATTCTGGCCGTGTCCTTCGACCAGGAGGGCAAGGTGACGGGGCTGCGGCGTTATGGCCTGGAGCATGGCCGGGTGATCGACTTCGAGACGCGCATCACGCCCGCGCGCGGCCGCGAGCTCACCTTCCTGCAGCAGCTCCTGAACGCGCAGGCGGGCGCCGACACCTCGCCGATCCAGGACGTGAACCCCGGCGGCGGCGGGCTTCCCTAACCGCCCCGCGCCAAGCCAAACAAGAAAGCCCGGTGTTGCCACCGGGCTTTGGGAATTTGTATTTCTCTCCACTCACCATGGCCGGCCTCCGAGCCGGCCATCCAACTTTTCCGCATACGGAACGGTGTTGGATGGGCTGGGGCCGATAGCGAAAACGTATCGACCCCAGCTTTGATGGGAATGGAATCAGCCCAGATGGGCCAAGGTCGCCAAAAGAAGAAGCGCGACGATATTTGTAATTTTTATCATCGGGTTCACCGCCGGACCGGCGGTGTCTTTGCAGGGATCGCCGACCGTGTCGCCGGTCACCGCGGCCTTGTGGGCCTCCGAGCCCTTGCCGCCATGATGGCCGTCCTCGATGTACTTCTTGGCATTGTCCCAGGCGCCGCCGCCCGAGGTCATCGAGATGGCGACATAAAGCCCCGTGACGATCACGCCCATCAGCGAGGCGCCAAGCGCGTTGAAGGCGCTGGTCTTATCCGCCACCAGCAGCGCAATGACGAACAGCACCACCGGCGCGAAGACCGGCAGGATGGATGGCACCACCATCTCGCGGATCGCCGCCTTGGTCAGCAGGTCCACGGCGCGGGCATAGTCAGGCTTCTGCGTCCGCTGCATGATGCCGGGCATCTCGCGGAACTGGCGGCGCACCTCTTCCACCACGCTGCCCGCGGCGCGGCCCACCGCGGTCATCGAGATTCCGCCGAACAGATAGGGCAGCGCGCCGCCATAGAGCAGGCCCACCACCACCCAGGGATCGGCCAGGCTGAAGCTGGGCAGCGTCAGGTCGGCGAAGAAGCCGGTACCCTGGGCGGCGAAGTATTTCAGGTCCTCGGTATAGGCCGCGAACAGCACCAGCGCGCCCAGGCCCGCCGAGCCGATGGCATAGCCCTTGGTGACGGCCTTGGTGGTGTTGCCCACCGCGTCCAGCGCGTCAGTGGTCTTGCGGACATCGCCCTCGAGGCCGCTCATCTCGGCGATGCCGCCCGCATTGTCGGTGACCGGGCCGAAAGCGTCCAGCGCCACGATCATGCCCGCCAGCGACAGCATGGTGGAGACCGCGATGGCGATGCCGAACAGGCCCGCCATCGAATAGGTCAGGATGATGCCGGCGCAGATCACGATGGCAGGCAGCGCCGTGGCCTCCATCGAGACCGCCAGGCCCTGGATCACATTGGTGCCATGGCCGGTGACGGAGGACTGGGCGATGCGCCTGACGGGGGAGAAGCCGGTGCCGGTATAATATTCGGTGATCCAGATCAGCGCCCCGGTGACGGCGATGCCGACCACGCCGCAAAGGAACAAGGTGAGGCCGGTGAAGCTGACGGCGGCCTCGCCCTCGCCGATGGAAAGGACATTGTCCATGCCCACCATCGCGTCGGTCAGCGGCCACAGGCCGATCAGCGACAGCAGCGTCGTCACCACCACGCCCTTGTAGAGCGCGCCCATGATGTGGTTGCCCGCGCCCAGCCGCACGAAGAAGGTGCCGATGATCGAGGTGACGATACTCATGCCCGCGATGGCCAGCGGATAGAGCATCAGCACGGTCTTGAGGTCGCCGGTGAAATAGATCGAGGCCAGCACCATGGTCGCCACGGTGGTGACGGCGAAGGTCTCGAACAGATCGGCCGCCATGCCCGCGCAGTCGCCGACATTGTCGCCCACATTGTCGGCGATGGTGGCCGGGTTGCGCGGATCGTCTTCGGGGATGCCCGCCTCGACCTTGCCCACCATGTCGCCGCCCACATCGGCGCCCTTGGTGAAGATGCCGCCGCCCAGACGCGCGAAGATCGAGATCAGCGAGGCGCCGAAGCCCAGCCCCACCAGCGAATCCACCACGATGCGGCTGGACGCCGGATCGTTGAGGTCGAGACCCAGCCCCGCGGTGAGGAAGGCGAAATACCCGGCGACGGCCAGAAGCCCCAGGCCCACCACCAGCATGCCGGTGACGGCGCCGGAGCGGAACGCCACCGACAGGCCCGCACCCAGGCCGCTGCGCGCCGCTTCGGCGGTGCGGACATTGGCGCGCACCGAGACATACATGCCGACATAGCCCGCCAGTCCCGACAACGCCGCGCCGATCAGGAAGCCCAGCGCCACCTGCCAGCCCAGCACGATGAAGGCCAGCACGAAGATCGCCGCGCCGACGATGGCGATGGTGGTGTATTGCCGGTTGAGATAGGCGGCGGCGCCTTCCTGGATCGCGCCCGCGATCTCCTGCATGCGGGCATTGCCCGCCGAAAGCGCCAGCACGGAACGGATGGTCAGGCCGCCATAGGCGATCGCGATCACGCCGCAGGCGAGAATGAGCAGAATGTCGGTGGTCATGGCTTCCCCAAAAGAGTGATATGCGGGTCGCCGAAGCCGTTTCCATGGGAGCGGCTTCGCCGATCCCCATGGCCGGGCGCCGCATGTCTCGCAAGAGGGCGCGCCGCTTCAAGGGCGGCGGAGATATGCCAAAAGGCCGCAGGGCTTGCAACCCTGGCGTCAGGCGGACCTTGCGGTTTCGCAGCGCGATTTCACGGGATTGCCATGCATGTCCACATCGCCCAGCGCATCGGCGGGCTTGGGCGACGGCGTCTGCTTGGGATGCAACTCGGCGATCTGCACGGTGCAGATGGTAATCGTCTTCACCTTGCCCGCGCCCATCACCTTGATAGCGTTTGCAAGGAGGCGCGATTCGACCCTCTTGATGTCCACCGCTTGCGGATCGCCCGCCTTGGCGACGCTTTTGGCGTTCACGTCGCGCACGAAGGCGTCCTGCAGGAAGGGCACCTTCTCGCGCACCGCCGGCACATGTGCCTCGGCGGTCACCGTCAGGCGCGGGCTGATATAGGCATAGCCCAGCAGCTTGCCGTCCGGCCCGCTCAGCGGCGCCATCAGGAATTCCAGATCCACATTGGTGCCGGGCGGCCCGGGCTTGGCGGCCTCGTCACCGGCGGCCAGCGCGGGCGCGGCGGCCAGCAGCAGAAGGGGCAGGAGGAATCGGCGCATGGCCCAGAGCCTCGTCAATCGAGGCTAAAAATCGGTTAAAAGTGCCGGAACCCGGTCTGCAACACCGGCAGGACGCGGCCCTGGCGCTGAAGCACGACGCCCTCGCCCGCTTCCGCATGGCCGATGCGGCTGGCCGCGCCCAGCGCCGCGATGGCCGCGCGATGACGGGGATGGGCGGTGAAGACGATCTGGTAATCGTCGCCCGATGTGGCGGCGCGGATGATCGCCGCGTCTTCATCGCCCCAGAGCGCGCGCAGCGCTCCTGAGCGCGGGATCGCATCGGCCTCGACCACCAGCCGCACGCCCGAGGCCTTGGCGACATGGCCCAGGTCGGCCACCAGCCCGTCGGAGACATCGACGGCGGCGCTGGCGACATCGCGCAAGGCCCGTGCGCCGAACGCCACCTGCGGCTCGGGCAGGCGATAGCGCGCGATCAGCGCGTCGCGCTGGGCTTCGGAGAGCGCATGGGTCTCGCGCCGGAAGATGGCAAGGCCGCCGCCGCTGTCGCCCACCGTGCCGGTGACATAGACATCGTCACCGGCCTGCGCGCCCGCGCGGCGCACCATCCCGCCTTCGGGCACGAAGCCGAAGGCGGTGACGGCGATCGAAAGCGGCCCTTCGGTGCGCGCCGTGTCGCCGCCCAGCAGCGTGACGCCGAACGCCGCCTGGTCTTCGGCCAGGCCTTGCGCGAAAGCCGCCAGCCAGTCGGGCGCGATGCTGGGCGGCAGGGCGATGTTGAGCAGATAGCCATGCGGCACGGCGCCCTTGGCGGCCAGGTCGGAGAGGTTCACCCTGAGCGCCTTCCGCGCCACCAGACCCGCCGGGTCGAAGGCGAAGAAGTCGGTGCCTTCGGCGACGGAATCGGTGGTGACGATGAGATCGAAGCCCGGACGCGGGGCGATGACCGCGGCATCGTCTTTCAGGCCGAAGGACCCTTCCCCCGCCAAAGGCGCGAAGAAACGGGCGATGATCTCGAACTCGTCCATGACGGCAGCTTAGGCCGTTCGCGGCCGCTTAGAAATCCAGTTCGTCCGCGGGCACCGGCAGGCCGAATTCCCCGGCGCGCTTCCTCTTCGCCAGCCTGTCCAGCACGCCATTGACGAAGCCGGGCTCCTCGCCGCCGAAAAAGGCACGGGTGACGCCCACATATTCGTCAATCACGGTGCGGGCGGGCACGTCGCGCCGCGCCACCAGCTCGTAGAGGCCGGAGCGCAGCACCGCGCGCAGGATGGAGTCGATGCGCGCCAGCGACCAGCCCGAAGCCAGCGCGCCCGCGATGGAACGGTCGATCTCCACCTGGTGCTGCGGCACGCCGCGCAGGATGGCGGCGAAGAAATCCCGGTCCGGCGCCACGTCGAAGGCGTCGAAACGGTGCGCCACGAACTCGGCCAGCGTTTCTTCGGCGCCGCCGCCCGCCAGTTCCATCTGATAGAGCGCCTGCACCGCGGCGATGCGCGCGGCGCGGCGGGCTTCGGCATTGCCGCTCACAGCACCGCCAGCCTTTCGCGCAAGGTGGCCAGCGCCAGCGCGGCGCGGGCGGCGTCGCCCCCCGCATCGCCCTCGCGCGCCTGGGCCAGCGCGGCGCGCTCCTCGCCCGCCAGCACCACGCCGGTGCCGATGGCGATGCCCTGCACCGACAATTGCATCAGCCCGTGCAGCGTCTCGCGATAGAGCGCGTCGGCCACCCTGTCTTCGCCCAGGACGCAGCCCAGCGCGACATAGGCATCGAAATTGTGCCCGCGCGCCGCCAGCGCGATGGCGCCGGGCAGTTCCAGCACGCCGGGCACGGCGACGCGCACGAATTCCGCCATGCCCTTTTCCAGGGCCGCGGTGGCGCCGTCGGTCAGAAGGTCGGCGACCGCGGCGTGGTAGGAGGATTCGACGATCAATATTCTCATGGGATACTATTCAGGCTCGCCTCTCCTTGGCGCGCAGCACGCGGAAGCCGGAGGGGGTTCAACAAAATCAATCCTTTTCATCCCCTTCCAGTTCGCCGATCAGTGTTTCGAAATCCCGCGTCTCGCGGAAATTGCGATAGACCGAGGCGAAGCGGACATAGGCGACCTTGTCCAGGCTGGCCAGCGCCTGCATCACCAGCTCGCCGATGACATTGGCCGGAATCTCGTTCTCGCCCATGCTTTCCAGGCGGCGCACAATGCCGGTGATCATGCGGTCCACCCGCTCGCGCTCCACCGGGCGCTTGCGCAGGGCATGGTTGATGGAGCGCTCCAGCTTGTCGCGGTCGAAGGCCTCGCGGCGGCCGCTCTTCTTCACCACGATCAGCTCGCGAAGCTGCACCCGCTCGAAGGTGGTGAAGCGCCCGCCGCATTCCGGGCAATGGCGGCGGCGGCGGATGGCGGAATTGTCCTCGGAGGGACGCGAGTCCTTCACCTGGCTGTCGTCGTGACCGCAGAAAGGGCAGCGCATGGGATATCCTCTTCAGGAATAGATCGGGAAGCGGCGGCACAGTTCGGCGGCGCGGCGGGCCACGCTCTGCTCGACCTGGGCATCGCCGTCCTCGTTCCTCGCCACCGCCTCGACCACCTCGACGATCAGCTTGCCGATCTCGCGGAATTCGGCCGGGCCGAAACCGCGCGTGGTGCCCGCGGGCGTGCCCAGCCGGATGCCGGAGGTGATGGTGGCCTTCTCGGTGTCGAAGGGCACCGCGTTCTTGTTGCAGGTGATGCCGGCGCGGTCGAGCGCGTGCTCGGCGGGCTTGCCCCGGGCGCCCTTGGGGCGCAGGTCCACCAGCATCAGATGGGTGTCGGTGCCGCCGGTGGTGATGTCGAGGCCGCTGTCCTTCAGCACCCCGGCCAGTGCCTTGGCATTCTCGACCACGGCGCGGGCATAGGCCTTGAACTCAGGCTGCAGCGCCTCGCCGAAGGCCACGGCCTTGGCGGCGATCACATGCATCAGCGGGCCGCCCTGCAGGCCCGGGAAGACGGCGGAGTTGATCTTCTTGCCCAGCTCGGCGTCGCGCGACAGGATCATGCCGCCGCGGGGACCGCGCAGCGTCTTGTGCGTGGTGGTGGTCACGACATGGGCATGCGCGATGGGGTTGGGATGGACCCCGCCCGCCACCAGGCCCGCGAAATGGGCCATGTCCACCATGAAATAGGCGCCCACCGCGTCGGCGATGGCGCGGAAGGCGGCGAAGTCGATGACGCGCGGATAGGCGCTGCCGCCCGCGATGATCAGCTTGGGCTTGTGCGCCTGCGCCAGCTTCGCCACCTGCTCCATGTCGATGCGCTGGTCGTCCTTGCGCACGGTATAGGGCACGGGCTTGAACCACTTGCCGGAGAAGTTGGCCGGATGGCCGTGGGTGAGATGGCCGCCCGCCGCCAGGTCCAGCCCCATGAAGCTGTCGCCGGGCTGGAGCAGCGAGAAGAACACCGCCTGGTTGGCGTTGGCGCCCGAATGGGGCTGCACATTCGCATAGGTGCAGTCGAAAAGCTGGCAGGCGCGGTCGATGGCGAGCTGCTCGCTGACATCCACATATTCGCAGCCGCCGTAATAGCGTTTGCCCGGGTAGCCCTCGGCATATTTGTTGGTGAGGACCGAGCCCTGGGCCTCCAGCACCGCCTTCGAGACGATGTTCTCCGAGGCGATCAGCTCGATCTTCTCCTGCTGGCGGCCCAGCTCGTCCCGGATGCTGGCGGCCAGGGCCGGGTCGGCTTCGGCCAACCCCTTGGAGAAAAAGCCGGAATTCTTCACGGGCGCGGCCGCTGCGGACATGGGAAACCCTTTCTGGAACCTATGGCCCCTGATCTTGAGGCCTGCGCAAGGAGAGCGGATTTACCCCGTCCCCGCCACCAAATCTAGCGGCGGGGCCGCTCATCCCCTAACCCCTGGAAATCCCCCGGAAAACCCGTCCCGCTGGACTTGCCGCAGTAAAAGGCGCAATTCTTTGCTTCACGAACGGGCCGGGGCGAATGGAGGACCAGTAATTGGTCAATGAAACGCATCCCGGCTCCAATACAGGTTTGCACATGCCGGGCGAAACCGAACGGGGCGAGGACGCGATCCTCAAGCAGGTGACGGAGATCGTCACCGCCTATCTGTCGAAGAATGTCCTGCCGCCCGAAGAGGTGCCGGGGCTGATCCGCAGCGTGCACGCCACGCTGGGCGGCATCGCCGGGGCCGAAGTCCCGCCGCGCGAGACGCGCGAGCCCGCCGTGCCGATCAAGAAATCGGTCAAGGCCGACTACATCATCTGTCTGGAAGACGGCAAGAAACTCAAGATGCTCAAGCGCTACCTGCGCGCGCGCTACAACATGACGCCCGATCAGTATCGCGCCAAATGGGGCCTGCCCGCCGATTACCCGATGACCGCGCCCAACTATGCCGCCAAGCGCAGCGAGTTCGCCAAGAAGTTCGGCCTGGGCAAGCCGGGGAAGAAGAACCGGAAGAACGCCTGACCTGTCATGGCCCGACCCGGCAGGTTTGCTTTACCCCCTCTTCCGCAGCACATATTCCAGTTTCCGCCGCGCCTGTTCGGCCAGGACGGATTGCGGCGCGCCGGCGGGGCCGACGATGCTGGCCTCGGTGCCGGTGTCGGGGTCTATCGCCGTGGCCTTCACCGCGTTCCCCTGGACGATGAACTCGACATAGATGGGGCGGGCCATCGGCGCCTCATGCTTCGACAAGCTCGGCATGAGGATTTCTTCTTTTCCTCGCCCTGAGCCTGCCGAAGGGTGAGGAAACGATACGCCTCACGCCGCGCGCGCGATCTTGTGCGCGTCCCACACCATGTTCAGCGCATCCACGAGCTGCTTCATCATCTCGTCATTGTGCGCGGGCGACGGGGTGAAGCGCAGCCGCTCGGTGCCGCGCGGCACGGTGGGATAGTTGATGGGCTGGACATAGATGCCATGGTCGGTGAGGAGCGCGTCCGATACCGATTTGCACAGCGCCGCATTGCCCACCAGCAGCGGCACGATATGGCTGCTGCTTTCCATCACCGGCAGGTTGGCCTGGACCATCATCCGGCGCAGCGTGTCGGCGCGCTCGGCGATCTGGCGCCGCTCGACATCGCTCTGCTTGATGTGGCGGATCGAGGCCAGCGCCCCCGCCGCGATCACCGGCGCGATGGAGGTGGTGAAGATGAAGCCCGGCGCGAAGCTGCGGATGCAGTCCACCAGCTCGGAACTGCCCGCGATATAGCCGCCCATCACGCCGAACGCCTTGGCGAGAGTGCCTTCGACGATGTCGATGCGATCCATGGTGCCGTCGCGCGCCGCCACGCCCGCGCCGCGCGGCCCGTAAAGGCCGACGCCATGCACCTCGTCGATATAGGTCAGCGCGCCGTATTTCTCGGCCAGGTCGCAGATCTTCGCCGTGTCGGAGAAGCTGCCTTCCATCGAATAGACGCCCTCGAAGGCGATCAGCTTGGGCGCGGCGGGATTGGCCGCGGCCAGCAATTCCTCCAGATGCGCCATGTCGTTATGGCGGTAGACATATTTGGCGACGCCGCCATGGCGGATGCCTTCGATCATCGAGGCATGGTTGAGCGCGTCGGAAAAGACGATCAGACCGGGCAGCAGCTTGGCCAGGGTCGAAAGCGTGGCGTCGTTGGAGACGAAGCCGGAGGTGAAGAGCAGCGCCGATTCCTTGCCGTGCAGATCGGCCAGCTCGCGTTCCAGCTCGACGTGATAATGGGTGGTGCCGGAGATGTTGCGGGTGCCGCCCGACCCGGCGCCCACGCTTTCCAGCGCCTCATGCATCGCGGCCAGCACCTTGGGATGCTGGCCCATGTTGAGATAGTCGTTCGAGCACCAGACGGTGATGGGCCGGCCCTTGTTGTCGGTGTAGGTCTGGCCCGGCGCGAAAAGGCCCGCCTTGGGATAGGCGCCCCGTTCGCGCAGGATGTCCGCGAAGATGCGGTAGCGTCCTTCGCGCTTCAGGGCGGCCAGCGCATCCTGGAACTTGGAACTGTAGGAAAACGCCATGCCTGTTTCTTCTGGACCGTGCCGCCCTGACTTAAGGCGACCATAGCCGATATCAAACCCCTGATTCCATGCAATTTGTCACATCGCGGCACGCCCCGCCATGCCGCTTTTCGTCATGGCGGACGGCGCATGCTGGTCCTTTCGAAAGCGCGCGCGGGCGGCGCGGAATGCCGCAGGGCGGGACTTTGCCGCTGAATTTCCGGGCGGTTATGCGGGCGCGCGGGGCAGCTCCCAGCGCGCACGCGGCGGCGCAGCACCGGCGCCGTTCCGGTACTGCAAATCATTCTCATCTGGTGATGCGCCGCCTTGCGGCTTCAGAGACGGAAGCGGACCTGGTCGATCCAGAAGCGTTCCAGCCGCTTCAGGGTGACGTTCATGCCTTCCATGTCGGCGCTCCCGACATTGCCCACCGCCTCCAGCGAGCCCAGATGGCGGTCGAACAGGCTCTGCAGCATGTCGCGCACCGCCTCGCCCTTGCGCGTCAGGCGCACCAGCACCGAGCGGCGATCGGCTTCCGACCGTTCGTGGTGGATGTAACCGGCTTCGACCAGCTTCTTGAGATTGTAGGAGACGTTGGAGCCCAGATAGTGACCGCGCGTGCGCAGCTCGCCCGCGGTCAGCTCCTGGTCGCCCACATTGAACAGCAGCAGCGCCTGCACGGAGTTGATCTCACGCTCGTCCTTGCGGTCGAGCTCGTCCTTGATCACGTCCAGAAGCTGGCGATGCAGCCGCTCAACCAGATTGAGCGTCTCGAGATAGGATTTGCGCAAGCTGGACGCACCGTCGAGCGCCTCCGCCACCTGCGGTCTGGCCAATGCCGTCATCTTCACACCCACCCCCGCTTTTTGCGGGGCCCACCTGTTTTATTGACGATGAGACTAGGGCCGATGTCTTAAGAGCGCGTAAAATGCGCGTCTTTCCGGGCCTGTTGCGGGGAAGTTCCCTATTCAACAACAGACATGGCAAACAAAACGTAAAGCTTTTTATTCAAATGACAGCCGGGTTCCCGAAGGGGCGCAGAGCGCGGCGATCTCGGCCTCGGTGACGGCGGCCAGCGAGGAAGGCCGCCATTTCGGATTGCGGTCCTTGTCGATCACCGCCGCCCGCACACCTTCGGCCAGATCGGGCCGCCGGAAAAGCTGCGCCGCCGCGTCATATTCCTGTTGCAGGCATTGCCGCAAGCTCAGCCCTTCGCCCCGCCGCAGGAGATGGAAGGCCAGCTTGAGCGCGGTGGGGGAATTGGCGCGGATGGCGTTCGCCGCGGTAACGGCGAAGTCACTGCCGTCACGCGCCAGGCGCTCCAGCACCGCTTCCACCGAGGAAGCGGCGAAGATCGTCGCCATCTGCCGCCGGTGCGGCGCCAGCGCCGCGGCCGGCGGCTTGGTCCTGACCCTCGCGATGGCGCGGTCCGGCTCCTCGCCCGCCGCCAGGCCTTGCAGCAGCGCCTCGAAATCGGCCGTCGCCACACAGGCGTCGGCCAGGCCCGCCGCGACCGCATCACCACAGCCGATGCGTCCCGCCGTCAACGCCAGATACATGCCGAGCCGGTCGGGGCAGCGCGGCAGGAAGTGTGTCGCACCGATATCGGGGATGAAGCCGATACGGGTTTCCGGCATGGCGAAGACGAGGCCCGGATCGGCCACGCGATGGCGCGCATGCACCGACAGCCCCGCACCGCCGCCCATGGTGACGCCATGCATCAGCGCCACGACGGGCTTGGGGCAGGTGGCGATGCGATGGTTGAGGCGGTATTCGGCGGCCAGGAAGGCCAGCGCCGCTTCCGGCCCCTCCGCCACCCAGGCGCGGATGTCGCCGCCCGCGCAGAAGGCGCGCGCCCCCTCGCCCCTGATCGCCACCGCCCGCACCGTGTCGTCCGCCGCCCAGGCCAGCAGCGCCGCATCCAGCGCCCGCACCATGCCGGTGTTGAGGGCATTGAGGGCCTGGGGCCGCTTCAGGGTCAGAAGGCCCAGAACGCCTTGTTTTTCGGCGGAAATATGGGGATCGGAAACGCGCATGGCGGCGCACCCTTGCGCGGCTTCCGGCGAATTGGCAAGAAAATCCGATGACCTATCCCAACACCCGGATGCGGCGCCTGCGCCGCCATGACTGGACGCGAAGAATGGTGGCGGAGAACAGGCTTTCGCCCGCCGACCTGATCTGGCCGGTCTTCGTCATCGAGGGCGGGAAGACGCGCGAGCCCATCGCCTCCATGCCGGGAGTGGAGCGGCTTTCGATAGACCTGCTGGTGGACGCGGCGCGCGAGGCGGCCAGCCTGGGCATCCCGGCCATCGCCCTTTTCCCGCGCGTGGATGCGGCACTCAAGAGTGAGGACGGGCGCGAAGCCGCCAATCCCGACAATCTGGTCTGCCGCGCCGTGCGGGCATTGAAAAAGAATGTGCCGGAAATCGGCGTGCTGTGCGACGTGGCGCTCGATCCCTTCACCTCCCACGGCCATGACGGGGTGCTGCGGAACGGCTATGTCCATAATGACGAGACCATCGCCATGCTGGTGCGGCAGGCGCTGGCGCAGGTGGAGGCGGGCTGCGACATCATCGCACCGTCGGACATGATGGATGGCCGCGTCGGCGCCATCCGCGCCGCGCTGGAACAGGCGGGCCATCCCGATATCCTCATCATGGCCTATGCCGCCAAATATGCGAGCGCCTTCTACGGCCCCTTCCGCGAGGCGCTGGGCTCGGCGAAGGCCCAAGATGCCCCTGGATTGAAGGCCGGCGACAAGCGCACCTATCAGATGGACCCGGCCAATGGCGACGAGGCGCTGCGCGAAGTGGCGCTCGACATCGCCGAAGGCGCCGACATGGTGATGGTCAAGCCGGGCATGCCCTATCTCGACATTGTGCGGCGGGTGAAGGACCGCTTCGGCGTGCCCACCTTCGCCTATCAGGTGTCGGGCGAATACGCGATGCTGGCCGCGGCCTTCGAGAAGGGCTGGCTCGACCGCGACCGCGCCATGCTGGAAAGCCTGATCGCCTTCAAGCGCGCCGGAGCCAGCGGCATCCTGACCTATTTCGCGGTCGCGGCGGCGAAGCTGCTGCGGGCGGACAACTGATCCATCCCTCTTTCTCTCCATGGGCGGGTTTAACCCGCCCATCCAGCTTCGTGCCGATTGCAGGAAAGCTGGATGGCCGGCTCAAGGCCGGCCATGGTGAAGCGGTGGTCAATCTCTGGGCGCCGAGAACAAGCTGCGCAGCAGGATCTCGGCGCGCGACGGCAGCACCGTCAGGCCCGAGCGGCGCTGGCCCAGATCGATCACATTCTCCAGCACCAGCATGGCCAGGCCATGCACCGCCGACCACACCGCCAGGCCCAGCGCCGGATCGGGCAGCGCGTTGCTGATCTCCTTGCCCACGGCATCGGCCGCCTCGCCCAGCGCGGGGAATTTCTCGCGGTTGGGCAACTGGCCGCCGAACATCAGCCGCGTCACCGCCGGGCGCTTGGCGACGAAGGCCATATAGGCCGCGCCGATCTGCGCCGTGCGGTCGGACTCGGCGCCCGGGGCCTTCGCCGCCTCCGCCACCATCTGGCGCAGCTCGCGGAAGCCTTCCAGCGACAGCTCGACCAGAAGCGCCTCATGGTTGGGGAAATGGCGATAGGGCGCGGCATGGCTCACCCCGGCCCGGCGCGCCACCGCGCGCAGGGTAAGCTGCGACAAATCCTTCTCCTCCAGGATGCTGCGCGCCGCGTCCAACAGGCCGTTGCGCAAATCGCCATGATGATAGGGCTTGGCGGCGCGGGCCGCGTCGGAGGTGATCGCCTTGTCCATCGTCACTGGCCTCCCTTGCGCGCCCTCTCCTGCCGCGCGAACAGGCTGGACGTGTCCCAGCGCCTGCCGCCCATGGCTTCGACCTCGGCATAGAACTGGTCCACCATCGCCGTCACCGGCAGGCTCATTCCGTTGTTGCGCGCTTCTTCCAGCACGATCGAAAGGTCCTTGCGCATCCATTCCACCGCGAAGCCATGGTTGTATTCGCCCGCGGCCATGGTCTTGTGGCGGTTGTCCATCTGCCAGCTCTGCGCCGCGCCCTGGCTGATCACCGACACCACCGCCTCGATGTCGAGGCCCGCGGCGCGCGCGAAGCTGAAGCCCTCGGCCAGGCCCTGCAGCGTGGCGCCGAAGCAGATCTGGTTGATCATCTTGGTGATCTGCCCCGAGCCCGCCGGGCCCAGCAGTTTGGAGAGCTTGGCATAGACCGCGATCACCGGCTCGACCCGCGCGTAGGTCTCAGGATCGCCGCCGCACATCACGCTGAGCTTGCCATTGACCGCGCCCGCCTGCCCGCCGGAGATCGGCGCGTCGAGGAAGCCGAAGCCCTGCGCCTTCGCCGCCGCATAGAGTTCCCGGGCGATGGTGGCCGAAGCCGTGGTGTGGTCCACGAAGATGGAACCCTTGCCCATGGCCTCGAAGGCGCCGTCCTTCTCCAGCGTCACCTGGCGCAGGTCGCTGTCGCGTCCGACGCAGGCGAACACGATCTCCGCACCCCTGGCCGCTTCGGCCGGGGTGGGCGCGGATTTGCCGCCATATTCGGCCACCCATTGCTGCGCCTTGGCGGCGTTGCGGTTGTAGACGGTGACCTCGTGCCCGCCCTTCCTGAGATGCCCGGCCATGGGATAGCCCATGACGCCCAGTCCGATGAACGCTGTCTTCATGTTTCAATCCACCATTTCAATTCTGGGTTCGGTTGCGAATGTGGGCCGCTTCATCAGCCAGATCACCAGGAATATTGGCAGGCTGATATAGAGCATGAAAAGGAAATCATTGGCATAGGCCTGCACCGCGGCGCGGTACTCGATCAGCCTATTGAAATTGGCCAGTCCGAAGGGAATTTGCGGATTGAAGAACATAGATTCGGCGTTGACGCCAAGCGCGCGGTTGAAGGGCGTGGCATAGGCCGAAAGCTGGCTGTGCATCGCCTGCATGCTGCTGCTGAGCACGGTGGTGGTGACGGAGACGCCGACGGCGCTGCCGATGTTGCGCATCAGGTTGCTCAATCCCGCGCCGTCGGTGCGCAGATGCGCGGGCAAGGTGGCGAAGGCCATCATGTTCACCGGCACGAAGATCAGGCCCATGCCCACGCCCTGCACGAAGGTCACCAGCGAGATGGCGAAATCGCCCACCGCGGGCGTCCAGCCCGTCATTTCCCACATGGACCAGCAGAGCAGCGCGGCGCCCGCCGTCATCAGAAGGCGCGGGTCCATTCGCATCGCCAGCCGCCCGGCGAACATCATCGCCGCCATCACGCCCAGGCCCCGCGGCACCATCAGGAAGCCGGTCTCGGTGACGCTGCGCCCGGCCAGGTCCTGCAGATAGGGCGACAGCAGCGCCGAGGAGGCCAGAAGCACCATCCCCATCACCGCCATCAGCACCAGGCCGCCGACGAAATTGCGGTCGCGGAAGATTTCGCGCGGCAGGAAGGGCTTCTTCGCCGTGAACATGTGCACCAGGAAGAGATAGAAGGCGATGCCGGCCACCATCGCCTCGACCACGATCTCGCCCGAGGAGAACCAGTCCTTGCTGCCGCCGCGGTCCAGCATCAGTTGCAGCGCCGCCAGGCCCACCGACAGCGCGCCGAAGCCGAACCAGTCGAAGCGCAGGGTGGAGTCGCGGTTGGTGTCCTTGAAGAAGAACCACAGCGCGGCGCAGGAGGCGATGCCGATGGGCACGTTGATGTAGAAGACCCAGCGCCAGTTGTAGAGGTCGGTCAGCACCCCGCCCACGGTGGGCCCCAGGATCGGGCCCAGCATGATGCCCATGCCCCAGATCGCCATCACGCTGCCGCGCTTGTGCGGCGGATACATGTCCAGCATCACCGCCTGCGACAGGGGCCCCAGGGCCGCGCCGAAAACGCCCTGGATGATGCGGAAGACCACCATCTGCTCCAGCGACTGCGACAGGCCGCAGAGGATCGAGGCGATGGTGAAGCCGCCGACGCATGTCAGGATCAGGTTCTTCTTGCCGAAGCGCGCCGCCAGCCAGCCCACCGGCGCGGTCATGATCGCCGCGGCGATCACATAGGACGTCAGCACCCAGGTGATCTGGTCGCGGCTGGCCGACAATTCGCCCATCATATAGGGCAGCGCGACATTGACGATGGTGGTGTCGAGCGCCT
>Ga0180217_1001253_pt1 | contig 29389 bp, 21 predicted proteins | sample eDN3rd37CBELigOP_FD_128521 | JGI IMG/M metagenome (GOLD analysis project Ga0180217, IMG submission 128521) | Enriched Organic Plus compost microbial communities from Emeryville, California, USA - eDNA 3rd pass 37_C BE-Lig OP (version 2) (version 2) ... | reverse complement strand
TCGGGGTCCAAATACCCTGAAAGTGGCGATTGTTTGAGCAATTTTTAACCATTTTTGAACAATTGGGTCGTCAGATCGATTTTTGAACACGTGAAATCGAGTATTTCAGACCTTCCTTAAATGTGGATGTAATTGTTGTTTTTGAATGGTTGATAAATGATTTTTATTTTTTGGATGGTGCTTGTTGATGGCTTTTGTTCACCGAAGCGACCCATGTGGAGCGATGAAAGGATGAGCTCCGTAGGACTTTTCTATCCTTTAGGTCACAAGCAAACCTTGTATTGCATAACCCATACATGTACAATTCTCTGTACAAGTTGTGCGTTTGTAAAAAATTAAACACCGATTTCACATTCATACATACAGAATCATTCACACGTACAGAAAAGGTAGGCTCATATGAGAATCGTTAGCTTTAGCGATGCTCGCAACAGCCTGAAAACTGTAATTGATAATGTGGTCAATGACTGCGATATTGTTGTCATTACCCGCCGTGGTGCACCAGATGCAGTTGTCATGTCACTGGACCACTACAACAGCCTCATGGAAACAGTCCACCTGTTGAAGTCACCAGCTAATGCAGCACATCTTGCTCGATCCATTGCTCAATTACGTTCCGGACAAGCGAGGCATCAGCAATTGATCGAAGATGAAAAGAACGATGAGGAAAGTGCTGTTCACCCCTAGTGCTTGGGATGACTACATTTACTGGCAGACTCAAGATAGAAAAACTTTGAAACGCATCAATGCACTGATCAAAGAATCACAACGTTCTCCATTTGAAGGTGTTGGCAAACCTGAGCCTCTTAAGGCCAATCTTTCCGGCTTCTTGTCACGAAGAATTGATGAGACAAACAGGTTGGTATACGAGGTTAGTGATGACACTATTGCTATAGTGTCATGTCGCTACCACTACTAGTAACTGCGAGTGGGCATGCAGGTTCTGACGTGGGCGGCGGACAAAATCCTAGACTACTTTGAGAGTGATTCATCGTTTTGTGCGAGAGACCTCGCATTTATGCCGGGAGATGGTGCTGTACGCCAAGCGTGCCTGCTACCCGCAATTCAAACGCAAGGACGGGCTACAGTCGGCGGAATAAACCACTAGCGCGGTCAGATGCGACGGGAAATCGCTCAAGTTGGCGAAGATGAGAGAACCGCTGGGTTTCGGTGGCATCGGGGCGATGCCGAAAGCAACAAAGGTAACGGGCGTGACGGCCAGCCAGGATATCACTGGGTGGTATTTCGTGAGCCTGCTTTGCGACGATGTGGTTACCAAGAAGAGTGAAGTGTGAGGTAAGGTAGGTATCGATCTTGGGCTTACTCACTTCGCAATTCTCTCCGGATACTACCTATTTGATTACACCATTTCTTGCCCGGCTGGTTGCTGGGTGTGCGAAGTTCATCATTAATAGCATTAAGGCCTAAAAACTGGTATTCGGACTGATTGGCTATGGTGGTCTTCCAAGTAATCACAGCACCATTGTCAGCAGTACTGCTGCACTGATCGGACTGAAGGATGGCATCGATCATGCTGCATTTGGGGTGGCAATAACGCTAGCCTTTATTGTGATGTTCGACGCAGCAAGTCTGAGACGACAAGTTGGCCAGCATGCCAAAGAAATCAACAGTCTCAAGCAAGGTAGCACAGACTACAAACCGCTACGGGAAAGGATGGGGTACACCCGTCTGGAAATTGATGCAGGTGTCCTGGTTGGCATTCTCGTTGCAGTTGCTGTGAAGACTACGCTTACCGCATGACGGGATTTCCAGGCTTGTGCGAGGCTGGCCAACCCATGACCGGTCAGCCTTAAGGTAGCGCCTGTGTGTAAGTGCCAGACTTAATCCAACTGAATCTGGTTGTCTTCAATCAGCTTGCTCCACACACGATTGTCCTGTCCGACATAATCGCCTATTTCTTTGAGTGATCTTGGTTTCTGGACAACCATACCCAGATTCTTGAACTGCTCTATAAATGAATCATCAACAAGTATTTTGTTAAGTTTGTCATTAAGCAGCATGGCGATTTCATCGGGAACTTCGGCTGGAACCGCTACGCCGAACCATGTTGCTGCCTTGAACCCAGGGTATCCGCTTTCGGCAACTGTTGGAACATCAGGTAGTACTTCCAGGCGTTCTTCTGACATGACTGCCAAGGGTTTGATTTTCCCGCCGCGGATCAATGGTAATGAGGTGATGACACCGTCAACCATAATCTGGGTGTCGTTTGCCATTAACGATGCAAGTGCGGGGGCACTGCCGTTATATGGCACATGCAGCATTTCAATCCCCGCTCTTTGATTCAGCATTTCCGTGGCCAAGTGCAGTGGGTTGCCAAGCCCGACTGAAGCATAGTTGAGCTTTCCCTTATTTTGCTTAGCAAAACCTTTCAGCTCATCAAGATTGTTGGCAGGGAGCGTTGGGTTTGCGACTACAACCAGCGGCATCTCAACCATGAGGCTTACGACTTTGAAATCGTTCGCATCATATTTGATGGTTTTTTTGTACAGCAAGGGATTGAGCACCATGCTCGCATTGCTTCCAAGAATGAGCGTGTAGCCGTCGGGTTGTGAGTTTGCTACATAAGTGGCAGCGACACGGGTGCTTGCGCCTGGCTTGTTTTCGACTACGACGGGCTGCCCGAACTCTTTGCTTAACCTGTCCCCGATGGCGCGACCCAACTGATCGGCAGCACCCCCAGGGGTATAAGGCACAACCAATTTAACGGGTTTGTCAGGGTAGGTTGCGCAGGCAATGCCTGACAGAAAAGCGCCAAGAAATAACATTACTGCAGTACCAAAAACCTTTTGGAAATATCTTGGGCTATCAGAAAACCGTTTCTTATATTTATTGATATGCATTTTGTCTCCTGTTCTTGATTATAGAAAATGTCTTCTGAGTTGAGTGTCACATGGGTGCTAGTTCTGGTTCATTAATAACTGTCTTACTTTTTTTCTTGAAATTTTTCCATTGAGGTCCCTGGGCAAACTTGAGATGAATTTATATTGCCTGGGAATTTTGTAGCCTGCCAGAAATTGAGATAACCATTTATTCAGGCGGTCGATTTCAATGGTCTCTCCAGCTTGTAATTCAATGACACCCAGCAGGCGGTGACCGAATTCTTCGTCTGGAATACCGATCACAGCGCAGTCCTGAACTCCAGGGTAATTGACCAGCACATGCTCTATTTCGGCCGGATAAATATTCACCCCACCAGAAAGAATCATGTCGGTTTCACGATCGCAGACAAAGAGGTATCCATCATCATCAAGATAACCAATGTCTCCCAAGGTGATGAAGCCATCATTCTCTATTGCGAGCCTGTCTTCGTGCCTGTTTTTGTATGTAAAGTCGGCGTAACTGGTATTTCGTACGTAGATGAGGCCAGGTTGACCAGGTTGTTGCAATACACCTTCGGGGCTCAGGATCCTTATTGATGCTGTATCAAGTGGTTTGCCTGCTGTTCCAGGTTTTGCAAGTGCATCTTCGGGCGTTGCCAATGTGATAAGTCCTGCTTCGCTGGAAGCGTAGGTTTCATGAATGACGGGACCAAACCAATCGATCATTTGTCGTTTGATATCAGGCGGACACGGGGAGCCTGTGGATGCCACAAAACGAAGAGACGAGATGTCATACTTGGTACGGATAGATTTATCCAGGCGCAATAACCTGACATACATGATTGGGACCATGTAGATAACCTCGATCTGGTATTTTTCGATGTCCCGAAGCAATTGCTCTGGATCAAAGCGATCAGTTACCACAAAGTGCCCACACATCAGCAGCGACATCTGGCAGAACAGGCTTGGAGCACTGTGATAAATGGGTGCGGGTAAGAGTGCCCGTACCCCGGGTTTGAGACCGTAAGCTTTTTTAATCATTTTGCTTAGGGTTGCCTGGTGCTCTTGCAACTTGTCGATAGGGACGGGGGCTCTTACCACTCCTTTGGGGCGACCGGTGGTGCCGGAGGTATAGGCCATGTGGCCGCGGGGCGATACAACAGGACCGTCATATGGTGGGAATTGCTCAATCCATTCGTTGTAATCCAGTAAGTTATCGCCCCTATCACTAGATTGATAGATTTCGGGACGTGCGGCCTTGTCAGCACAGACTACCGTGAGCCCGTTTGTGTTGGCAGCCTGGACCGTAGACAATAAGTTGCTTTCGGTAAGAATCAGGCGGGAGCCATTGTCATTCAGGATATATTGCACTTCCTGTGCAGTGAAATGCCAATTGATTGGGCAGTAATACACCCCCAAGCGACGACAAGCCAGGATGATTTCGAGATAGGCCTGTCTGTTATGCATGAAAACGCTGACCACATCTCCTTCTTTGATGCCCAGTGATGCTAGACCACTGGCCAATTGAAGGCTTCTTGTTTCGATTAAAGTGTGAGGAATGGTCTTCCCTTCAATAGTTACCAACCTTTGAGTCATCACTTGAGGTCTCCGGATTTTTATGGCTTTCGCGTGACCTTGTCTGCTGCGTTTTTAGCTTCGATGGCTTTTCGTGCGGCTTCCCAGTCCTCATCACTCCAATCGAAGTATTCGGTGAAGTAGGCGCCGTTAGCGAGATGGTCTGCACCATCAAGTGCAATGGTTTGTCCTGAAATCCAACTGCTACCGGGGCTGATCAGAAATGCAGCCAGTTCACCGATGTCCTGGCCTGTACCTAATCGTCGCAAGGGGTTGCGTTTGGTAAGTCCTTCCTGATTGGTATTTTTGGGGCGCAATCTCTTTGTGGCGCCTTCTGTTGGAATGACTCCGGGTGCGATAGCATTGAACCGGATTCCATAACGGCCCCATTCCACTGCGAGAGACTTGGTCATTGCATCTACCCCGGACTTGGCCATGGCGGATGGGACAACAAACGGAGAGCCGGTCCATACCCAAGTCACCACGATGGATACAACCGATCCTGGCAACTGGTGCTTGATCCAGCGTTTGCCGAGGGCTTGGGTGACGTAGAAAGTTCCCCGAAGAACAATGTCAGAAATGGCATTGAAACCATTGGCCGACAAGGTCTCTGTGCGACTGATGAAGTTTCCTGCTGCATTGTTGATCAAGGCAGTCAAGGGGCCATGTTCAGACCAGATTGTTTCAATCAACTGATCAACAGATTGAGGGTCACGAATGTCCAGTTTATGAGCAAAAGCCAGGGTTCCGTAGGTGTCTCTTATGAGTTTTGCGGCATCTTCCACTACCTCTAGCCGACGTCCACAGAGATGCAATGTTGCTCCTAAATTGGCAAGTGACTTTGCCATTTCCAAGCCAAGTCCTGTGCCTCCACCGGTAATCAAAACGCGCTCGTTTTTAAGTAGTCCAGGTCGAAAAACGGTTTCCATCTGATCCTCCTCCTTTTTGAGGCCAGTGTATCAATGGGCAAAATTCGCAACAATCTTATAAATTGACAATATTATGTTGCGTTAAATGCAACAATTTAGACGTAGATTGATGATTTCGGATATGAGGAAAGGCGTGTGGATCTGGATCTAAATTTGATGCGCATGCTGGTCGCCATCGTTGACTCAGGAACGATGAGCGGGGCAGCGAAGCGTCTTGGAGTAACCCGAGCGCAGATCAGCAGAGGTGTCAAGGCTTTGGAGAAACAATTCGGTGCACAGCTGATGCGTCGGACGACTCGCAAACTGGAACTTACCCAGCAAGGGATGTTGGTGTACCAACATGCGAGACGAGGAGTTCAGGAAATGGAGGTTGCGCGTTATCTGGTGCAACAAATGATTTCTGAGCCAGCCGGTCACGTCAGGGTCAGTGTGCCAACTGCCTTAGGTGATTTACTGCTGGGAAGATTGCTCATTGATTTTGCAAAACGATACGACGGCATCACTTTGGGAATCAGGTTGTCGAATCGTGTTACTGATCTGATTTCAAATGATGTTGATGTGGCTGTTCGTGTCATCAGCGAGCCTCCAGATGGATACGTCGCTAAACACATCTCGACGATCGACTGGCATCTCTGTGCCAGTAATCAATATTTGGCATCAGTACCGAAAATTAGGATTCCGGAGGATTTGGCATCCTGTGAAATGCTTTTGCCACCGTCAGGAAAACAGCAGGAAACTCTGTCTTTTGCAACAGCCAATGGGGTTTCTCATGTCAGGATTGCAACAAAAATCCAGTCCGAATCATTTCCTTTTCTTGCGCAGGCAGCAATTGATGGAGTGGGTATTGTCATGTTGCCGTCGTACTTCTCAAATCATCTCATCAAGAAAAATGACCTGATCAGGGTATTGCCTGACTACAAGATCATAAGGCCTGACAACAATCTCTATATTCTGACAACTCCGACTCCTTACCCTTTGTCAGCCAATCGAGCTGTTGTTGATTTTCTGGCAAAGAAACTCGCAGATGAACTGGAAAACTTTAAATAATCCAGAAGCTGTATTGAAAGCTCGAAGTTAGCTGCCAATTGCAGGTGTCAGTGACGGCGCGACTCTTCTGGCGCCAGATTGTTCCCAATCATAGGCAAGGTTCAGCAACAGTTGCTCATGGCAGGGAGGTGCCAGGAGATCGAGTCCAACTGGCAGGCCGGATGGTACAAAGCCGGCGGGTATGGAAATGGCCGGCCATCCAAGAATCGGGCTAAGGCTGCAGTTCTCTCCGGGCTGGCGTTGTCCAATGGCAACGGGTGCGCAACGCAAGGTGGGGTAGACGATCACATCCAGGTCGTGACTTTGCATCAGGCCTGTGATGGTGCGTTGGACTGCAATGCGGTTTTCTACAGCCTGGAAGTATGGCGGGGTATCGAGATGGAGATCTTGGTTCCGGAATCTCAGAACCTCATCGACATCAGGATGATGCAGGTTAAGGGCAAGAATCTCGCTGAGTGACTTTACCGGAGCTTGGACTTTTTCCAGGAACTCTGCCAGTGCATGCCGAAACTCAAAGGTGGTGATGTTTGCCGCTTGCAGTTGTGCGGTAAGGTCCGGGGTATCGACAAGTACCAGTGTGGCTCCAAGAGATTCAAGTTCCTTCAGCGCGGATTGCAATTGCCGGGTGGCTTCCATTTCATGGGATTGGCTCCCGAAGAGCGAAGTCATGACACCGATCCGTGTCCCTTTGATGTGGCCAGTCTGTAGGGCTTTACGGAATGATTGCGGCCGCATCAATGCAGATCGCCATGTCGCTTTATCGTATGGGTCACAGCCTGCTGTGGCATCCAGCATGATGGCGAGGTCTTTGACTGATCTTGCCAAAGGACCTGCGGTATCTTGTGTCGGACAGAGTGGGATCATTCCGCTACGCCCGGAAAGTCCCCAGGTAGGGCGCAGGCCGTAAAGGTTCTGGCAGGCTGCCGGAACCCTGATTGAGCCTCCGGTGTCACTTCCCAGCCCGGCTACTGCAAAAGACGCGGCAACTGCAACAGCCGTGCCGCCGCTGGAGCCTCCTGGAATGTGTTCAGGTTGATAAGGATTACGGGTATAGCCAGTCACTGATGAAGCGTTGGTCAACCCGCAGGCCAGTTCATGCATTGAGGCTTTGCCGATGATGATGGCACCAGCCTTGCGCAACAGCTGTACCTGCCATGCATCCTGATGAACATGCAGGCTCTGGAGAGCCTTGCAGCCGCCTGTGGTTGGCATATCCACGGTCAGGAAGTTGTCTTTGACAACGATGGGAATGCCGTGCAGGGGACTGCGGACCGTGCCTTGATGGCGCTCCAGGTCAAGGTTCCTTGCGGTTTCAAGTGCTTCTGGGCTCACGCAGACCATCGCATTCAGTCGTGGGCCGTTCTTGTCATAAGCATCAATGCGTTGCATGGCTGTTTGCACGAGCTTTTCGCTGGTGGTCCGGCCTTCTTGCAGTGCGGCTTGCAAGGCTTCAATGCTTTGCTCGTGCAACAGGTCTTTCATGTCATGTGTTTCCTTGTGCCCTGAGTGTGCTCGTGCTGCTCATGGCCTGAATGGGTCTGGATCAATGGGGCATGCGATGCCTTCGATAAGCGCTTTTAGCAGGACGGCGCTTCCGCATGCAAGGGTAAAGCCGAGCGGGCCATGTCCAATATTGAGCCATAGATTGCTGGCCACCGGCGCTTGTCCGATGATGGGTTTGCTGGTCGGGGTTGCGGGTCGTAGGCCTGCCCAAGGTTGTGAGTTCGAGATGTTCAACCCTGGGAAAGTGTCTGAAATCTGGCGCTTCAGGGCCTGAATCCGGTCGTCTCGGATAACTGTGGTTTCATCACCAATGTCAACCATGGCAGCAGCGCGCAATTGATTGCCCATGCGTGCATAGACAATCCTACGCTGGTAGTCAGTCACGCTGATTTCGGGACTGGATCTGGACTGCTGTTCATTGTCCAGAGGGATTGATAGGCTGTAACCTTTCAGCCCATAGATGGCTGGGGTGTAGCCCAGAGGTTTGAGCAGTTCGCGGCTGCCCATTCCATTGGCAACAATGAAAGCATCGGCTTCGATGTCGCCAGCGGACGTGATCGCGCTACGGATGCGTCCTTGTTCAGCGCCCAGCGAGCGGACATGGTGCTTCATCAGGCAGTTGGCATTGCCCATGGCTTGCAGCTTGTCAAACAGACCTTGGGTGAACTTCTGACAATCGCCGACTTCTTCGCCAGGTGTGAATACTGCGCCAACAACCAGATGGCCTATGCTTCGCAGAGAAGGCTCGATTTCAAGCAGTTCGTCGCGAAGCACGATCCTTTGTTCTGAGCCAAGCTCAAGCTGCTTTTCCATCTGTCGCCTTGCTGACTCAAGCGAGCCTTGGTCGCGGTGCATGATCAGCTTGCCATTCTGACGCCACTCGAAATCGATAGGATGCTTTTGCATCCATGCGTGCAGCGTGTCTCGGCTCAGAAATGACAAGGTCAGCATTTCTGCAGTGGTCTGCGCCGATCTTGATGCATTGCAGGCTTTCAGGAATGCCGTGAGCCACTTCCACTGGTGTGGATCAAACCTTGGCCGAAAGCGTAGCGGTGAGTTGCGATCCAATAGCCAGCCAGGCAGATCAGGCCAGACACCAGGGCCAGCCAGCGGCGCCACGTAGTTGTAGCTTAATTGGCCGCCGTTGGCTCTGCTGGTCATCATCGCAGGTTCAGGCTGGCTATCCAGTAAAGTGACTTTATAGCCATCGCTGGCCAACAGAAAGGCAGTCGCGGTGCCGACTACTCCAGATCCAATGACACAAATATGCATGACAGACCAACTTGCGAAGAAATGTACTGATTCTGTCGATTGCCCTGCATAGCGTCAATTCCAAATCAGGGAGTTTCCATAACCTTTGGATATGCAAGAGTGATGTTGACAGCGTCTTAGTTGGTCAGGATCGGTTGCTGGAAATATGTCCGGTCCAAGGCCGCTGGCTGTGTTCAGCACAGGTTTCTTTCAGGATGTCGAGTAGAAGTTTGTGTTGTGTTGACAACGGATCCGTGGCGTGGGCCATGGCACTGATCGGTACTGTAAGCGGTGGAGACAGGCGGTTGATGAACAGCCCTGGTCTGAGCATTGCTCGCGCAGTGATGAGATCAACAATCGTGTTGCCGCAACCTGCCTCTACCATGGCACAGGCCACGTAGTGTGTCTGTACTTGTGCTGTGAACTGGATCTTGAGGCCTTGGGCATCCAAGGCCTCCTGTAATACATGGCCAGAAGGATCGGTCTGCTCCAGGGCAATGAAGGGTTCCCTGGGAATTTCTGCCAGTGGCAGGGGATTTTTGTGGACTTTCCGGGAGACCATGACCAGTTCGGTGTGTCCAAGAGGGATGCGCCTGATGCCCGGCCTTTCGGTGGAATCGAACGTCACAACAATGTCCAGTTGTCGGGCTTGTAGTCCGGCAGCCAGCTCCGAACTATGGTAGGTGTTCAAGCTGAAGGTAATCCCGGGTTGCAGTGCCTGCACGCGGCGTATTACCGTGGGGAGTAGCCCAAGCCCGACAGCAGGTGTTCCTCCGACACGCAGGTGACCTTTCTGTTCACGTTTGAGATTTTCAGCCAGGCTGCGCAGGCTGACCAGTTCGTGACGTACACGGGCTATTTGCGGTGCCAGCAGTGTGGCTTCCCTTGTCGGGTGCAGGCGTCCCTTGATGCGCTCGAACAGTTTGTATCCCAGTCGTATTTCGGCATTGGCAAGCATCTTGCTTGCAGCGGGTTGGGATACGTTGAGTGATTCCGCTGCTTCTGTCAGCGAGCCGGTTCTCAGGATGGCATCAATCAGGTCGATGTGTTGCAGGCGCATGTCAACTCATGGGGTTTGAGGAAAATCAAAAGTCATAACCAAAAGTTAACAATGCTATGAAATTCGTTATTGGTCAATACGGCAGTTACAACATTATTATTGTCCGCACCAGTTCACCCGTCAGGAGGCGTATGTGAAAAGAGTTTTCTGTGCTGGTTTCGGAACCGAAACCAATACTTTCTCCCCATTGCCCACGAGCATGGACAGCTATAAGTCCAATGAGTACTACCCAGCCGGTACTTATCCGGACATGTTTGGTGGTTACGCTGCAGCGCTTTATGTCGCAAGGCGACGCGCAGCTGAGTTGGGTTGGGAGGTTGTACAGGGCATGATTTCATCATCGCCTCCCGGGGGAGTCACCACTCGGGTGACGTATGAAACACTGCGAGATGAGCTTCTGGATGACTTGCGTAAGGCCATGCCAGTAGATCTGGTCTTGCTGGGGTTGCATGGTGCGATGGTGGCTGATGGTTATGACGACTGTGAGGGCGATGTCCTGCAGAGGGTACGGGAAATCGTAGGGCCAGATGCCATCATTGGTGCGGAACTCGATTTGCACGCACACCTGACTTACCAGATGGTGGACAAGGCCGATGTGCTGGTTCTCTACAAGGAATACCCTCATACGGACATCTTGGCCAGGGCCGAGGAACTGGTCGAGCTTTGCGCTGCCACCATGCAGGGCAAGATCAAACCAGTCCCGGCATTGGTGGACTGCGAAATGATTGTGCCGATCCACACGACACGTGAACCCGGAAAGAGCGTGGTCAAGCGCCAGCAGGAGCTGGAAGGCAAGGATGGCATTTTGTCAGTTTCCATCGCCCATGGTTTTGCAACTGGCGATGTTCCAGAGATGGGAACCCGGGTGCTGGTTTACAGCGATGGCGACGAACAGAAGGCCAAGGCAACAGCGCGGATGCTGGCCGATGAGCTGATCGCCAAGCGCGAGTCGTTTCTCGTACCCTATCGCAGTGTCGATCAGGCGATCGATGAGGCATTGGCTTTTGATGGTGCACCGGTCGTGCTCGCCGATCGTCCGGACAACCCAGGCAGCGGTGCACCGGGTGACTCAACATTTGTGTTGCAGAGATTGCTCGAGAGAGGAATCAAGAATGCGGCACTTGGGCCTTTGTGGGACCCGGGTGTGGTGCGCATTGCATTTGATGTCCAGCCGGGAGCGCGACTGCCGCTGCGCATCGGTGGCAAGATCGGCCCGCTTTCTGGCCAGCCAGTCGATGCCATGTGCACGGTCAAGGCTGTTGCACCGAATTACTTCATGACAGGTCTTGATGGTGCGCCGAAACCCATGGGGGATTCTGCGCTCATTGATGTGGATGGCGTTGATGTTGTGGTTTGTTCGTTGCGCCAGCAGGCACTGAATGTTGATCTGTTTACGAACCTGGGATGTGACATTTCCAGCAAGAAGATTGTTGTTGTGAAGTCGGCACAACATTTCCATGCTTCGTTTTCCAAGGTGGCAGCTCACATCATCTATGTGGGTGGGCAAGGCGTGGCAACACCCGAGTGGCATACCTTGACTTATCACAAGATCAAAAGACCCAAGTGGCCGATTGATCGCTAGCAGGACCATTTCTGAGATTTTCTGCAATTCGATACTCACTCAAGGAGAGTCATCATGGTAAGAAAGAGATTCATTACCCCGGTGGTTGTTGCACTGGCCATGGCAGGAATGGCATTTGCACCAGCATCCGAAGCACAGCAACCCAAGACTTTGCGGATGGTGCCTTATGCCGACCTGAAGATTCTGGACCCGATGTTCACAACATCGTATGTCACCCGTAACTTTGCATACCTGGTCTATGACACATTGTTTGCCATGGACAGCAAAGGTCAGCCCCAGCCGCAGATGGTTGACAAGTGGGATGTCTCGGACGACAAGAAAACCTGGACATTCAAGCTGCGCCCAGGCCTGAAGTTCAGCGATGGTTCTCCTGTGAAGTCGAACGATGTGGTGGCTTCGCTCAAGCGCTGGCAGACCAAGGACAATATCGGTCAGGCCATGACACGCGCCGGCGGCAAGTGGGATGTGGTGGATGATGAGACATTCAAGCTGACTCTCGAACAGCCTTTTGGTCTGGTGCTGGATGGGCTGGCCAAGGTCTCCAGTTATCCTGCTTTCATCATGCCTGAAAGACTGGCCAATCAGCCTGGTGGCAAGCCTCTGAATGAAGTGATTGGCTCCGGACCGTTTGTGTTCAAGCGTGACGAATGGGTTCCTGGCAACAAGGTCGTGTTTGAGCGCAATCCGCTGTACTCGCCACGTAGCGAGCCTGCTGATGGCCTGGCCGGAAGCAAGGCGCCCAATGTGGACCGTATCGAGTGGGTGATCCTGCCTGACTCCAACAGCTCTGTTGCGGCACTCAAGGGCAAAGAAATCGACATGATCGAGCAGGTTCCGCCCGACTTCATTTCTGTCCTCCAGGAGGACAAGAGCGTGAATACCGGTACGCTCAACAGGCAACAGGTTTACTTGGTGCTCAACCAGGCACTGCCACCGTTCAATAATGAAAAGGCACGCCAGGCTGTTGCCCACATGATTGACCAGAACAAGGTGACGGCAGCCATGGGGTATCCGGATTCAATCCGTGTGAAGTACTGCGACACCTTCTTCATCTGTGGTAGCCCCAATGCTACATCGGCAGGCTCTGAGTCATTCAAGCAGCCCAATCCCGAACTGGCCAAGAAGCTTCTGGCCGAGAGTGGCTACAAAGGCGAGAAGATCGTCATGCTGCTGCCCACGGATGTGGCTTACCTGAATGCTGCCACCTTGGTGGCTGGTCAGGCAATGAAAGATCTTGGACTGAACCTTGACTTGCAACCCATGGACTGGTCGACAGCAACTGCGCGCCGTGCACGCAAGAATCCTGTCGATGATGGTGGTTGGAACGCATTTGTCTCATCAGCAGCAGAGTTCAACGTGGATTCACCCATCAACAACACCTATCTTGGGGCCGCATGTGGCAACTCTCTGCCAGGCTGGCCATGCGATGCCAAGCTTGATGAGTTGCGCGCACAGTGGATTGCTGCGACCGATCCGGCAGAGCGCAAACGCTTGCTTGATGCATTCCAGGTCGAGGCATACCGCACTTTCCCCAATATCCCATTGGGGCAGTACTCGACAGTCTTTGCAACTCAGGGTGGCGTCAAGAATGCCGACAAACTCTGGGGTTTGCCAAACGTCTGGGTGCTTGACAAGTAAGTGCATCTGGCTGTTTCTGTTTAGGGCAACCTTGGTGCACAGGGTTGCCCATGACAAACCCGAGGTGCCGTTGTACCTCGGGAATCAATGGGTGTAGAAATGGAATATGTGGTCAGGCGAATCCTCGCCGTGATTCCTGTCGTTGTCGTCGTGGCAGTGGCGGTGTTCATGCTCATCCATCTGTCGCCAGGAGATCCGGCGGCGTTGATGGCAGGTGACTATGCGACAACAGAAGATATTGCCCAATTGCGTGAAGCGCTGGGCTTGAACGAACCGTTATGGCGTCAGTTCGTGCTTTGGGCTGGTCGCTTGTTCCAAGGGGATCTTGGAACATCGATCTTTACCCAGACACCTGTTACCACACTGATTGCACAAAGGCTTGGGCCAACGGTATCGATTGCGTTGCTGACTACATTGCTTTCAGTGATCGTGGCCATCCCTCTGGGTGTTCTGGCTGCCTACAGGGCTGGTGGTCTGATTGACCGCGCTGTCATGGTGTTTGCTGTGCTGGCGTTCTCAGTGCCGGTTTTTCTGGTCGGATATTTGTTCATCTATGGGTTTTCAGTCAAGTTGAGCTGGTTTCCTGCACAGGGCTATGTGAGCCTTTCGCACGGGTTCATCCCCTGGATCAAGAGCCTGACTTTGCCGTGCGTCAACTTGGCGTTGGTCTATATCGCTTTGCTGACACGTATGACCAGAGCGACCGTCCTGGATGTTCTTCATGAGGATTACATCCGTACTGCACGTGCAAAAGGCCTGTCCGTATTGCCTGTGCTGCACCATGCGCTCAGGAACGCCGCTATTCCGATTGCTACGACAGTTGGTGTTGGGATCGCACTCATGTTGGGTGGCGTTGTCGTGACCGAAACGGTGTTTGCCATTCCTGGCATTGGCAGGCTTGTGATCGATTCAGTCATGCATCATGACTATCCCGTGATCCAAGGCGTGTTGCTGATCTCTGCGGCAACTTATGTTTTCATCAACTTGGCGATAGACCTGACGTATGGTCTGTTTGACCCGAGGATCAGGTACTGAGGTTCTGATATGTCCAACAATGTCTCTATTCCTGCGCCAACAGCTCAGAACCCTGACAAGGCGCGCCAGAGAGCCCTGAAATGGCGCTGGCTGCGAAAGTACCCGACGTTAATTTTTGGTGCTCTGTTGATCATCGCGATTGCGGTGATGTCGGCGGCCGCCCCATGGATCGCACCATACGATGTGACAAGCATTGATCCGCTGGCAAGGTTGAAGCCGCCATCCGAAGCCCATTACTTTGGGACGGATGCAATGGGTCGTGATGTGTTTAGCCGTGTGGTTTGGGGCGGGCGGGTCTCTCTGGTGGTCGCGATTGCCGTGGCTGTACTCGCAACCATTCTTGGTGTTGTGTTGGGACTGATCGCGGGTTTTAACCGCATTGCGGATGCCGTGATCATGCGCATCATGGATGGCATGATGGCGATCCCTGACATTTTGCTGGCCATCGCGCTGGTGGCCATCGTGCGTCCAAGCATCGGCACGGTGATTGTGGCAATTACTGTTCCGCAAGTTCCGCGAATGGTTCGTCTGGTCAGATCTTTGGCTTTGACGCTGCGGGAACAGCTGTTTGTCGAGGCTGCACATGCCATCGGGACACGCGTACCTGCCATCTTATGGCGCCACGTGCTTCCTAACACCTTGGCACCTGTGGTGGTCCAGGCTACTTTCATTGCGGCATCAGCAGTGCTGACCGAAGCGGTACTGTCATTTCTTGGTGTCGGTGTTCCAGCACAAGTCCCGAGCTGGGGGAACATGATTGCCGAAGGTAGGAACGTTGTGGCCATGGCGCCCTACATCATTTTCTTCCCTGGGCTGTTCCTGGCACTGACAGTGCTTTCAATCAACATGATGGGTGATGGCTTGCGCGATCGGCTCGATCCCCGTTTGGCAAACCAATTGTAGGAACTTTGTGGCATGGTGAACCGATCAGTGATTGGGCAAGATTCCGCCCCTTTGCTAGAAATTGACAATCTGCATACATACTTCGACACCCTGGTGGGAACCGTCAAGTCTGTCAATGGCGTGTCCTATACCGTCCGGTCTGGAGAGACGCTCGGTGTTGTCGGAGAGTCTGGATGTGGCAAGAGCGTGACCGCATTGTCGGTGATGAGGTTGGTGCCAACGCCGCCAGGACGTTATGCAGGGGGGCAGATACGTTTCAGAGGCAAGAACCTGCTGGATCTGTCAGAAAAAGAGATGCGCAATATCCGAGGCAACCGTATCTCGATGATCTTCCAGGAGCCAATGACGTCACTGAACCCCGTGTTCACGATTGGACGCCAAATCGCAGAAACCGTCATGCTCCACCAGAAGGTGGGCAAGCGCGAGGCCGAGAAGCGAGCCCTCGAGATGCTGGAGCTCGTGCAGATTGCTGAGCCAGAACGCAGGCTTCATGAATATCCATTCCAATTGTCCGGGGGCATGCGCCAGCGGGTCATGATCGCTTTGGCGCTGGCTTGCAATCCGGACCTGCTGATTGCCGATGAGCCTACAACGGCACTTGACGTCACCATCCAGGCCCAGATCCTGGACTTACTCAAGTCGTTGCAGAAAAAGCTGGGTATGGGTGTGGTCATGATCACTCACGATTTAGGCGTGGTCGCCGAGTGCTGTGATCGTGTTGTCGTCATGTATGCTGGCAAGAAGGTTGAGGAAGCGCCGGTAGCCACATTGTTTGAGAAGCCACTGCATCCCTATACCAGAGCGCTGATGGCAGCCATGCCATCGGTCAATATTGGTGTTGAAAGGCTTGAAGAAATCCCTGGTCTGGTACCGGCGCTACATAATCTCGGTCCAGGATGCAGTTTTGCCCCACGCTGCCGTTATGCAACCCAGAAGTGCCAGGAGTCAGAGCCACAGTTGCGGGATTGTGGCGATGGCCATGTGGTTGCATGCTTCGAAATGGAGCGCATGATGGCCGCCGGGGCTGCAGTGACCTTGGTGGAACCGAAACCAGATGATGCAGGGAAGTCTCAGAGCCATGCTTTGTCGGCAAAGGCTCCAAAAAGCGAGGTGCCAGTCCTTGAGGTGACCAACCTCAAGAAGTACTACCCTTCATCCCATGGTCTGTTTGCCCGTAACCGTCCGATGATCCAGGCCGTGGACGACATTTCGTTTACGGTTGGCCAAGGTGAGACGCTTTCGCTTGTGGGTGAGTCTGGCTGCGGCAAATCAACAACCGGCAAGTCAGTTCTGCGGTTGATTGAGCCCACGTCCGGATCCGTCAAGCTATGCGGCGAGGAACTGACCACCCTGGACAAAGAACAGTTGCGCAGCAAGCGGCAGGACATGCAGATCATCTTTCAGGATCCGTATGCTTCATTGAATCCTCGCATGACTGCGGGCGAGATCGTGGCTGAGCCGATGTTGAACTTTCCGACCCAGCAAACACAGACTTCGCAGCAACGCAAGGATCGGATCCAGTGGTTGTTTTCCAAGGTAGGTTTGCGCCCGGAATCTTTTGCCAAGTATCCCCATGAGTTTTCTGGGGGGCAGCGCCAGCGTCTGGGTATTGCCAGGGCATTGGCGCTTGAGCCAAAGATCATTGTGTGTGACGAACCAGTGTCGGCGCTGGATGTTTCCGTACAGGCGCAGGTCATCAATCTGCTGACGGATTTGCAGAGGGAAATGAACCTGTCCTATCTGTTTGTGGCGCACGACCTGGCTGTTGTGCGGCACATCAGCCACAGGGTGGCCGTGATGTACTTGGGACACATCGTCGAGGTTGCAGACAGGGATACGCTGTTTTCCAATCCGTTGCATCCATATACGGAAATTTTGCTCTCAGCCGTACCTCAGCCCAAGCCAGGCTTGCAAAGCAAAAGGATACTCATGAAAGGGGAGATCCCAAGCCCGGCCAATCCTCCCTCAGGTTGCAGGTTTCATACGCGGTGCCCGATGGCAAAGGATATTTGCCGCGAGCAACGGCCGCAGCTGACCCAGCGCATGGAACCTGCCGTGATTGCTGACGGCCGTGTCCGTCAGCAATGGGTGGCTTGCCATCTTCGGTAATCTGTTGGGTCGTTTCCCAGACGGGCTTGATGAGGGTCTTGTTTGACATCCTCACCGGCCTGAAGGTCGGAAATTCCTATGGTACTCAGGCGCGGCCTTAAACCGCTCCTGAGTCGCTTCGGTGGGCTCCTGCTGTTGGAGACACGACTGCATCACTCACTTCAAAGGCTAACCTGTCGTGTCCCGCCAAGGGCATATCGATCGTGCTGACCATACCGGCGATTTCCTAGCAACCGCATCACACGCATTCGAACTGGACTTGTGTGCACCGGGTCACACGATGTGATATCCACATGTAATGCGCGGCGGCTTTCTGCACAAAACCTCACACGCGATCAGCAATAACCACGCGCTGGTGTGTAGTGAGGATTTGCCAGATTCGGAACATTTCCAGGTCGTCGCCAAGCACTGCCGGGCAACCGGGTAGGAATGCGCGAGCGAAGTCCAGCCTGAACAAATCCATTCTCGACCAAAGCGGATAAGAATTCCGTCGTCAGCAGGGTTACAAGCAGACATGAAGCGGTGGTATCCTCCATGTGGTGCACCACCAGAACATCAGTCGACCGTGCCCGACCTACACTCGGTTGTCAGCCGACAATCGGCAGTACAGGCTCGGTTCCTGTGTGTTGCGTGCTGATTCGAGAAAAACGCCGATGTGGTCGGCATGATCAACATATTCAGGGTGGGACACGCCCGTTGCGCCTGTGGAGTCAGTGGTGAGGTGAGGGCGGCCAGTAGCAGGAGCCCACTAAAGCAACTCATTGCGGCTTAATGCTGCAGCGAGCGCCGCAGGAATCTTCGGACTTCAGAGCGGGGAGGGTGTCACTTTTAATTGAGATATCGGATCCGATTACCGATCAAGCTGTAAATTGACATCAGGCATGTCTTAAATGGTTTGAAAAACTAATGGATGATTTCTACAGAAGTTTCGAGGATAGATACAGAGGATCAAGGGAGCTCATAAAGGGAAGGCTTCTTGTGTACTTGCCATTCTTGAATTTAGTGAGAGATCTCTATCCTGGAAGCAGTGTGCTCGACCTCGGCTGTGGCCGAGGGGAGTGGCTAGAGCTGACTGGTGAGTTGGGTTTTGATGCAAAAGGCGTTGATCTGGATGATGGGATGTTGGAGGTATGCTCAAGACTTGGTTTGAGAGCCAGGAAACAGGATGCCATCGACTGTCTCAGGGAGTTGGCTGACGAGAGTCAGTCTGTTGTGAGCGCATTTCATGTCGTAGAGCATATTACTTTTGAGCAGCTTCAGGACTTAATTAAAGAGGTTTGCAGAGTTCTGAAACCAGGTGGTCTGTTGATCATGGAAACACCGAATCCTGAAAGCGTTACCGTTTCAACATGGGCGTTCTATCAGGATCCGACGCATCAGAGGCCTATTCCGCCACAGTTGCTGAAGTTTGTGACTGAATATTTTGGATTTTCAAGATCAAAAATAGTAAGGTTGCAGGAACCTGTAGGGATTGGAGAAAAAACGACCGTCACATTACGTGACGTATTTGAAGGCGTTAGCCCGGACTATGCCGTGGTGGCACAAAAAATGGCCGCTGTGGAAACAATGAAAAAGTTTGATGAGGCTTTTTCAAGAGAGTACGGTTTTAGCCAAGGTGATTTGCTGGATCGATTTGACCAAAGCCTGGATAGACGTCTTGATGATCTCCATTCACATCTGACAAGCGTGAAAGTTCTGGTGGACAAGACTCAAGAGTCGCTTGGACAAATTCAGGATCAGGTTCAAACGACGGAAGTGCGGTTGCAAGAGAAAATCCAAGCAATACAAGAACAGATACAAAGAAGCTATGAGTTGCTTAAGGAAGCCAAAAAAAACACGGGATGGCGGAGTTTGGTGCCGTTCAGATGGTTTTTTCTTAAATGCGCTTCATTAAGACAACGTGGGTTTGTTGAAAGAGTGAAAGCTGCGCTTAGAAAACGTCACTAATACTCACGAATCTTGATTCCTGAGTTTGGTATTTTATTTCTCGTTTAGATTCTTTTCAATCAGTCAGGCTGGGTCATCAGTAAAGGCAATTTTCAGTTTCGTGAGCAATTCTGTGCGTTTATCCGGGCAAGAATTGATAAGAAATCCTCCTGCACTTGAAGCAAACCATGGCCTTTAGCTCGCCTTGACGGTTGTCAGGTACTTCACTGCAAGTTGTGAATCAGTTAAATTTTAGAATAGTCGTCAATAAGCTGGAAAATTCAGATTCGGTTTGAAAAAGTTATTGCTTCATCAAACAATTGCACAATATAGGCATACAATGTCTTAGATGGTAATCAGGGTAGGAAAGGTTGGCGTTGTGGCCTGTGGTCATAGAAAATATGAGCCAGTGGGGTCGTATTGCGCACGGGGAGGCAACGGGTAAAAAGGTTTTGTCATAAATAGCAAGGTCTGTTTGGTTGGGCTGCGATTTTGATTAATCGGTAGAGTGAAAGAGGAGCATCATTTCATTGTGAAGATGATGCATTGGGTTGGTGATTTTGTGTAACGTGTGTTTCACAGCGACCAGAATATGATGGCCGAATTGGATAACGAAAAAATAAGTCAAGAGTCATGGGTTGTCAGGCTGAAAACAAAAATAGTTTTTTTTGTTTCATCGGTTGTTGATGTGGTTATAAAAATAGGCCCGATCAGGTCTGTGGGTAGATGGATTGCTGCAGCAATCGGGATTGATAAAAGGTTGAAGAGTTGGTATTTGTTTTACCTGCAGAGAAGGGAATTGAAACGCAAAGCTTCCAGTATTGTGCTTGCCAGACGAGGAAGAATTATTTACATGACTATCATGGATGATCGTGTAAATTCAAAAAAATAACTCCGTCCTGACCCGGAAAGTTGTCATGTCGAGTCAGAGATTCTAGTCGCAACCAGTACGCCATGGTAAACAGAAAGCATCAGGTTCAAGGGAGAAAATTTTGTCTTGATGCTGCGTCTTAGCCTAGTGTATTGGTGTCATCCCTTTTTTGCACCTGGTCTGTCATTGGGTAGGAAAGGGATCTGTGACTTCAGTCATGTGCTTAACTCGTTTTGTGGTAACGGATTTGGGTTGCAGGTCAGGTTTGGATTTTCTGATGTGCTGTCCATGCTGCCTTGGTTTTAGTCAAAACTGACATGCACTCTAGGCATAACGTCTGTTTTTTGTGTTTGTTTGTAGTTTTGAAAGCAACTGTAGTCTTGGCAAGTTCGATTCGTTTCGTTACATGAGCGTATTATGGCTTGGTTGCAGTGTTGCAGAACGTTTTATGTGATAAACCATTTGGGGTAGTGCAAAGGTTAAGAAATGCAGATAGTTCTGGATGTGCAGTCATTCCAAAAATGGATTAAACAGGAATCGGTTGAAAAATTTCTGGAAAACTTGATAAAGAAAATCTCAGAGTTTGAATGGCCCGTTGATCTAACTCTGTTAGTACCTGCTTCGGGTGAAGACGGCCAACAGGCCATCAAAGGACTTGCAAGGTACAAAGGGTGTCGAACCCATATTCATTATTGGTATCTGGATGCTGCATTTCGCAAAGAGAAATCGCCAGATGGGCTTTCTGGCGAGTTTGATGTGATTGTGAAGAAAATTGCAGCAAAAAGTCTGAATCCCGATATGGTTCTCGTTGCTCAGCCGACAAACGAAAGAGATTTTCGAAGTCTGTCATGGTCAAGCATTGGCTGTCACGTCATTTATTGTAAGCATGTAGGGCAGGAAAAGGGTGGGGCTGATGTTTCTCAAGACATGCTTGCAAGCCAAAACTCGCTTGAACAGTTCGACCAGGAAAAGAAAGAACATGTGGCTGGCTCAGTAGATGGTGTTCTGGAAATTGTCAGGAAAATCGGTGCTGGATTAATCAGTGATAGCAGCATATTGACTGGAAATAATGAACATCAGAATTCCAAAGTACCATCTCTGCTACGTGTAATGAACTGGCAAAAACCAAAGATGGCATTCATGCTGTCAATGGTTGAGGCGGAAAGTTTCGATGCCGATCAAATCAACAGAATGCTTGATCGATTGAAATCGAAATATGAAGTTATTCTTGTTCGCAATGAAAAACTACATTTGCCCAACCTGAACCAGGGGCAGAAACAGACGACATTCGAAAAGCTCGAGACAAGCTGCATTCAATTTGATTGTTATCTTGGATATCTGGATGTTGGCGAAGTAGATGAAAGGTTCCTTTACTATCTGCTGAATAACAATGGCTTGGTCTATTTTTCAAGGCTGGCAAGCCGACTGAATGGCAACCACTTCAGCAATGGATATGTAGAACGAGCTAGTTATGAGATTTTGGGCTATCAGACCGCTTCTGCGAAAGGCTTGTCAGCCAATCGCGTTTTTGCTGATGTTTCTGTCATTGATTATGCCAGTGCAATAGCCGTAAATTTACACTGGACAAAGGATTATTTGCAGCAATGGTGCCGTGTTGACAGTGGTAAAACCGTTGTTGTGACCAACATTGGAATCGTTGGTGGAACTGAAGGTTCCAAGGACGAACAGCTTGCTGCAAGGAAAAGCCTCGGGTTTAAAGAAAACGACTTTGTTGTATGTTCATTTGTCCTCCCGGATACCGAAAGGCTGACTGAGGACGTGTTGAGATCTTGGGCACAGTCACAGGCGGGTCGTAAAGCCAACGGCCGTTTGGTGTTCATCGGCGACTTCAACAATCGTGAGCTTGCACGGGGACTCAAGGAGAAGGTCAGCAGTCTGTCGCTTGACAACAATGTCTGCTTTGTAGAAGGTGTAACCGAGGTTGAAGTCAGGCAGTACCTGAATGTTGCTAGCCTTGTGATCCAGCTTGGGACAACAAGGCAAGGACGCATGCCGGGTGTTGTTCATGATTGTCTGGCCCATAACGTTGCTGTGATAGGGGCAGGTTCTTGCGATGCTGTTACTGAGGGGCAACATCAGCATCTTCTCTTGGCGGTTGGTCAACAGGCAACAGATAGTGAAATCAGTCAATTGATTGACGCACAGTATTGTGCGGTTGGTGCAAATAATGCTGATCCGCAAGCCCTACCTGCAGATCCGTCCAGAAAAACCGTGGAACATGACCAGACGCTTTTTGAGGCAATCGAGTCGTGTCGCAAGAATGACAGTACAACTGTTTCATCCTGTCTGAAGGAAATCAGATCCTTGGTAAAAGACATGAGTGATGAGGATCTGCAGAAACTGGTTATGGGTGTAGACAGATCCTTGAACCGCAGCAGGAAACAGAAGCAGCTTTTTTATGATATTTCAGTTGTTGCACATAATGATGAGCGGACAGGGATCCAGCGGGTCGTTCGAGCCATTTTGCTGGAATGGCTGATTAATCCACCCGATGGCTATCGGATCGAACCGGTGTATGCCACCGAGTGGTCGGATGGATACTATTATGCTAGGGATTTCACCTTCAAGTACCTGGATTACGACACGGTGCCGATCTCGGATGAGCCGATTTCTTTTGGGGAGGGGGATCTTTTCGTTTCAATCGACTTGCACCCGATGGCCGTCTATGCCCAACAAGGCGTCCTTGAAAGGATGAAAAAAGCGGGTGTTGGCGTATTTTTCATAGTGCATGACATTTTGCCGCTTACGTTTCCGAACTTTTTCCCGCCAAATTCCGATGTCAATCACCTGAAGTGGCTTAAGGTCATAACCCGACAGAACGGAGCGATTTGCGTCTCAAAATCGGTATCGATGGAGTTGCAGCAGTGGGTCAATGCCAATGCTCCGGAATCTGCCCAAGACCTTGCCATAGATTGGTTTCACCTGGGAGCGGACATTGAGAGCTCAAAGCCAAGCAATGGTCTATCTGAGTCGGACGAGGCCATTATTGACAGGATTCGATCCAATATATCGTTTTTGATGGTGGGCACGATAGAGCCTCGCAAAGGACATCTCCAGGTATTGGAGGCCTTTGAAAAGATTTGGGCAGAGGGTATTGATGTATTGCTGGTGCTAGTCGGCAAGAAAGGTTGGCTGGTCGATGAGCTTGTTGAAAAGATCAGCAAACACCCGGAGCTGGACAGGCGACTTTTCTGGCTCAAGGGCATTAGTGACGAATTCCTCCTTAAGGTCTATGAGAGCAGTGATTGCCTGATTGCGGCCTCTTACGGTGAGGGATTTGGATTGCCGTTGATAGAGGCGGGTCAGCGTAAGAAGCCGATCATGGCGCGTGACATCCCGGTCTTCAGGGAAGTGGCAGGAAACCATGCTTTTTATTTCAGATCATATGATCCGCAAGGGCTTGCCTCGGAAATCAAGTCCTGGCTTGAGCAGTACAAGGATGACAAACACATCAGGTCAGACGACATGCCCTGGATCACCTGGAAGCAAAGTGCCGCAATGCTTTATTCCAGGATAGAAAAGCACTGGGGCAAGCTTGCTCAGAGCAACAGGGAGAAAGATACGGTTTCAGGATAGGTGTTTCTGAAGCTGATCTAGCTGCAAATTGCCTTTTTGTAAAGTTCGCTGTAAGCCGAGCCCAGTGCTGATCCAGAAAACAGTTGTTCATAACGCTTTCTAGCCTGGGCACCAAACTTATTTGCTGTTTCTGGTGATGACAGCAACCTGTTCATTGCGTCAGCAATCTGGGCTGGCGTGTTGGGTTCAACCACATACCCGGTTTCACCATGTTTGTTTACAAACGAAGTTCCAGTTCCGATCTCACAACTGATCATTGGTTTGGAGAACATGGAGGCTTCGATGAGTACAACCCCAAAGGCTTCGGAACGCAGGTGTGACGGAAGCACAAGTGTGGTGCAATGTTCAAGCAAGCTGACCTTCTCGGCGTCTGTGATCTGCCCGGCAAGGACGATGTTTTTCAGTCCCTGTTCTTTGATCTGATCCTCGATATAGTTTCCTTCAGGGCCAGTTCCCGCAATGACTATTTTGGCGGGAACCGAAGGGGCTGCCTTGATCAGCGTGCGCAGACCCTTGTAATAGCGTAGGACTCCCACGAACAGAAAGAAAGGTTCATCTTCGACAAGACCCAGCCTTTGTAGAATGTTGTCATCCCCGCGATCTGGATAAGAGGACTCTTCGATTCCCAAGGGGATGACATGAATTCGCTCCTTTCCTGGAATACTGTTCAGTATTTCACTGGTTTGGGCATAGTTTGGCGAGGTGGCAACGATGAATTTCATGCTGTCCAGCATGGTTTTCATCAAGGGCGAGTAGATGCTGCCAAGCCATTTCTGCCGAACGATGTCGGAGTGATAGGTGATGATGGCAGGGGTGTCAGGCCTGGTGATGAGATGTAGCATGTCAGCAAACGGCCATGGGAAATGGTAGTTGATGACATCGGCCCATTTGGCCTGGCGCGAGAACTCAGCAAAAGCTGCTGGGCCACCGATGTCGCAGGACGCAGGTGCAAGCCAGGATCGAGTCCGGATTACTTGACCTTCGGGTCTCTGGATGACTTTTGGATGCGGGTCAGGAGAGAGCGTAAATATCCTCGACTCTATTCCCAAGGGTTGGCAGGATGATGAGATTTGTCGAATTGCTTCTTGCAGGCCGCCTATAGGATCCGGGTGGTATGTGCGGTAGACATGAAGGACTTTCAGGGACGAGGGGACTGTTGTTTGAGTGGTACTAGCGGTCATTGCGGCCTGTTTACTTGGTGTCTATCCGGTCTGGGCTAGCTGCAAAATCACTATCCTGTCATTCAATCTGCTGTTTGCAGGTCTTATTGCAGGACTTCAACTAGCTGTTGGCTAAAGCTCTCCAGTGAGAAGTGCGATCTGATTTCTTTTTGTACCTGCAGGGTCTTATCTTGTTCCTGATGAATTGCCTGCTGGATTCCTGCTGCAATTGAGTCTGGCTCATCGGGTTGAACCAGTATAGCTTTGCCACTGAACAATTCTCGAAAGACGGGTATGTCGGATATGACGCAAGGTATGCCTTTCCAGAGAGCTTCAAGAACAGGTAGCCCGAAGCCTTCAATGATTGAAGGAAATACAAAGGCCTTGGCATTGCTCAGTGCTGCTTGCATCTGGTTTTCGTTCAGGTAACCGAGATGCTTTACGCGTGCTCCGAGCTTGTCGATCATTGCCTTTTCCCGGTCGCTGGACCATGCAAACTGGCCAATGACGACCAAGTTGGGGATGTCGGGATGCTGTTCAATGGCTTTGAGAAGGTTGAGCAGGTTCTTCTTAGGTTCAATAGCACCCAGAAACAGTACATACGGCTCATCGCCAAGGCCTAACTCCTGAAGGATGGCTGGGTCATGGCTGACAGGCTGCTCTTGCATCAGACTGAATCGGCATGGCTGATATACGACATGCAATTTTCGTTCGTCGACCTTGAAGAGCTTGAGCATTTCCTGCTTGGATGTCTCGGAGACGCAGATCACTTTGTCGGCGGATGCCAGACTGTATTGCAAGGTTCGCTTCAGGGCTCTGGACACCAGGGATGAACTGGCAACGAGGTGGGGGTGGGACAGCGGAATGACATCGTGCACGGTCAGTACATTCATCGCGCCAGGTTGCCTGACAGGAATGGGGGATGTCAGAAAAAAGATGTCATGGGTGCCTGGTGCTTTGGTGAGCCCCATGCCAAGGCCAGCCTTGGCAAAGGACTTCAGGAACAGGCCGGGTGAGACTTGCAGGTGATCGATGAATGCCCATTCTGCAGCCAGTGCATCAACAAGCTTCTGGCGCTCAGCAGCGTCTGACAAGCTGATGCGGCCCCTGAATCCTGAGTTTGCTGCTTTTGCCTCATCCAGAATTTTCTGGACAAGGCTTTTCCTCTGTTGCGATTGGCCTGTTGTAGCCTTGGTATAAGCAACGAGAGGGCTTTCATTACCGCTGACGATGAATCTGGCCTGGGACAGAATGTCTACGGAGTGACCGGCCGCATGCAGGGCGGCGACCACTGACCTGGAGTAGGTCTTGATCCCTGTGCCACGTTGCAATTCAAAATTCAGTCCATCAAGCAGTATGTTCATACGTTCAGCGCTTCATGTCCGACTTCCCGCAGTGTACCGTGCTCAAGCAGGAAGATTCTTTGGCAGTATTCGCGCAGCAGTTGATGAGAGTGGGAGGCGAACACAAAAATCTTGGATGATGAAATCAATGACTTCATGCGATCATGGGCTTTGTGCTGAAACTCTGAATCACCAGTCCCGAACATTTCATCAATGAGCAGGATTTCTGGCTGGATGGATGTTGCCATGGCAAACATCAGTCGCATGGTCATGCCAGATGAGTATGTCCTTACCGGCAACTGGAGGAAATTGCCCAATTCCGTGAATTCTTCGATGTCAGGAATTTTGGATTCGGCCTCTTCAGGGGTCATGCCCATGAGCAATCCCATCCTGATGATGTTTTCATAGCCACTGAGCTCGGCGTCCATTCCGGCACCGATTTCGAATACGGTTGCAAGACTGCCTTGGCAGATGACCTCACCGGAAATCGGGGTGTAAATACCCGCCATCGTCCTTAACAGCGTGGTTTTGCCGGCACCGTTGTGTCCAATCAGGCCGATGGAGTCGCCATCGTTAAGGCAGAAACTGACATCCTTAAGGGCGGTAACCATCTGGATTTTGCCTGCCTCTGCTTCGATTCTGCCGCCGGTGCTGATTCTCAGGAGTTGGTTTCTGAGAGACATGCCGCGGCTACTATAAATCGGATACTGGACCGTTACGTTTCTAAATTCTAGCTTTGCCATTGTTAGACCCAATACGCAATTCGATGGCAGCGGGTGTTGAAAACCGCTATTGTCACAGCCCACCCGACAACAAGCATACCGATGCATGCGGCATAGACATACCAAGGAGGCAGCACACCAAGCAAGGGTGAGCGGACCACCTCAATCAGGTGGGTCAGCGGATTGAGCCAGATAATCGTGGCACTGATTTTCAGGTAGCTGGGGCGATAAAGAACCGGGCTGACGAAAAAAAGCAGCGGTACCAAGGACGCCAAAAGATATTCAATATCCCTGAACCTGGCACCAAAGATGGCTATTATCAGTGTGATCCAGGTCAGGTTCAAGAATAGCAGGGCAATGCCCGGTATGACCATCAGCGTTTCCTTGGTTACCGGCACTTGAAGCAAGATAGCAACGACAACGAAAACCACAATATTGTGCGCAAAGTTGATGAACTGTCGCAGCACAAGTTGCAGTGGATGCAGGAAGTAGGGCAGCTTGAGGTTTCTGATGACATTGCTTTGGCGCACGAAAGTCGGGGCGCTCTCGGTCAGGCTGCTGGCCAGGATTTGCCAGATGATCAGCCCTGCCGTGAGCGACGGGATGAACGTTGTTCGGTCCACGTCAAGAAGTTCGCTCCAGAGCCACCCAAGGCCGGCTACGCCCACAGCTGTTCCAAGTGTCAGCCAGAGCGGGCCTAAGACGCTTCGTTTATAGCGTGCCTTGGTATCGCTCCATGCCAAGTAGAGCGCAATCCGGATCCGCTTGAGGCTTTCGACGATGTCCTTGATCCCGGGTCCATTCAGAAAACTAGTTTTGGCCATTTGCAATCTCTGATGATGGTACTGTAGAGCTACCCTTTGATGATTGTCCTGCAACGGGTACTGCGTTTGTGCAAGCGGTGAGGTTGGACGAACCTGTTGACCAAGGGGATTTCACTTTGTCTGTCTTCCTTGCCTGTTCAGGTAGGGTAATGTTGGAAAACGGGGCATTTTGGGTAATCAAGCGTGTCAGTACGTTGGGAAGCATAAGGCTATCGGCATTTTTATTCTGTACTGAGCAGTTGAGCAGAGAGATTCTGAGAAGAGCGTGCTAGCAGGCCGAAAAATGAATACGTCAGAAATTGCATATGTTTGCGCTTGAAAATACTCGGGAGAAAACTGTACCCCCTGAAATAAGTTCACCGAACTGTAGCGATGGTCGGACTGCATGAGCATTGGCCAAATACTGTTGAAGTCAGGATCTGACATTTCCCGTACTTGGCATGTCTTTGGCTTGGCTGTTCGGATGTTGCATGCTGAACCTGATTGATACGTCAAGCTATACACATACAGTAAAACCAGCCGGAACCATCAATTGCTGATCGGCGAAAACGAGTCTGCCTATACCCTTGAAGAACAATGGCTTCTAGCAGTATCAAGCCAAAATGAGGGGCGACCCGTTCCTGCTGGAACAAATGTCAAGACGCGCCTCAGATGGCAACTGTGCCATTTTGCCATATCAGGCATGGGTTTGGCTGCATGAGGGTGTGGCACGCCGTTTACCGGGGGCATTGATTCAGCGGGAAAACCAGACTTGGGGTCTAGGATTGGCATCCTCACCAGCCTGAAGGCCGGAGATTCCTACTGCGCTCAGGCGAGGCATTGAACCGCTCCTGAGCCGCTTCGGTGGGTTTCTGCTGCTGGCGACATGACCGCATCGCTCACTTCACAGGCGCATCGGTCAGCCATGCCGTTTCTACGCTGTTGCGCCACTCGGTAAGCAGCTTGCACAGCCCGGCGTAGCCCAGCTTCTTTTCGCCTCTGTCGTGCCGATCCTTCTGCACCGCCAGTGCCTTGTTAAAGACGTACCTGCACGAACCAGCGAAGCGGCGCATGCTGCGCTGCTGTTCGCCAGTCGGCATCAGTTCGTATTTGAAGGCTTGGAGTCGCTGCATGCGGATATCATAATTTGGTCTATGAGCGTAGACAACGATATTAGGCGCGGACGGCACTGTGTTTTTAAGATGCATGTCCATTTGGTCTTTGTGGCGAAGTATCGCCGCAAGGTGTTCGATGGCGACGCCATCAACCGGCTGCGCACCATCTTCGCCAATGTCTGCACCGATTTCGAGGCTCAACTGATCGAGATGGATGGCAAAGACGATTATGTACATCTGCTGGTCGAGTACCCGCCCAAGGTCGCCGTTTCCAACCTCGTGAACAGCCTCAAGGGTGTGTCCAGCCGCCTGCTGCGCAAGGAACGCCCCGACATCCAGAATCACTACTGGAAAGGCGTCCTATGGTCGCCTTCCTACTT
>Ga0180217_1001252_pt1 | contig 29425 bp, 17 predicted proteins | sample eDN3rd37CBELigOP_FD_128521 | JGI IMG/M metagenome (GOLD analysis project Ga0180217, IMG submission 128521) | Enriched Organic Plus compost microbial communities from Emeryville, California, USA - eDNA 3rd pass 37_C BE-Lig OP (version 2) (version 2) ... | reverse complement strand
GCGGAGGCAAAGGCCGAGCAGCGCCCCCCGAGACACCCATTCCTCCAGAATTGAAGCCGTCACCGCAGAGGTAATCACCTGGCGCAGGGCATCCCAGCGCGGCGGCTTCCGGAGGTGATAAACCTCGAGATAAAACAGCGCCAAGGCAAAAAGCGCCATCACCAGAAACGAAGCGAGAAACCCGACACCCAGATCCTGCCACCGGCGCGGGTTTTTCTGGAGGCCCAGTTCCCGGATCCCCGGCACTTTGATCCAGCGGGCCATCGGCCAGAAAAGCACCAGCGCGGCAACCAAAATGCCGCGGTTGAAAACACGGGGGAGCCCGGTGTCGGCAAGATTCAGCAGCACCCCGTGGCTGTTTAGCCATTGCAACCCCCAGTAGAGAGGCGGGGCAAGCAGCGCGCCCAGGACGACTGTGGCGACGAGGTAAAAAATGATTTTGCCAAGATCCTTCAAAGTGAGCGAGGTTTGGCCCGAAGTCTCAACGAAGCCGCCATGCACAACAAGCACATTTGGACCGAGCGAACCGCCGAAGGGGAAAAGCGCGAAGTGCGCGCCGTCAAATTCGGCGGGGTCTGGCGTATCCAGTCGAAGCTCCGCCATGAAGAGGACTGGACGTACCACGAGCCGCCGCTCATCGAAGACCTCGTCGAGTTGCGCGACGTCCTCTTCCGCAAATACCAGAGGCGCCGGGCGGCGTACGAGGACGTGGTCCTGATCGAGAAAATGATTGAGGCGCGCGAGGGCCGATGAGCCGCTCCCCCAGTTCTTCCACCGGAGCCGACGCGCTCATCGCCACCGAAAAACGCCACTCGTGGCATCCCTTCACGGCGATGCGCGACTGGTGTGCGCCGGATCACGAGCCGCTCGTGCTCGTGGAAGGCGAGGGGGCCATCCTGCGCGACCATTGCGGGCGGGAGTACCTCGACGGCAATTCCTCCATCTGGACGAATCTGCACGGCCACCGGCACCCGCGTCTCGACGCCGCCCTCCGCGACCAGCTCGGCAAGGTGGCGCATACCTCCTTCCTCGGTTTCACGAACCCGCCTGCCATCCGGCTTGCCGAGGAACTGGCGGCGCTCTGGAACCGGCCGGGGGAGGAAGGCGGTTCCGCTTCACCGCTCCCACGGGTTTTCTTTTCGGACGACGGGAGCACTGCCATTGAGGCCGCGCTCAAGATGGCCATCCAGTGCCGCCAGCACCGGGGGGAGACTCGGCGCACGCGGTTTGTCGCTTTCGACAACGCCTACCACGGCGACACCATGGGCGCGAGCAGCCTGGGCGGGGTGAGCGCGTTTCACGGGCGTTTTTCGGCCTATCACTTTCCCTCGGTGCATGTCGCGTCGATGGAGGAACTCGAAGCGCGCACCCGTCCCGGGCGCGATTTTGCCGGGGATGCGATCGATCCCGAAGAAATCACCGCCGTCGTAATTGAACCGCTTATCCAGGGGGCGGCGGGGATGCGCCTCTGGCCCGCCGGAATGCTGGCCCGGCTCCGCGACTGGTGCGACCGGCACGGCGTTTTCCTGATCGCCGACGAGGTGATGACCGGCTTTGGCCGCACCGGGGCGATGTTTGCCTGCCAGCGCGAGGGGGTCGTGCCCGATTTTGTCGCGCTTGCCAAAGGGCTCACCGGCGGCTACCTGCCGCTCGCGGCCACCCTCGTGCGCGAGGAAATTTACGAGGCGTTTCTCGGCGATTACGCCGAGATGAAAACGTTCTTCTACGGCCACAGCTACACCGCCAACCAGCTCGGCTGCGCCGCCGCGCTCGCCAACCTCTCCATTTTCCGCGAGGAACAAGTGCTGGAACGCCTTCAGGAAAAAATCGCGCAGCTCGGCGACGCGCTGCGCCCGCTTTATGGCCATCCCCACATCCGCAACGTCCGGCAGTGCGGCTTCATCGCCGCGTTCGAAGTAACGCAGGCGAATGGCGAGCCGTTCGACTGGAGATTGCAAACCGGCGCACGGGCCTGCGTCGCCGCGCGTAAACACGGCCTGCTTACCCGGCCTATCCGTGACACATTAATGCTCATGCCGCCGTACTGTGTGACGGAGGCGCAAATCCGCCAATGCGTGGAATCGTTGCGGCTGGGCGTGGAAGAGGCGGTGCGCGCAACAGGGATCGAACCTGTGACCCCATCGGCGTGAAGGATGCTGGAGTACGCTCGCTCCGGCTCGTGTGAAAGCTCAAGTCGCCTTACCTTCCTGCCCGGAACGCTGGTTGCTCCCGCTGGGGATGGTGCTCACCCAGGAAGCGCTGACCGTTATGGCGAAAGAGTCGGAACGAGCTGATTGCTGCGCTCCCGTGTCATTCCCTCACGGACTGCGCCATTTGTCAAATATGCGGCAGGCCATATAAGGAGCTGACCGGATTACCTCAACAAACATTTAAGCGGCATCCCGCCCGGAGGCATTTCGAAAGTCCGCATAAGCAATGGTTGCCTGACTATTCTTGAAAGGACCGTCGGTCAAAATCGCTCGGGTACGGCTAAAGAAATGCTCGTTGGACCCTGATCCCAATCGCGCCTTTTTTCATGCCGACATGCATGATTTTGACCAGAAATCCGCTGTCACGAGTCACCATAGTCGGTTCTTTTTGCCTTCCTTCGATAAGCGCCCGGAGGCATTCCGGTTTTTAGGGCGAAGAGCCGGGAAAAGTAATAGACATCCGTGAAGCCGCTCAATTCGGCAATGCGCTTGATCGAGTGGCGAGTCTGCGATAGCAGCCGCCGGGCGGTGTCAATTTTGATCTGTTGATGATAGGCGAGTGGTGTCAGGCCAAATCGCTCCCGGAATGTGCGGATGAAATGATTCTGGCTCATCCCCATTTGCCGTGCCAGTGCACGAACCGAGAGAGAATCCTGCAAGCTGCCTTTTATGATGTTTGCCGCTGTTTGCAGGGGATCGGCTTCTTCGGTTGAGAGGCCGCTTAGATGATTTGCCACGATTTCCAAAAGATTCAGCAAGGCGCGGTTGACCCCGAACGCGCAAGGCGGCGGGAATTCCAGGCAAGTTCGCACGATGCGGCCGAGCGCGGCACTGATGCTTTCTTGCAAAGCCGGAGAGATGACGCTTCCGGCAGGCCAGGGCGAGCAGGGAAATCCGATCCATTCCGATAGCAGTGTATTGATCGGAAGGCAAACCGTCCGCCCCCTCTCGTCGATGACCTCGAAGGTGGCCTCGGAGTAAAGTTCCTCCTCGCCGGGCGACAATTCAAAGGCATGAGGCTCGCCTGGGGAAATCAGGATGAAGCTGCCCGGTCCGGTCGGCACGGTCCGGCCATGAAGAAGCATGGTGCCGCGCCCTTCCTCGACCTTGCAGATATGATAAACATTATGGGTATGTTCCGCGCGCCGTTCAGAGTGGGCCACCTTTTGGTGCCATGAGGCGTGGATGAGCCGCGGCAACCAGGTTCTCTTGGGTGAAAGGGACGCAGCGCCGCGATTCCACGAGTTTTCTTCAGAAAAGAAAACGATACGATTGCGGGGCGCTGCCTTCATATTCCGGTGATTTTGTATAAAATTATGGTTTCTTTGTCCATTGTTCCACTGAAACCGGCGGGGGAATATCATCCGCATGAATCAGCCTAGACTTCGCACGGCCATCATTGGCGCAGGCAGCATTGCAAGAGCGCATCTGGCCGCCATCCGGGAAAATCCAGACCTTTTCGAGCTTTGCGGCATCTTTGACGTGAATCCCACGCAAGCCGAGGCCTTTCGCAAGGAGGCCGGCCTTGAACGTGCCGCCTCGTCCGTGGCCGAGTTGCTCGAAAATGGAAATCTGGATATTGTCCAGATCTGCACCCCACCCCGCTTTCATGTGGATCTCTCGATTCAGGCGATGGAAGCGGGTGTCTGCGTGCTATGCGAGAAGCCGCTTTGCGGGTCGTTGGCCGATTTGCATCGGATCGCGGAAGCGGAAAGACGCACCGGCAAATGGTGCGCAAGCGTTTTTCAACTGCGTTACGGCGCGGGAACGCTTCACCTCCAGGCCTTGATAAAGGAAGAGGTTCTCGGCGCGCCTCTTGTCGGCGTTTGCCACACGCTATGGTACCGCGACAACGCTTATTACGATGTCGCATGGCGCGGCACTTGGGAAACCGAATTAGGTGGCCCCACCGTGGGGCACGGGATTCATACAATGGATCATTTTCTGAGCCTGTTGGGCGACTGGAGCGAGGTGCGGGCGGATATCGGAACGCTGGACCGCGCAATCGAGGTGGAGGATGTCTCCATGGCCGTTGTCCGTTTCGCCAGCGGAGCGATGGGTAGCATCGTCAACAGCGTCCTTTCTCCGCGCCAAGAGACGTACCTGCGTATGGATTTTCAAAAGGCCAGCGTGGAATTGCGCCACCTCTATGCCTATCACAACGAGGACTGGTCGTTTTTTCCGGCAACCGGCACGGACGAGGCTTTTGCCGCGAGGCTCCGGGCAATTCCAGACGGAGAGCAATCCGCGCACGGAGGGCAGATGCGGGCGTTGGCCGATGATTTTCGCCTGGGCCGCAGACCGCAAACCTCCGGGCTCGCTGCGGAAGCGACCATTGATCTCCTGTCGTCGATCTATAAGTCGGCCATGACCGGACGACCGATAACACGAGGCTCCATTGTGGACGGCGATCCTTTCTATCATGCGTTCCACGGCGGACGGGCTGTCGCACACCGCCTGATTCCCTCGCTGAAAGGTTCCTCCAAATGAAGCCGCGCGTTATCGAAAATATTGAAGTCTTTCCGGTTAACATTCCGGTAACCCGCACTTTCAGCTTTGCCTCAGGAAGCGCGGGTGCGCGGGGAAGCATGGTCCGGCTTGTCTTCGTCAAGGTGACGGATTCCGAAGGGTGTCACGGCTGGGGCGAGGGACGCCCCAGCCCGCAGTGGTCATATGAGACGCCGGAGTCTCTGGTGTTCACCCTGCGAAACCATCTCGCACCCGCCGTGCTGGGTATGGAAATCTGGGAGCGGCGAAAACTGCACGTCCGGATGCACGCGGCGGTGGGGCGTGGACCAAGCACCGGCATGCCCGTGGCAAAGGCTGCTCTCGACATCGCCGTGCATGATCTCTGCGCCCGGGCTGCCGGTTTGCCCCTGCGCGCCTTTTTGGGCGGTTCGGCGGAAAAAGCCGAGGTGGCTCTGAGTTGGACGGTGGCGGTGAAAAGCCCTGCCGAAGCCGGAGAGGATATTGCCGCTGCCCGCGCCAAGGGTTTTGCGCATTTCAACTTCAAGATCGGCGTGAGCCCCAGGCAGGATGAGGAACTAGCCAAGGTCGCCCGCGCGCATGTTCCGGCGGAAAGCTTTCTCTGGGCGGACGGGAACCAGGGCGTCGAATTTCCCCATGCCGCTCGCCTTGCCCGCGTTCTCGAAGAACAGGGCGCAAGCGTAATGGAGCAGCCTTTGCCCGCCGACCAGATGCACCAGATGCGGCGTTTACGATCGCAAACCTCGATTCCCCTTGCGGTAGACGAGAGCAGCGTGAGTCCCGGAGACTATTTCGCCTATGCCGCGGAAGGGTTGGTGGATTATTTCGTACTCAAGCTCACTCGGACCGGAGGCATCTGGCCCACGCTACTTCAACTGGGAGTGGCCGGATCGGCGGGGCATGGACTGCTGGTTAGCGGACTTACGGACAGCATGATCACCAAACTGGCAGCTTGCCAGGTGGCGGCGGCCTTCGGGAGCGCGGGACCAGCGGCGTTGAACGGATCGCAATTTATGGATGATTCCATGCTGTTTCCCGTCAAACACCGCATCGAACAAAACGGCTCCGTGCATCTCGATGAAACACCGGGCCTTGGAATCGAACCTGACGAAGGTGCACTCCGCGTGCATGCCTGGAAACCGGAATAGTGAAACCTCCACCGAGGGAATCACTGATTCAATGAAGCCTGACGAAAGCGCAGGCAGTTTTCGATGGATTTTTGAGCCGAATTTCGCAGCATCTCTGAAGAGAGGTGGGGGAAAAGCGGCTCGAAAAAACACGAAAACGCCTCGCTTTCGGCAGAGCTTGCTTTAATCACTTTCGTAGGCTTCGTCCATAATCAGATGCTTGAGTGCGGAATGGGCGCCTGACAGACCACGATTTCAGAAGACCTCGTCCTTTTGGACCATCCGCGTATTGCCCTGGCGAGAGGGAGAGAGAGGGAGAAACAAAGTGCTGTCCGCTCTGGCGGCACCCAGATGAATCTTGGTCGTGAGTCCTCCGGGAGATCCGATTTTGTTCCCGGCAAAAGCAAAAGGAGAGATTGAAATGGGGGATTAATACCCTATTCTCTCGAATGAGAAGAGAGCGGCCTCGATGGCAATGATTGCCGGAGATGGCCCGTTTTCACGAGCATTTCTCTCTATGACTTTGAAAAAAAACGATTTGATCCGCCTTGAGGCTGACTCGCCTCTGCCCGTGCCCGTGCAGATTGCCAACTGGTTTCGGCAGGCCATTGTCGAAGGGCGGTTTCAACCGGGGCAAAAGCTTCCCTCCAATGGAGAGATCGCCAGCAAGGCGGGAGCGAGCTGCACGGCGGTTCAAAAAGCTTTTGCCATGCTGACGCGGGAGGGACTGGTAAGCCGCAAACCGCGGCGCGGGACATTTGTGAACGACCGCGAGGCAAAGCCGACGATCCTGCTGGTCTTTGGCGTGAATCTCATGCTGGAGGTTGCCTACTTCTACCGCGCCATCCAGCAGTGCTTTCAGGCTGAAGCTGCCCGACGCAATGTGAAGCTCAAGGTCTTCAGCCTGCCGCTGGAGGCAACGCCCGAGTTGCCGACACAGGAGGCGGAGTTTCAGGCCGCAGTGCGAACTCCGGGAGTTGTGGGGGCGATTCTCTTCGCCATCGACCCCCGTCGGGTGAGCAAGACGCTGGGAAAAATCCCTTTTGCCCTTTATCAGCCCGGGGATGCGGAAAATGATCTGCTTTTCGATAATGCGCACTTCATTCGGACTGCGCTGGAACATTGCCATGCCAGCGGGCATCGGCGGCTGGTCTACATCTGGCCGAGCTTCCAGTCGGTGTCGTATGATGAGAGCGAGCCGGGGCCTTTCCTCAAGATGATTGCAGGATACAGCTTTGAAATCCCTCAGTTGATCCCGCTTATGCTGCTCAATAGCGGGCGCGAGCATGAAGAGAAGGCCTGCCGCATTGTTCAGGAAGCCTCGGCGGATTGGGAAAAAACCGGGAAGACCCCGGATGCGATTATCGTGCAGGATGATATCATGATGCGTCCGGTTGCCATTGCGCTGGCGAAGTCGGGGTACGAAGTGCCGGCGGGATTGGTGCCGATCGTGCGGACTATTGAGGAGTATGAGCATCACTACGCCGTGCCGGTCCTGCGTTACACGATCTCTTTGCGGGAAACCGTCCGGGCCTTGTTTGACCGGCTGCGGGAGCGTTATAATCAACCCGGGCGGAAGCTGCCTGTCCTGAAGATTCACGGGAAACTTCAGGATGTGGTATGCTGATGATGCTGTGACGCGCTCGGGACCCGGGGCGTTTCCAGTAATTCTGTAGCCGCTGCTCGGCGGCGAGCGACATTGCGCGGCGTTTCAAGCTCGGGTGGTATTTGAAAATACAGCCCCTCCGCTCGAAAAGCCGGGCATCGTCCGCCCCGGGCGTTCGCTAAAGAATCCGGGAATTCGCCTTGGATTTCGTCAAGGAGCTTGACGCATACCACACCAGCCCTGCAAGGCCGAGGAGGGCGAGGGTGGTCGACTCGGGAATCTGTGCGAGGGTGATTGCCAGATTGTCAACGTAGATGGGGTTGGTCGCTGTGGACTGAGATTGAAAGCCGATGCCGAAGGTTCCGCCGGTGGTGAAGTTGGGGTTGGAGAGCACCAGGGTTAAGTCGAGATTGCCGACCGCACCGGATTGTCCGCCGCTGGTTTTTGCGATGCGAATTGTGCCATCGGTGTAACGCTCAAAGATGAAGCTGCCCCAGAGGCCGCCGCTGCCAAGAACCAGCCCGGGGTTTCCGATCGAGTCGCTGGTGGTGGTTTCTGACACGGTGATTTTTCCCGCGCCGAAGGCGAAAGTCAGAACAATGCCTTCGTGTGTTGTGTCATCGTAGTTCGCAAGAAAGCTGATCCAGTTGGGCGTGGTGCCGTTACGGTTAAGGTCGAAGGTCATTGACCAGTAGACTTCCTTGCCTTCGCTATTGAGGAAGGGTTCCGTCTTTGTGAGGTCGATGTTTGTGATGTAGTTGATCGACTGCTGAGTAAGGGAATTGTCCGGCTGGAGAACGCCGCCATGGGTTCCTCCGGCATCGGTAATCCGAAAATTCCCGGGGAAATTCGTGCGCCCTGTTCTTGCCCACTTAATCGCGGTTGTGTCCGTCGGCGCGACACTGGTGGGAATCGTTCCATAGACCTGGCCATAGGGCAGATCTTCGGAAGCAAGGGTGAACTGATCCGTGTAGATTATGGTGGAGCCGCGCGCCGCCGTACCGAGCGCCGCTATCGACGCAAATCCAAGGATGAACGGGTAATATTTCATTTTTATAGGGGTTATAAGGGTTGTAGGGGGAAGGATGATGAGGCAGGGTGAAAGTGAAACTCGACTTCAGCCGAGGCGGTGGGGTACCTTGTCTTGAATGCGGCATGCACAAAGCGCTTCCCCGACCCGGTGTAGGAGAAAACGACGGGAGTGGGGCGAATGAGGCTCTCCAGCGCCAACTCCGGAGCGGAGACGCGGAGTGTGAGCGCTTTGCCAAACTGCAGGCCCCCGTCTTCCGAGGTGATGCCGAGAGCTTCGGTCGTGTGAAAGCACCACTCGAGCGGCTGGGGCGACCTGAGGGCGACTCGATCCCGGCAGATTAGCATGCCCTCTTCGGTGAGGATGAGATCGCGGGTATAGACAAGGAGACCGACGGCTTCAGGGTAAAGGGGAGCGAGATCCATCCGCGCAAACAGCTCTCCGGAGGCTTCATTTGCGCGCAATGTGGCAAGCTGCTCGCCCCGCCAGCGCCAGGAGGGAAGAGACATCGGATAGCCGATATCGCCATACTGCCCGCTGCCGTTAATGAGCAGGGAATTCCGGGTATTGGAGCGGAGCGCGTAATTCGAATCGGGGTGAACGATCGTTTCTTTGTTCTCCACGCGGAGCGTGAAGCTTCCCGGGCCGACTTGCATCGTCATTCGATCACAGGGACTGTCGGATTTGGAATAGGCATGGTAGCCAAGCCAGGGGCCGCACTGGAACTCCAGCCGCAGTTTGCCTTTGCGCGCGATAACTAGTCCCGCATCGGCGAAATAATAAACGCTCTTTTCCACCGGAGGAGTGCCGGGCCCGGGCATGGAGGCCGGGCCGAAGGTGAATCCTTCGAACAACCCCTGCGCATGCCGGCGGAAGGAGAAATAACTCGTCGTCAGCGTCTCTTCGCGAAGGTCGAGGCAAGCCTTTAGCCAGTAAGCGGCCGAAGACTCCGGTGCGCGGGCGGTCATCTGCTGAAGGAAAAGCGAGCTGGCGGCCAATAGCGCACCATCCTGCGGCAGAGTGATGTAGGCGGGGAGGCGATTGACGATCCGCTGTACGGGCGTTGTATCGTAGAGATCTTCCCCGGTAGCTTCCAGCCAGGCCTGCCGCAGGCGTGCCAGCGGGCCGACGTAAATCGCGGGACTTCCGTATGAGGAAGCGGGCAAATGACCATCCGGCGGCATGGCCGCGAGGGCGCTGCGGAAGCGCGGGATCGTCCACTCCAGCCATTGCCGGGCTTCGTCGACTTCTCCCATAAGATGAAGCGCGCACTCCGTAAAGCCAAGGATGGCGCGCCAGCCGTGATCCTGCAGCAGCGAGCCGCCCCAGTAGTCCCGGGTCAGCAGCGCCATGATGACGAAGCGATTGCCTTGATAACGAAGCTTCTCGCGGACGCGGGATTTAAGTTCCGGCGGGAGATCCAGCCCGAAGTAGGCTTGAATGCAGGCGCGGAAGGGATCAATCGCGACGAGGTCGCCATCCCAGCCGTAAATCTCTTCGTTTGGGCGTCCCCATCCAGGCTGGCAAATCAGCTCTTCGAGGAGTTCCAGGGCGGCCCTTCTCGCGGCTTCGTTCCCGAAGAGCCGCCATCCCACGATATAGGCCGTCATGTCCATTGGCCCTGAGTTGTCGGCATTCTTCCAGCGCCCCGTTTCGTCCTTGATTCCCTGCCGGTTTTGATCCATAGCCCAGCCAAGTGCGCGGGTGAGGATGTCTTTCCACCCCGGCGTCAGTTGTTGCCGTTTTTTTTGCCAGAACGACTCTTGGCTCCATTGGCGGATTTCGACAGCGCGGGAGGCGGAGGATAGTGATTCAGGGAGAGGAAGGAGGCGGTCCACGGGGTCCGGCTCCAGCGTGCACTGTGTCCAGCGGGCGAGATTGGCCGTATCAAGATAAGGCCGTAACTCCAGCTCCTGCTCGCCATCGCGGAAAACGCGGAAGGCGAATCGCCCGCGAAAAATACCCGCTTCCAGATCGGAAATCGAGACGCGCGCGAAGACCCAAAGGCCCAGCTTCTCTCCATTCAGATAGACCCAATACGCTGGTACCAGCGGCGAGCCTACCATTGGCTTGTAATCCCATGGGCCGGTTCGCACACCGCCGTTTCCAAACTCCTGCATCGCGTAATAGAGGCTCTCCATCGGGAAGTCCTCTGCCGAAGCAATCACGGAAACCTGATAGAGCCCGGGCTGCAGATTGAGGCTCCATCGCCGGTATCCGTTTTCGCAGGGGAGTTGCGGAAGACCAATGCTAAGAGGGGAGGCGATCATGTTGGCGGCGGCCTTATCTTTTTTCCTACAGGCGGGTGGCAAAGTCAAAATAAATATCTATTTGTTCACAATTTTTGACCAAGCTTGAGGACGGGAAAGTATTCCGGCGTATTGCGATAGTTGATTCCCTGAGTCCATTCGAGGGCGGTGAAGCCTTTATGGGTGGAGGCGTCTCGATCGTTGATGCCGATATTCAGGCGGAAGCAGGCATCCGGTTTGGCTTGAAAGGGCGGAAGCGCCGCCCACGGGAGATGGACTTCGTAGAAGGTTTCCCCATCGGTACGACGGATATGGAAGCGGCGCGGGGAGGTGCTTTCGGGAATGGAGAGCGACTGCGCCTCGCCGCGGGAGGGAAGGCCGAAGCCGAATTGCTGGCGCAGGAGCGCGCCTTTGTCTCCCTCGATGGCGACAAAGACGTGGAGCAGATCGTCGTGCCAGGTGATCTCGTCGCCGGTGGAGTGTTCATCGTCCCGCACCTGCGCCGCAATATAAAGCCCCTCCTCCCTCCAGCCCAGGAACAGGCGGGCGCTCAGGTCCTCCGGACCTTTCCAGAGGCGTTGTTTCCCGGCGATGCGGCGGTTCGTATCGGTTTCCTGATCCAGGATGACATCGGCACATTCTTGCCAGTCAGTGAGGCGCCCCTTCAGGCCGGGAGCAATGGGAAGATAGGGAAGGGTGAGGTGGGGTTGCAGAGGGAGGCGATGAGTCTCGCTCATCGGATAGGGCCACGTTTGCGACCATTGCCACCGGATGGTCGCCGTGGGAACCGGCGCGCTGCCGGGGCCGGAGAGCGGGAAGGCAATTCTGCGTTCTTCGCCGGAAGCAAGCCGAAAGGTTTCGACGGGCTTTTCCATCGACCAGCCAGGGGGAAGATTCCATCGAATAATACCTTGTTTTTCTGAATCGGACGGATTCGTGAGCACCAGCACGGCTTCGCTGCCTTCCCGCAGCGGCGCCTCGAGTGGATCTGCCTTGATTTCCAGAAAGGCGTGGGCGAGTTCGTCTTCCGGAGCAAGGAGGGGGTCGGGTGCGGCGTTTTCCTGGGGGGTGAGCTTGAAGCGATGCCAGAGGGGCTGGTTGACGCGGTGGCATTCGGCGGTGGCGGCATCCAGCTCTTCGAGGATTGGGGGTAGCCCGGGGGGCGGCGGATCTTGATAGGGGCGGCCTTGGGGATCGCTAAGTCCGCGGGCGATGAAACGGCTCCACAAAACCTGCTCGGCGTTCTGGCGGCGCCTCGCGGCACCAAGGACTTCCGCGGCTTGCCGGTTCATGGGGGAGTTCGGAAAACAGGAGAGATTGATGCCTTGGGCTAGGGATTCCGCGGAGAGGGTGCCAAGGGTTTCATCATCCACCTCCAGGCGATAGGCGGGGGCGGAAGGGGCTTTGATCTTCAGCCGATCGCGGCTGAGGCGCTCTTCCGGCTCCATCAGGAAGGCGAAGGGGCGGACCATTTCCGGAACGAAGAAGGGAAGGGCCTCCGCCTTGCGCCGCCATTCGAGGCTGCCGTCGGGATTGCGCTTGAGTCCTTCGATTTTACAACGTTGGCTCCGTACAACGCGGAGCGGCGCGGCATCCAGCTCCAAATCCGCGACCCACGGATCGGCCTGCATCGCTTCCAGAAAGGCACAGGCGATGAAGAACTGCCCCTCCTGTTGCGGGTGTACGCCGTCTCGGCTCAGGCCGAAGGCCTCCGGCGCGATCGCGTGGCCCAGCGCCATCACTTTGCCGTAGACTTCCGCAACGTTCAGGAAGGGGACATTCAGCTCTCCGGCCAGCCGCCTTTGGGCTCGGGCGAGCCGCAGGAGGGTATAGGGATAGAAGCGGCGGGATATCCACTCGGGGTCATCGGAGATCGGCAGTTCGTTGATCGGATCGCTGGCCAGCAGGATGCGCGTACCGGGCGAGGTAGTGCGTGTCATTGCAACGGCTTTGGTCACGCTTTGGAGAAAGGCGGTCAGCGTCTCTTCGCTCAACGGACGAAAATTCGCATCGTTGTATCCCATCATGAAGGTGAGCAGATCGGGGCGCAGTGATAGCGCATCTCGCCGGAAGCGTTCGATGTTCGAGGCTTTGTCTCCGCCGACGCCGCGGACGCGAAGATCGTTTTGCCATTGCGGGTAGCGGGTCAGGAGATAGGTTTCGATAAAAACGGGGTACCACTCTCCAGCGGTGATGCTGTCACCGTAGAAAACGATGCGATCGCCATCCCGGATCAGGAATTCGCTAGCATGCCCGGTGCCGCAGGCACCCAGGGACAGCAGAATGCCTGTTGCCCAGACGCGCCATGGTGCGATCCCTCGCTTGTTCGGGCGAGGGCGCGAACCGGGGCGGCTTGATGGGGGGAGGGGAGACATCAGGGTTGGGTTTACTTAAATCAAACAAAATGGTATCAGTCAAATGATTATTGGACGAATTGTTATCAATTGACTTTTGGTTAAATCGGTATTAATACCGAAGGGAACACTATCTTTTTCACTTCATAGATTGTCCTGATGCCTGTTTGTTCTCCCTCTTCCTTTGCGCTCTCCTTTCTTCTGGCGGCAGCGCTTCTCTCTCCGGCTTCCTTTCTTTCCGCTTCGGCCGTGGAGCCGCCTTTCGTTCGTGTTCCGCCGATTCGTCAGCCAATCGTGGTGGATGGTCGAATTTCCCCAGGAGAATGGGAGGGGGCTTTTAGCGGGACGGGAGTGGTGGCTTATAAGCGCGGGGGGGTGGAGCCGATTGCGGTGCGTTACCGGTTCGCCTATGACGACGCACGGGTCTACATGGGTCTGGAAATGGAAACGCCGGAAGAGGCTGCGCTGGATATTCCACCTCGCCGTCTCCTGCGGCCCAAGCATCAGACGCGTTTCGAACTGCTGCTCGATCCGAAGTCGGGGCACCCGGATACGAGTTGGGTGCAGGGAATGTTCTGGCCGCTGGGGCGGTATAAAAATCTGGGCTACAATCAGCGGATCGGCGGATTCGTCCCTTACAACGTGGAGTGGACTTATCGGGATGAATGGAAGGATAACGTTTGGACGCTTGAGATGAGCGCGCCGCTGTCGGCTTTTGATCGAGGGAGTTTGAAGGCAGGCGAGGTATGGGGCTTTCTGCCAGGCGGAACCGTCGGGAACGGGCCGGGATATATTTCGGGACAGATGGGGGATTCCTATTCCGCACGGGAAAAGTTTCTCAAGATGGTGCTCGATCCCGAGGCGCCGGTCATTGAGATAGACGGCTTCGACCGGGTTGAGGCCAGCGGTGTGAAGCCCCAGGTGGTGATCGCTCATCGTGGGGAGAAAAAGGGGCGCTACCAGGTGCGCTTCGAGTACCGGGAAGGGGAGGGTCAGGATTTCTCCCGGAGCTTCAATCCCGCCGCTCCGGCTTTGAAGAGCGAGACGGTAAATATCACGATCTCCCCGGGAGAGAAGGGGCGGGCAGGCTGGGATCTGCCGCTGCCTGCGGACAAGGGGCAGGATGGCTGGGTAACGATGCTGGTGACGGGCGAAACACCCGAAAAGATTTACTATCACGGCAGCTACAAGCTAGGCAGGCTGCGGACACCGAAGTGGACCGTAAAAGAAGGGCGCGAGGAGACGCCGGATGTCCTCCTTGCCGTGCATCCCTACCCTTCCATCGGGCTGCTCAATGTCGTCCTCGATTACGGAGGCTTGCGGGAACTGCCCTCCCGGGCGATCGTCAAACTGAAGGGGGCGGAAGGGCGGGTGCTGGCAACGGCCTCTCAGGGGGCCAGCCGTGATCGCAAAGACCTTGATGCGAGCCTGCCTCTGCCGGGTGATCTGCCCGTGGGCGATTACTTAGTGGAAGCCAGACTGCTCGATCAGAACGGCCGGCCGCTCCGTACGCTCTCCTCGCCGTACAAGCATCAGCGCTTCGCCTTTGAGGGCAACCAGCTTGGGGTTTCCGGCCGAGTGCTTTACCCGTGGACGCCCATCAAAGTCGATGCCGGGGAAAAAACACTCAGCGTCTGGAACCGCCGCTACCGGCTCAGCCCGAACGGGTTTCCCGAGCAGATTACGACGCAAGGGGCCGAGATTCTTTCCGGGCCGATTCGCATCGTCGAGCGGCAGGGGAATCTTTCCACGCCGCTCACCGGGGATCATTTGGAAATCACGGAGACCGGAGAGGCGAAGGTGACAGCCCGGGCCCATGCGCGCGGAAAGGAGGTGGAAGCAGAGATCCGCGTTCTGGCTGAATACGACGGGATGCTGAAGTACGAGGTGACCTTGAACGGAAAGAAAGGCGAGCGGCTCGATGCGCTCGATCTCATCATCCCGCTAAAAGAGGAGCACGCCGGATTCCTTCACGCGACCGGGGATGGCTGTCGCAGCAATTACTCCCATGCGCTGCCCGAAGGCAGCGGGGTGGTATGGGATTCGCGGCGGATCGTGAACTGGGTGATGCCCGTTCAGTGGCTGCCCTATCTCTGGCTGGGCGATACAGAGCGCGGACTCTGCTGGTGGGCTGATTCCGCGGAGGGTTGGACGCTGCCCCGGAGCGCCGATCAGCCGGTCGTGCGGATTGAGCGGGAGAAGGGGCGGGTGCAGGCCGTGCTTCCATTAATAACGCCGGGGGCGACTGTTCTCTGGAAGGACGAAGTGCCGCGCCGGATCGTCTTTGCGCTGGAGGCCACGCCTGTTCGCCCAAGGCCAGCCTGGGCGCGGGATATTGGCTTGAATGATGCAAAGATAACCCATCAGAAGGGACCGCGCTTTACGTGGCTTGGCAGTGCCCATTGGGCGACTTACGGAGAAGCGCCAACGCCTTACAGCTTTGCGTACCTGCGCCCCGTCAGCGAGAACGCCGCGGAGGAACTCCGCAAGCGCGCCCGGCAGTCCGAAAAAGAAGGACGCGACCTCCTGCTCTATACCGATATGCGCTCCAGGGCGCTCGTTGGCGAGGAGGAGAAAGCCTTTGCCTGGGAATGGAACCCGAGCCAGGAAGAGCCGATGGTGGAGACGATCCGCAACGCGCGACACTATCAAGGCATACCGGTTAATGCCACCCCGAGCCGTATCGAGTATGATCTCTGGTGCCTGAACAAGCTCATGGACCTGGGGGCACGGGCGTTCTACTTCGACGAGGTTCAGGCCGAAGGGCAGATCAACCCGATAGCTGGTCTTGGCTATAGGGACGAGGATGGGAGGTGGATGCCCACCATGCGTCTCTTCGCTTATCGCGAGCTTTGGAAGCGGCTCTATACGCTAATGCAGGATCGCGGCTTCAAAGAGCCCGTCATCATTCTGCATAATACCTCCACCACCTATGCCGGACCGATGGCTTTTGCCACGGCGACATGGGATTTTGAAGAAGCCAATACCGACCCCAACCAGCGGCAGCTCACCAAGTTCGGCATCGACTACCTCATCACCGAAGCGATGGGGCATCAGTACGGCTTTGCGGCCTCCACGCTCGGGCCATCGCCCGGCTTTGAACGCTGGATCAAGCCCGGCGATGCCGTCTCGGAGCGTCACGCCGCGCGGCACTGGATGGGCGTCCACATGATCCTCGACATGAATCCCTACCTCCGCGCACACCCTGTGCTGGAAGAAGGGCTGAGTGTTCTGGGCGGGTTCGGCTGGAATCAGCCCGGAACGGAGTGGATTCCTTACTGGATGGGGCAGAGGGAGGAGCTTTTCACGTTGCAGCCCGGGACTGCTGAGCGGCAGTACGCAACTCTCTACCGCAGAGGAAACAATGGGCTGCTGATCCTTCTCAATGACACAAATCGGGATGCCGACCTGCTGTGGAAACCCGGAAAGGCCCTCAAGGTTAAGGATGCCTTGAAGGAAATCAACCCCGGCAGTGCCATCGTACAGCCCGAAGAGGGTGGGTACCGCGTCACCGTTCCCCGGTATGACTACCGCGCCTTTCACGTGAATCTGGATTGAACCATGAGCTCTTTGCTATCCGTCCCTTGCCCGCCGCAAACCGTCTACCGATTGGCTGGCGATATTCTCGACATAAAGCTTTTCCCGGCGCCCAAAGCCTCCCGCCTTCTTTTGGAGATGATCGATCGGCGTACGGGGCTGCGCCGCTCCTCCCCCGTCGTAACCGCTCGCATAATGTGGGACGCCGTCCAGCGGAGCGAAGACCGGGAGGATGCCGACGTCCTCGCAATCCGGCAGACGGAGGCAAATGCGCTGGAGATCGACTTCCGGACGCCGCGCTCCCGGATATCGTGGAGCGTCCGGTTTTCCCTTGAGGGGGAGCGCCTGACGCTGCTGATCCCCTGGACCTCCCTGAGCGAAGATCGCCGGAGGCATTTCCGGCTGATGGAACTGGTTGCTCTTCCGGAGTTGATGAGCGGGAGTGGGACCTTCCTTGTCCCCTTGAAGTGCGGGGGATTGATCCATCCGCAGCGACATCTCTTCCCATTCTCGGACAGGGTGCTCATTTATGGTTACCAGCCTCGGCACGAAGACCTGCCTTTGCTGCCCTTGGCCGGGTATTATGAACCGGGCAGGCTGGGGCTGGCGACGATCGTCGCACAGGGCGAGTGCGATGCCTATTACCAATACCGCCAGTCCGGAGAGGGAAGTGCCAGCTCTTCCTTTTCACTAGCATATCGGCATCACTGGGCCTCTCCTCTCGACCCGATCGACCGCGAGTTGCACGTCATATCGCTCGATGTCGGCTGCGCGGACTATTCCGGGATGGGCCGCCTGTACCATCGTTTTCTCCGCCATGAAGAAGACGTCTCCACGCTCAGGGAGAAGGCGAGAGGCAATCCTTACATTGCCGAGTTGAGCCGCTCCATGGTGCTCAAGACCTTTCACGGCATGAAAGACCTGGATCGGGAGGATGGCGACGGGGTTTATCACCTGCACCAGAGCTTCCAGGAAACAGCCTGGCAGCTCCGGTGCCTCAAAGCTGCGGGAATTCACCGCGCCGCCGTTCAGCTCGTCGGCTGGAATCTGGATGGACATGATGGCGCTTATCCCACTCGCTTCCCCGTCGATGCACGCCCCGGCGGCGAGAGCGGTTTCCGGCGTCTGGTAAAAGAAGGTCAGGAGCTCGGATACCAGATGCAGGTTCACGATAACTATGTCGACTGCCTCGATCCGGGGCATCCCGGGCTAATTCGCAGAATCTGGGGGGAGCCGGTAGGGCGCGGCATATGGGGCGGAGGCGCGATCTACGCACTCAACCCCCGGAAGGTAGAGCCCTCCTTTATCCGCACCGAGATGGAGCGCGTCAAAGCACTGGGGGTCAAAGGCGTCTACTATCTTGACGCGATGGCGCCTCCGCTGGAGGAGGATTACGATCCCGCCGTTGCCGAGCCCCGCCGTCAGCACGCCGTAAGTCTGAGCTGGCTCCTTGGTGAGGCGAGGGCCGTCTTTGGAGCCTGCGGGATTGAGATGGGCTTCGCTCATCTGGCCAAGCATGCCGATTACGTTGCCAGCAGCCTCCTGCGAGGCATGCCGCCGGTCGTTGGTCCGGAAAAAAACCTCATCGGACTGGTGAGCGAGTGGGTGCCTGTGTGGCATATCGCCTTTCACGGACTACTGGCTCACGCGCTTCTCGACTGCCCCGTCCCCTCGGCTGCCAAGCTACTGGAAGCCGCGGAAACCGGAGCTTTGCCAAGGTGCGACTTCACCGGATCAAATCCCGGCCCGGGGCCGATCTTCGCCGTCCAGTGGCACGAAGCGCTGCTTCCAATCTACAAAGCGAAGTACGATCTCCTGCTCGCGTCTCCCCTGGGAGAGAACGTCATGGCAGTGATCACCCGGCATCGTTCATTGGGCCATGAGGTCTATGAGACGACGTTTGAGAACGGCAATGTCGTTAGGGTCGATTACCGGCAACTCCGGCTTTGGTGTAACGGAATCGAACTGGAGATCCCGCCGATCTTCGATCAGGAGCTTCCGGTGCGCCTGCCGTAAGGGGATGAAATCCGTCCGGAAAATGCCTGCTTCTTTCCAGCCTATCCCGAAGATAAAATACCATTTAGTTCATGATGCGATTTTTCTTCCAATGATGAAAGTTGAATTGAAAACAGGCGGAAACAGCTTGACTGGTACCTATTTAATCGGTTAATTATTTTAAGTGTGAAACCCCCGCTCTTTTTTCACTCCATGTCACCTGTTGCGAGCCTCCTTCGGGTTGGCATTTCGTTCCTTCTGCTGAGCGCTTCTGCGCTTGCTTCTGGCGATAGCAATCCCGCGGTGGAGACGCTGGGCGATTCCCTGCTTTTTCACGTCAGTTTTGATCATGAGACGATCAACGCCGATCTTTCCCCTGCCGCGCCCGAAGATCAGAGTCCGGACGGGAATAAAGGCTGTCGCTTCATCAACGGTGTGTATGGACAAGCCTTCTTTCCGGCCGAGAAACGGATTCCACGATACATACTCAAAAAGTCGGGAATCGCTATTGGCAACCCGGGCGCAGTACTTGTCTGGGTATCCCCGCAGGATTGGGATCGCTCCCAGCCGGAAAGCTATGTTTTCTTCCTCCGGATAAACGCCGCCCAAGGGCAACTGATGTTGGCGAAATCCAACCTGCAGGGGCGTTCCGATCGGCTCTATGCTTTCGCCAAAGGCGGGGGTGATAAGGGCGTTTCGATCGGCTCCGGGAGCACGTCCGGGTGGTCCGATGGGGAGTGGCACCTGCTGGCCGTGAACTGGGGGGCGGACTGGGTGGCGATCTCCGTGGACGGAAGTCCCTTCTCTCAAAAGGAGGTCCCCGAGCTAAAGAACTTCGGAGAAATTGAGTGGATCTTGCTCGGGAATGGCAACGGAGGATCACGCAACATTGCCTATGATGAAGTCATGATCCTTGATCGCTCTTTGAGCCATGAAGAAGTGGATCAGCTCTATCAATCTGGAATCAAAGGAAAGACGCAGCCATGATCGGGCAAACTTCCTGGCTCGGCCTTGTTTTCGCCCTTCTGCTGATGGGGAAAGGCGTTTTGGGGGCCGAAGTGACAGAAGTCCAAATTCCCCGGATGGAGAAACCGCCGGTGATCGACGGCGCGATCCACCCCGAAGAGTGGCAATTCGCCGCGCGCATGGAAGGGCTCGCCGGACAAACGGCGGAGGCCCCGGAGCTTCTCGCTCCGCATCAGGCCTCTTACTGGGTCGGCACGGACGGCCATGCGCTTTATATAGCCATGAGCAGCGCCACTCCACCGGAAGGAAAACTGCTCTCGCGGGTTGTGCCAACGCCAAAGGGACGGAATCCCCGGGTGCAACTGGACGACGCCGTTGAAATTGCGATCGCCCCGAGAGCCGATGGCGTGATCTACCGCCTGCTGATCAATGCCCGCGGCGCGATCGCCACTATCCGGCGGGAGAGCAACGGCGGGGAAGCTTATTGGGAGAGCGAAGCAACCTCGCGCAGTCAAGTAGAGGATGACCGCTGGCATCTAGAAGCATGCATCCCGCTCGAGCCCCTCGGGCTAACGGCCGAGGCCCTGCGGAGCGGCATCGGCCTCTCCATCGGCCGCCACTGGAAGCGCGCCCGGTACACGCAAGCTGCTACCTACTGGAGCAACTCCGTACCCGATACCCCGGGGAAGATGCCGCGCGTCACACTTTCTCCCACCGCGCCCGCCGTACAGGTTCTGCAACTTATCGATCCCAAGACACAAAATGTCTCCATCGGCCTCTCCTTCTTCAATCCCCACCCGCAGCGGATTGATCTGCAGGCTGTCGCCACGCTGACTCCCGGGCAGAGTGCTCCGGCATCGTTCAGCAAACCGCTCACCCTCAAGCCCAGAGAGACGCGGACGCTTGAGTTTCGGCTTTCCGGCGCGCACGATCCCGGCGAGACGGTCGCTGTCGATCTGCACGTCCAAACATTCCGTCGGGAATCGCTTTATACGCGCCGTTTCTCCGTCCGGTGCGACGTTCCCGAGGAGCATCTCTGGACCTTGGACAACCATGTGGCCTCCCGTGTCAATGTCCGGTTCGCCTATTTTCCGAGCTACGATGAGATGAAGCTCTCGATCAACTTTCAGGCACTGCATCAGAAAGAGAGCGTGCGCGAGGTCGTCTGCACCCTCCTCAATGCGAAAGGCTCTCCGCTGGCGGAGACTGCCCTACCCGTTGCCGATGGGGAGGCCACCCTTGCCCGGTGGAAACTCCCGAAGCTTCCCGAAGGAGAGTATCGCCTTCAGACCCGATTGGTGGGCGCTTCGGAGATTCCCGTTATCGAACACTCATTTGTTCGTCATCAGTTCCCGTGGGAAGGGAACGAACTGGGGCGTTCGGAATCGCTTGTCCCCCCGTTTACCCCGCTCAAAATCGATGGAGAACAGGTTCATGCCATTTTGCGCGACCACCGGCTCGGCTCCGCAGGGCTTTGGGAGCAGGTGATCAGCGACGGGCAGCCGATTCTTGCCGGGCCAATGCAACTTCAAGGGCGCAAAGCCGGAGCCGTGCTTTACCCGGAGGCGGAGAAGAAATGGACCGTGGAAAAAGCAATGGACACCCGGATTACCACCCGCCACGCCTTTCGCATCGGGGGGCTGTCCGCGACGGCTGCGACCCACTGGGAGCAAGACGGCATGATGTCGTGGGAGCTGGAGCTTCCGGCCAACCCGAAGGGCGCACTTGATGGGCTGACGCTCGTCATCCCGATTCGTTCCGAGATTGCCACCCTTTTCCACGCCTGCACCGACGGCCTGCGCTTCAACCGCGCCGGGGCGCTTCCGGAACGCGACGGTCTGCTATGGGACTCGACCCAAGCCCCACGCAATGCGATGGCGCATGACTACGTTGCCTATATCTGGATTGGCGGCGCGTCGCGCGGCCTGAGCATCTTCGGTGAAAATGACCGCGGCTGGATTGCCCGCGGCGACACTCCGATGCAAGAGATCGTTCGCCGAAATGGGCAGGTCGAACTGCACTGCCACCTGATTGCGGGGCCCGCAAAGTGGGATAAGCCCCGCACGATCCGCCTGGGCTTGCAGGCGACACCAACCAAGCCGATGCCCAAAGGATGGCGCACGACATTCATGGGCGGAATGCCCCCCAAGGACATCCTGGAGAAATACGGAGATCGTCTCCGGCATATCACCTTTATCGGCTCCACGGGCAGTTACGGCTCAGCCAGCCAAGCGATGGAGCCGGCTCCGCGCAAGGACGACTTTTCGATTTGGGAGACACTCGCCCGCGTCCGCGCGACCGGAGAGTCGGAACCTGGGCTGATCGCCCGATGGAAGGAAGAGAGCACGGGAATTTACGCAAAAAGCAATTCGCCCTCGGAGCTGAATTACGGCATGCACCTCGTCAGCCACCAGCCCAAGGAAGTCCTTGTCTATACGAACGCCCGCGGGGTCAGACTGGACACTCCGCAGGGGCAGACCTTCCTTGATGAATGGATTCTTACCGAATTTTCAAAACGCGAGGTCGCGCCGTTGGCGGGCGTTCACTATACGGTGGACCCGGTCCGGAGCTATCAGGACTGGATGATGTGGCTCTATCAAAAGTTGTTTTCGACCTTTGCCGATCACATTTACTGGGATGACATCTTTCTTTCCGGGAACTTTGATCTCGCCACCTCCGATGCCTATCTTCTCAAAGACGGCCGGATCGCACCAGCCTCCGGGCTCACTAATATGCGGGAGCTCATCAAACGCACCGCCGTGCTCGGCGTTGAAATGGGGAAGGAGCCTTTTAACATGGTTCACATGACCAATACGGCGATCGCCCCGATCCTCTCCTTCTCCCAAATGCTCTATAGTTGGGAAGATAAAATGGGCGTGGACGATTTTCAGGACCGCTGGCCAATGGACTATATCAGGGCGGAGACCATCGGGCGTCAGCACGGCAATATCCCCGTCGTGATGAACCTTATCCGCTCAAAGGACGGAAAGCCCGTTCCGGAAGAAACGCTCGCATGGGTTTATAGAACGGCAGCGGCGGTCATGATCAGTCACGAATTGCGTCCCAATCAGCACCGGCTTGAGTATTGGGATGCGCTCCGTCCGCTTCTGGAGTTCGGCTACGGCTTGCCGGAAGTCACCGCGCGCAACTACTGGGAGAAGGACTACCCCATCCACCTGAGTGGTGGCCCGGCCTCCAGCCTGCTGCTAACCCGGGGGAAGGAAGCGCTTCTCTTCATCTGCGACTACGCGGAGGGCGGCGAACGAACGATCCGGATCGAACCGCGGCTTGGCAGGTTGATATCAGCCGTGAATGTTGAATCACATCAACCGGTCACGGTTCACGATCAATCGCTCCAATTTTCCATGCGAAAACACGACTACGCCACCTTCCGGCTGGTATTTGAAAAAGACGATTTATGATCCGGATTCGAAACTCCAGGCTGGCATTTTCACTAACGGAGTTACTGATAGTGATCGCCATCATTGCCACCCTCATTGCGATTATGTTCCCGGTGATGGCCTCCGTTCGGGAAACGGCCAATCGCACCCGGTGTGTCCGCAATCTAAGGCATCTCGGCTTGGCAACCTTTGCCTATGCATCCGATCATGAAAATTGTCTCCTGCCCGGACTTTACCGCGCCCCGGGCCTCTCGCTCCCCTGGAGCCGCATTCTTGTCGGACTACCGGGAACAACCAATTATCTCTACCCCGAGGTCTATCCTGCGAGTACCGCGAATAAGGCCACTGGCAAGACCATCTTTGACTGCCCCTCGCGCTCGCCGGCGGCTCTCTACGATAAACTGCATTATGGGTATTCGGACTTTCCCGGGACATCGATCTACGACTACGACGGCGTGGGCCTTGTTCGACGGCTTACCGACATCAAAAGCCCCTCGCGGACCATGCTTTTCGGAGAGATTGAGCCCGCCTATCGGCTCATCACCTCCCGGCCGGATCTCCTGGTGTTTCCGCATCGAGGGAAGATGAATGCATTCTACGCGGACGGCAGCATACAGGTGATAGCGCCTCCTGTTAAGAAGGCAAATTCCAGCTCAGAGGACCCCCAGCCGCCGTTTTTCTAGCGCCTGTCTTTAAGGGACGCACAAGGAGGATTGGCCTCTCTAATTCACGCATCCCAACCAGCAACTGCCGTAGTAGCGAGCGTACAGCGGTTTCAGCTGCAGCTCGGGGGCACGGGCTGTTTTTCCATCCAGTCCCACAGTTTGTCCGCCTGAAGGAAGCCGGATTCGGCAGGCGTTGCGTTTCCTCCGGGAGAGCGGCTTCTGCGTAGAAGCCTTCCAAGCTCACCGCCATTGGATAACCTCCATCCCTCGGTCCTGCTGGAAGGGATTTCCGGGCAGGCACCCGAAAAGGGGAATCGGCCTTTTCGCGCCAGGTTCAGTTTTTGAACCAAGAGGCAAGTTTTGGAATTCCGGGGTTTCATAGGGATTGTCGGCGTATGTCGCCTGAGTTCCGCATGGCCGGTCTTTACGCCGCCGCCTTCACCCCGACCGACGCCAAAGGCAACTTTGCCCCCGGCGCGGTGCCGCAAATCGTCGATCACCTCGCCAGCCGGGGAGTCAGCGGCCTTTACCTTACTGGAAGCGCGGGCGAGGGGCCACTCCTGAGCGACGAAGAGCGCAGGGAGGTGGTGGAAGCCTACCTGGGCGCCGCTCGGGGCCGCCTTCCCGGGGTGGTCCAGATTGGCCACAATAGCCTCCGGGCTGCCGCCGCGCTTGCCGTCCATGCCGCTTCTTGCGGAGCGGCGGCCATTTCCGCCACGCCTCCGCTCTACTTCAAGCCGGGTTCGGTGCCGGAGCTGATCGCAAGCCTCAGCGAGATCGCCGCCGCCGCGCCCAATCTCCCCTTCTACTATTATCACATCCCTGCCGTCACCGGTGTAAACCTCGACATGGTGGCCTTCCTCGAAGAAGCGCGGGGGAAGATCCCCACACTTGCAGGAATCAAGTTTTCCGACTCCTCGCTGGATGTGTTCTCGCTCTGCGTGGCTCTGGAGGGATTCGATCTTGTCTACGGGCGCGACGAAATGCTTCTCCCCGCGCTTTCCGTGGGGGCGAAGGGTGCGGTCGGGAGCACGTACAATTATTTCGCTCCGCTCGCCAATCGCATTATTGCCGCTGCCGAGGCGGGGGACTGGCACGAAGCGCGCGGGTTGCAGGTGCGCTACAACCGCCTCGTCCGGGCAATTCAGCAGGCGGGCGGACAGTGCATGCTCAAGCCGGTCATGAAACTCGTCGGCATTGATTGCGGGCCAAACCGGCTTCCCTTGCGCACCCCATCCGTCGCGGAACTCTGCGCGTTGGAGAAAACCTTCGAATCGCTTGGATTTTATGAACTCACTCACTCGAAACACGCTCCGCGGCACCTGGGGGACGTTGCTCCTTCCGCTTCGCGCTGACGAAACCATCGACTTCGGCGCGTTGGAGGCGGAGATTGAGGCCCTCCTCGCGGCGCAAGTGGCGGGTATCTACAGCAACGGCTCGGCGGGCGAGTTCTACGCCCAGTCGCACGAAGAGTACCTACAGGTCAACGCCCTGCTCTCCGCGAAGTGCCGCGCGGCTGACGTGCCCTTCCAGGTCGGCGCATGCCACGCTTCGCCGCAGGAGACGTTGCGCCGCATTCGCGATGCGAGGCCGCTGGAACCGGCGGCGTTTCAGGTGATCCTTCCCGACTGGTTTGTCACCCGTGGCGAGGAGGTGTTTGCCTTTTTGGAGCGCGTCATTCGGGAAGCGGCTCCTTCCGGCATCGTCCTTTACAACCCCCCTCACGCGAAGCGGCAGCTTTCCCCGGAGGAGTTTGGAGCACTGGCGGATCGCTTCCCGGGCCTGCTTGGCATCAAGGTCGGGGGAGGGGATGACGCGTGGTATGCCGAGATGCGGGAAAAATGCGGCGATCTGTCGATCTTCATTCCCGGCCATTTCCTCGCCACCGGTCTTCAGAGCGGGGCGCACGGGGCTTATTCAAACGTCGCCTGTCTGGAACCGGCTTGCGCAGTCGCCTGGAACGCGCTCGCACTCTCCCGACCCCAAGAGGCGCTGGAGACTCAGCAGGAGATCATCGCGTTTCTTGAAGCCCATATCGCCCCTTATCTGAAGCAGGGCTACATCAACGCCGCCGCCGACAAGCTGCTTGCCGCCATCGGAGGCTGGTCACCTGTCAGCACCCGTCTTCGCTGGCCTTACCGCTGGGTGGCGGAAGAGGATGCGAAGGCGCTCCGCGATATCGCTCGGAAGAAACTGCCTCGCTTTTTTTCGCTTGGCCTCGCTCCGGTGGCGGCCGGTTGATGACTGGTTGACGACCGTGCGCCCCTTCGGCAGGCCACCTAGCCTTTCCATATCAACTCCTCAATATTCAATCATCTCCCCGGTCATGAACGCAACCCCCCCTCGTTCGAATTCATTGTCATCCTTTGCCACGGCCCTCCTGCTGGCGTTGACGGCTTCCGCCACCCAGGCCACGGATTATTCATGGAGCGGTTCGGGAAACTGGTCGGCTGGAAACAACTGGACGACCCTTCCCACCGATGACGCTACCGTTCCCAATTCAACGTCCGACAACGTGGTTGGCAACAGCTCCACCGGCTCAACCAGTTTGAACCAGGCGGCTGGATTCGTCGTGAACGATTTCACGGCCACCACCTCGGGGTGGACGGTGTTTGCCAATTTGGCGGGGACCAATTCCTCGCTCACGGTCGGCGGCCTTCTGAAGGTGAACGAGGGTGTGACTTTGACCATGCGAAACGGCGCGGCGCAGATGAGCCTGACGGCCGGCCAGGTGCAGGTGAACGGGTTGCTCTCCCTGGGCACCGCCGGCGTTCAGCTCCAGAGTTTCAGCGTGACGGGTGGGACAACGCTCAACGGTGGTGGCGTCCTGAGCGCCAATCTCGCAAGCGATTATTCGCTGGGGCTGCTCTCCACCAACGGAAGCGCCAGCAGCGTGCTTAACCTGACCAATAGCAACGGCGCGGGCCAGAGCCGCACGGTTTCCGTCAGCGGCCTTTCCAGCAGCGGGAGCGGTGTGACGACGATCCGGACGACCACGGTCGCCTCGACCGGCGCCCACCTCGTGACGCTCCTGATCGATAATACCGCCGATTATTCTTCCAACGCCCTCCTGGAAAACGGGAGCGGCAACGCGGGAAACCGGCTGGGGATCGTCAAGGCCGGGAGCGGAGTGCAGACCCTGACCAATGTCTCCAGCAGCTATACCGGCGCCACGGTGATCAACGGCGGAGTGCTCGGTGTGGCCTCGCTGGCCAACGGCGGTTCCAACAGCAGCATCGGGGCGGCCTCCTCCGACGCGGGCAACCTGGTCCTCGATGGCGGCACCCTTCGCCACACCGGTGGCGCCGCAAGCACGGACCGGCTTTTTTCCGTGGGCACCTCGGGCGGAACGCTGGAAGCCGCGGGCACGGGCAACCTCAACTTCAGTAACACCGGCGCGATGGGCTTCAACGGCGAAGCGGGGGCCCGCTCGCTGACGCTGGCGGGATCGGCCGCCACGATCAATACCCTCTGGACGAGCATTGGCGATTCCGGCGGGGCGACTTCCATCACCAAGACCGGAAGCACCACCTGGGCGCTTTTTGGAGACAACTCCTTCACGGGCGGAACGCGCATCGAAGGCGGCGTTTTGCGCGTTAACAATGACCATAGCCTCGGGGATCGCACCAGCCGGGTGACGATTGACGGCGGCACCTTGCAGGCCACCGCCAACGTCCGCGCGGAACAGGAAGTCCAACTCGGCAACGTCGGCGGCGTTATTTCAGTTAACTCGGGGGTGAAGCTGACCCTCGCCGGAAACGTGCGCGATGTTGAGGAAGAGTCGGGATCGCTGACGAAAACGACAGCGGGCACCTTGATCCTCACCGGCAGCAACAGCTATCGCGGCGGAACCGTCGTGAGCGCGGGCACCCTGCTGGTCAACAATACGGCTGGATCCGGGGTTGGTTCGGGCGATGTGACCGTGGCGGCTTCGGCGATCCTGGGCGGCTCGGGGAACATCGAACTGGAGGCGGGCCGCTCGGTGTCCATCAGCGGAGTGCTTTCCGTCGGTTCGGGAAGCCAAAACGGGGCGGAGAATTTTGTGATTCACACTTCGGGACTGGGAGCGCTTCGGATGGAAGACCACTCGAATCTGCTCCTGGATCTCTGGACAAATGCGCTGGACGGCGCGGATCGCCTTGTGGTGAATGGCGCGGTGGAGATTGGCAGCAATGTGACGCTCACGCTCACCAACGCGGGAGCGATCAGCTTTTCGATGGGCGACCGCTTCGATCTCTTCGACTGGGAGATCAATCCCATCGGGGCATTTGATGAGTTTATCCTGCCGACGCTGGAGGCAGGTCTTATTTGGGACACGAGCGAGCTCTATACCACTGGCGTCATCCAAGTCATTCCCGAGCCTTCCGTTCTGGTCTGGCTGCTTCCGGGGCTAGCCTCGCTGCCGCTTTTCCGCCGTTCGAAACACGGGCATTCTGCCGTCCGGCGGCACGGGATGGCGTAAGGCCTCCCCCGATTCGTTCAAGGCGTTGTGCTTCCCCCCTTCTGTATGTTCCCCCCCCCGTTCAGGAAACTCCGCAGCCGCTTGGGCGTCACGCTCGTGGAACTGTTGGTCGTGATTGCCATTGTCGTTGCGCTTGTGGCTCTGATTTTTCCGGTTTTCTCCAGTATGTCCGGGAAGTCCCGCGCCCTCAAGTGTGCGAACACGCTTCGCCAGATCGGTTCGGCGATCCTGCTTTACGCTGCGGACCACGGGGGCCGGCTTCCGTCCGTGAACCAAGGGGGGGCGCAAACGCAAAACTGGCTGCTCGAAATCTCCCCCTTTCTCGGGCGCAATCCCGCCGTGGCGGGGAATGCGCTGCTGGAGTTTTACGACCGGGTGGGTTGCCCCACCTTCATCGCCAAATACCGGGGCAAACCCGGGATCACGGCGACCTGGATCGGCTATGGAATGAACGGGGCACTGACGGGCCCCGCCGGAAAGTCGCTGACCGTGCAGTTGCCGCTTGCCTCCCTGAAGGATCTTGACCGGAGCATCCTCGTGGGCGAATGCCCGGGCCTGAACTTTGTTCCCCCGGCTGACGGGCAGTTGCCGAAAGACCCCTCCCGGCCGGAGGGGTGGCAGTTCAATGGGAACGTGAGCCTGACGCCCGATCGTCACGACGGCCGCAGCAATTATCTTTTTCTCGACGGCCATCTCCGCACCTTCACCGTGGATGAAATCCAGCGGTTTTTGATCGACCAAAACACCCCATGAAGTTTTCGCTTTCCCTTTTGCTTTTTGGCCTGCTTGCCCTTTCCCCGGTTTCGCGGGGGGCCGAACCCGTTTTCGAGACGACTACCGCTTTCCCGGCGGCGCCGGGGAACCGGCCCAACTACCGGATTCCCTCGCTCATCCAGATGCCCGGCGGCGATCTCCTGGTGATCGCCGAACGGCGCAATGACAACATCGGCGATGTCGGCGATCATGACATTGTAATGAAGCGCAGCTCCGACCTGGGCAAGACGTGGGGCAAAGAAATCCTGATCTACGATGATGGCCCCAATACCTGTACGGACATCACTCTCTGCTTCGACCGCCAGCAGGACCGCCTGTTTCTGTTCTTTCTGCAAGACAAGAAGAAGTTCGTCTATCTTTCCAGCAAGGATCAAGGGCGCACCTGGCAGGGGCCGGTTAAGGTCCATGATGGCGTGATCCGGCCGGAATGGGACCGGCTGGGGCTGGAAGAGGGGGAGAGCGCCGATCCGCCGATCGATCCCGAGAGTGGCAAAACCTCCAAGGCACGCACCTGGAAAACAAAGTGGCCGCAGCGGTACGGCCTTGGGCCGGGCAACGCGGG
>Ga0180217_1001251_pt1 | contig 29442 bp, 54 predicted proteins | sample eDN3rd37CBELigOP_FD_128521 | JGI IMG/M metagenome (GOLD analysis project Ga0180217, IMG submission 128521) | Enriched Organic Plus compost microbial communities from Emeryville, California, USA - eDNA 3rd pass 37_C BE-Lig OP (version 2) (version 2) ... | reverse complement strand
CCAACACAGAAAATGGTAAAGAATTTACATTTACCACAGCAGACTGTTTTACACCGTAGCATTCAAGAAGGCATCTTGAGCCTATGTAGTGGAAATCATTATCGGTTTTAGACCGTACGTAGCTCGGTTTTAGAACGAACCGTTTTATCAATGGTTTCTCGTCCGAGTCGACGCCATTGGTAATCGGTGAATGGTGTCGGCGTCCTAGGCCACTCAAGCCAGTCCCTAAGGTGGCCAGCAGCTTCTTTACGATACGCATTTTTGAATTCCTTCGTTTGTAATAGTTGTTGGATAACTATCCATTCAGAATGGGTAAATCCTGCTTTTGAAAGGTTTGAGTACTGTTGGTTGGTTAACCTGTAACGGTCACGTAACGCCCTATATTTGAGCCTACGTGTCCGTTCATACATTACTTTACGCTTTCTAATTTGGTAGTCCTTATACCGTTCAGCCTTTGTCCGAATTTCAGAATTTGCGTCAACTGAAGACCCAATGTACGCTGAACGGTATTTGATACAAGATTCTTTCTCACACCAGTATCCGGCTTTCATATAGAATTCAGAATCTGGTTTAAGCCAGAGAACCAAACCTTGGTGGACTTCATAGACTACCACAGGTTCGGTTTCAGTACCTATTAAGCAATACGATCCAACCTTTTCTACGTTCTTTGAAATCCTAACCAAGATAGGCATTTTTAACTCTTTAATTAGAAGCAGGCCGCTGAATTCGACCTTTGGCCTGGGCAATTATTGCATGATTGCGAACATTAAACAGACAAATTTGCACCCTAGGATTTCGAGTGCTCCAACCAACTGCTCCTGAATTGGATGAAACCAAATATTTCTTTCGGCAATGTTCATGCGATAAACTGTGAATCACACCCAAAAATTCGGCTGGATATACGGTCGTAAACCAATTGTCAACAACCAATGCCTTAATATAAGGGGTCATTAACACAACTGGACCTTGGTACTGCATGCCCGAGAATAAGTTTTCCCAATCACAAAGCCTCGGCATAGGTAAATTTAGATGCAGGTAGTTAATCAGTGTTCCTATGACCGTATGTTGAAAGTCAGGGCCATCCAAATCTCGGAAACCAGAAACTGCTTTCTGTACAGTATGGCGTATACCGAGTTCTGTTGGTAGCTCCTCCAACCAATCCGGATGGTAATTGAACAACTGTAGGTTCAACTTCTCTCGGGCACTGGTTTGCTGCCTGCGAAGCCTTCTCTGCCGGAACCAAAGTTGAAGCTTTGTAATCAAGTTTGATTGCATCATTTCCCTCGCCGCATGATTTTACTTTTCGGATTTTCTGCCACTTGAGACAAAACTTTGTTAAAGTTTGACTCACTATACAGTGTGACAGATAGAAAAGAATCGTCCATGTAAAGACTAATCGGATACTTGGTTTTACGCTGTCTGAAATAAATACGTTGACCGCATTTATCATTTACAGTGGCGTGAATTTTGAAATTCTTTTGTAATGTTTCTGACAAAGAAACGCCGGATAAATCCGGATGTGACTCTAACTTGAATACTAGATAACCTCTTTTAAGAGGATGTTTTGCACCTATGCAAGACCATTCCCCGTCTAGGTTGTTGAACAACCATTTTCGACCTTTACGGCATGCCTTCAGATGAATTTTCATCGAATTCATCAAACCACTCCATAAAATGTCGATCCTTTTGATACCCGGTAATGCGTTGCGGTTGTTCTAACTCTCGAATGGGACAAGCAGAGTCAGATGCCCTATGAGCCGCATAGTATTCACCACAGCGAGCGCATACTCGAAATAAAAAGGCTTCGGTCGCAGAGTTACTCATGGTATTCAATCCATCCAGAATACATTTCTGGCACAAAAAGGTTGGATTAATTCTGCAAAGTTGCAGACCTCGCCAATAGAGTCCTGATGGTTGAAACCATGAATACGCAAACATGAATCCTGAGACAGTTTTCTGTAAATCGAAAACCTTACAGGTTCCCAACGAGGCTCCTTGTCTAAACAATCCCAGGAGTCCCCGATTGTATAGAACGAATGCAAGAAGCACTTGCCTGGGGCCAAGTCTTCATAGTCAATCATCACTTTTTCATCTGGGTCTTGAAGGAAGAGTTTGCACAACTCTACTCGATCTTCCATCGAAATTGAACCTTGTTCAACCATGGTTTGATAAAACCAATACGTAGCGTATTCTTCCGAACCATAGAAGATTTCTGGATTCAGAAAATAAGGTTCCAGCAAATTCATAAGTGCTTGTCCGAAACGCTGCGAATGTTGCCTTGCATAGTTTTCTACCGTACGGAGAAAAGCTATGGCTTCTTCTTGAGTCAGGCGTTTTTGAATGTTCATTCCAATTCCTTAATTATTGAAAGCCAACTTAGCCTTCCGTTCTTTACGTTTTCGCGGTTTGGGTGGTTCGCATAATCGAAAATAGAAATACGATAACGCACTTAGGTTTATGATGAACCAGGCCACACTCTGAATTTCAGATAAAACATCCAATAACAATAATGTCCAGTATACAAACCGTATCATCGGCTGCTTATAGAAGCTATCCGGAATCTCATACTTTGCATCGGCCCAGAAACTAATACCTAATACAAGGGCACAAAACGCAGTTGCATATACCCAATTCCCCAAGGTGTTGGGTTCAAACAGCCGAAGTACAGCAGTAATCATTACCAGGATGCCTATTTGGAGGCAATACTTTATTCCTGGTATTTGTGTTCGATTAACGATATGTTGGAATACGGCAAGGGTCCATAGATCAATAGCTCGTAATAGTTTCATTTGTTCCCTTCTTGTGAAGAAATTAATCCCTTCCATCGGTCAGTGATCCTTCCACTGCCTAGGTTTTCATTGAAGCGTCTTGTTCAGAGCGTTTGCTTGATCGACAACCGCCTGGCAGTATTCGTTCTGGCAGTTATCTTCCAGAGGTTTGCCGAATTGGCTGAAGATCACGGCCACGGCAATTGCGAGCGTAGGAATTACGAATTTCATTGGGAATCCTTTAAGATTGAATTTCAAAGGTCGGTATCATTGATGACGTTGATAAATTGCAATTGTTCTTGCAATGAAGCTGGTACTGGCTCGACGTATTCCTTTTTATTTTCTTGACCCCGGTTCAACCAAGCGTTGGAATTGGCATCCATAATATACCACTGGCCTTTATGGGAAGCCAAAAATTTGAACCGGGGTTCATCAAACTGATCCGGTGTTTGATCACCGATCACAAAATCAAGTCGAATTCGTTTGGAATTAATCAGGCTTCCATAAATTGACTCATTGGGAAGGTCAATACGAATTTCTTTATGATCCGATTCATACTTGAACTGTACCTCATGAGGGCGGGCTTTATAAGTCCCGCGCTCTTTAAATCGAGAAACTGTTCTCTTATTGTACTCATCAGTATCGTCTTCCTCGTAATCATAATCGAGGAAGCTATCAAACAAACTGTTTTCCTTCATTTGTTTGGCCCAGGCCTCACGCCATTCAATATGGCGAGGAATGCTTCGCTCTGCAGAGCCTTTTGACATATGAAAGCGCGGAGGCCTTTTATCATAAGAGCAACCCGGGACGCCCGCATCACCGAGAAATTCGTAGTCTACTTTACCGTAGTTGAAACGAGTTCGGAACTTTACAGCAATTGAATAATATCCTAGACCTCGAACCTTGAAAGGCTTCCCCATAACCAAACGAGGTATGACGTTAGTACTGCTAACTTCCCACACGGTAATGCCATTGCGGAAATCGGAAAGACGAGCAGCGCGATTTTTGGTAGCCATTTTTTTGGAATCCTTGTGTAGTTGGAATTTGGTTGATTTGATTACTTCAAATCGGCGATAGAGCTGATTACTTTGTAAAGTATATTCATATTAGTCTTCATCCTCACGGATAGTTTCAACTTCACCCCAGCGGTCAGTATTCAAGACAGGCTCATAATGAGCAAGCTTGGTAAAATATTTGTTGCCGTAATGATCTTCGTGGGGAATGTCCTCGAACCCTACTTCAGTTTTCGGCCCATCCATTGTCCAAGGTTCGTCTTCATAGCATCCATTCGTTACGTCTACCGAACATTGAAACTTCGGATCAGCCCCGCAATGAGGACATTTTATCGTGCCGATCCCGTGAACGAAATTCATAGCATCTACCGTATAGTAGTGCTTATTCTTGCAAATGAATTCTTCGTAACCTTCGTATGACATTTTACATGCCTCGCTTTAAATCTTGAGTAAAGAATATGTGGGAATCGACTTTTGCGATTCGGTATTTTTCAGACGCCCAATTAGGGGTTCTATTTACCTTGTCGGGATTGTAATAGAACAAAGCATCCGACAAGGTATCGTCACGCTGACCTTCAAGGACGGCCCTAGCCATTGCTAATGAGGCTTTCCACAGAGGACCCTTAGGTTTTTCTTTCACCTTTTCTTTTTGAAGGGTCCAACTAAACTGTGCCTTCGCATAAACTACTTCACAGATTGAGTTACCCCAACGACCTGCGTCTACTCGATTGAGGGTAACTTGTGCGACAGCAAGTTTACCTTTTTCGGATTCTACTCCAGCCTCATGAAATATATTCTTTGCAAGACAATGTAGGTCTTCCAATGAATAAAGCGGTTTTGCTTCCACTTTCTTAAAGACAACCTTGAACTTTTCAGCCTTAGGCTGTTCCAACAAATATGCGTATGGTGCGTTTTGTTTAACTGGTTCTTGTAGGTTTGCTTGGACAGCCATCGTAATGGCAAAACCAAATATCAACCCAAAAATTACTCCACGAATGATTTTCATTTGACTGTTCCTTGTCAAAACACAGAAAGATTACTTGCGCAGTTCGGAGTACTCGAAATCCTTTAGTTCTTCGAGAATCTCTATTTGCTTCAGCACAATTGACAGACAGTGATCCCGCTTTTCCTTATCTGTCATTTCTCGGTATTGCTTTGTGTCCTCATCGTAAACGTTGAGATTTTTGTCCTTATATGCACCTGTTTGCAACACTGTCTGCCAGTAAACAATACGGCTTTGAAAGGTCGCAATCTCTGCAGTACGTGCCACTATATACCGGGCGTCGTTACTAACGTTCATTTTATCCCTCGTCCTTATGTTGAAGGAGAATGTCGATTGCTTTCAAAGGCGATCCCATCATATCGCATGTAAGTCGAAAACCTTCGACTAGGTTCAATTCCGAACGGTGACGGAGGTAATACGCCCAGTAGATTTGACGACCTACAACCAGCAATTGTTGCTCCGAAAGATTTTCTTTCTGGAATTGGTGCATGATATCCTGCGGATCGACAAGCCGATCACGCCAACGCACAATAGCTCGCATATTTTGCACAGCATCCGAACAACCAGCCGCGCTGACTTTACGAGCCTTCTTTTCCATTTGCGCCTGGACCGCATTGTATTCTCGATTCCAAGTTGCGTGGGCTTGCAACCGCAGTCTTTCCAGCTCTTGTTGCCGTGCAGGACTAGCAACATTCATGGCCCAAGACAGATCGGCATTCCACCGTTGGAAATCATGCTTCTTGGAATTGTACGGTTCGATTTGGATCGAATCATTGCACAAGCCCGGGCCACCCCAAGTGCTATTGGCGGTCGCTTCACGCTGCGTTTGCGCGCAGCCCATTGCCTGCGCATCGTTATAAAGGAATCCAGCGAACAAGGCGATAGCTACAACTAGCGATTTCATTTTAGTCCTTTAAATGTGAGTCCAAACGCTATTGATCAATTGGGCCTTTTGCTGCGCACCAGTGAACATGCAAATTGCAAGGCAGAATTTTTCTGCACCCTCGTTCCAGTATTGGCGCATCTCGAAGTCTACGAAATCATAATCCTTGCATGTATCTGCGGCTGCTTTTGCTTCTGCAAAGGTGTCGAAGGTATCGCAGTACTTATAGTTACGTTCGATCTGATCTTCCCAGGGAAGATATTTGCCTGCGTCAACTGTGAACTCAACTTTGGTAATTTCCATCTTCATCTTCCTTTTAGTGGCAAGATTGCCGACCACAAATACCATCAAATGCAAGAAGGCTGCGTTTATCTGCTACCTTCTTGCAATGCTTGCATTTCAACTCAGGGTACAGGACATAAGCCTTCACAGTATCCATGGCATCTGCAATGCGGCACAACTCAGCAGTGTCACTCTGCTTGCGTATACCTTTCCATTCTTTGGACAGTAAAGATTCACGCGCCGCTGACATAATCACATTTGCGACTTCAACATGATTATGGCGAATCTCGACCATGATACCTTTGTGGGATGCATTGTACATCTTTGCCGACTGTTTGAACATTTTCAAAAGTTGTCGGCGAAGTTTTGCTTCGGGAATATCTACTTGTTGTTTGAGCATTTGCTCGGATACTTTCAGTTCGACCTTCGCCTTCGGCTCTTGTTTGATCTGCTGCGTCAGCCCCGCGATAATCATCTTGGTACCGGCGAGCGTAAGTTTCGATTGGTAGCGTTTCATGGTTGTTCCTTATTTTACCTGCTTAATAGAAACAACTTGTGAATCCGCTTCGGCAATGTTTCGCGCATCTGCTTTGCTTTCAGCGAAGATAACTTCATAGTACGTGTGTCCCAGTCCGTCTACGACTTCTACCAGGTACTTATTCTGGGTCTGTGCGGGCGATACTTTAGTCATGATCGAAGGTTCCTATTCGATTGAGGGTTCAGGGTGTATAAATATTATAGCAGAAATTTAGCTTTGCAACAAGGGCTCCGTAAGTGTTGTATTTTTGCAACACCAACGGAACCCCATGCCTTAAGCAGCCGTGCGCCAGCGTCAAAACATGCCTGGGTTTTTATAGTACAAAACCGCTTTTTGTAACAATTTAGCCACGTTTTTGTTCAGAATAGAATACGCTGTTTCTGCAGGTACCCATTTGCGTTTACGAATCTTGCATTCAGGATATTTATCTACTTGGATAAGTGATCGCATCAAGAAAACCTGAACCATCTGCAAGGTATCGTTCTTTGTGTACTCGTACCTACCTAAGTGGTAGTTAATTTCTGCAAGAACCCCGGCTTCTTCAAACACTTCCTTTACTGCATTAGATTCGGGCGTTAGGTGTGCCTCAACCCCTCCCTTCGGTAAGGTCCATTTTTTGCCACGCATAGATTTTACGAGCAATACTTGAAGTTCCCCTTTCTTTTCTCGAAGAACAATGCCGCCACTACAATTACGAAATGCCATTGATTCGATTCCTCAATCGTTCCAAAAGACGGTTGACCTGTGAGCGAGTAACGCCGATATACTTTTGTACCTTGGCTTGATATTGCGCGTAATTTATCCTGTCAGCTAAGTCAGAATTATTCTCCCCAAGAAATTCTGAAAAGCCCTCGTGGTATTCTCCAGCCATCAAAGAAAAGAATAGTTGTACCCTAGGTTTAAGCTTTATACCTTCAAGAACATCCTTGATGGATTGTTTGTCTTCCTGAGGTTGTGCAAGCATATGAACAACTGCGTCCAAAGGAACAACTACGGATTCATGAGTACCATCTGCATTTTTCCTTAGAACCTGATTCTTCTTTGAGGTATAGTGCTTAATCAGCGAATGACCATATTTCTCGGCCGCTCCTTTCCCAATATTGCAAAAGTGCAGGTATGATTCGTAATACGGATAACAGCGGTAAATGTTATATATTGCCGCTTCCGTCATTTGCGAGGTTAGGCTTTCGCGTGTTTGGTTGTAGGAGTTGATTAGAAATATCATCTTCTTGGAAATGAATTTTCCCAAGACTGAACTCAAATCGTCAGAGGTTAGAAATTCTGTTAAATAGGCGTCAAACTCCCTAAGATCAAAAGGTTGATATTGGGTAGGTATCTTGGATAAGTCCAATTTGCGAAGCAGGGGAACGTCGCAAGCATTGATTTCAAACCTATCTGCATTGGGCTTAACAACCAAACCTCGTTTGTAGCAATGCCAGGCATACGCATAGAGTTTGCAGTTCTTTAGCATGTAACCGCTCTTGTCTATGCGCTTCTTAACGTTAAAGCCGTCCTTCACCTGGGCCTTAAACGTTTTAATGTCAATTAACCTGAATAGGTAATTGAAGCTGGATATCAATTCTTGTTTAGAGATATCCAAACGCTCATATAACTTCATTCTCGTAGCCTATACTCGAATACGTCAGATTCAGTTTGAAGGATTTTATTTGCGTCTTTACTGCTATGGGTAGAGTGGAAAGGTTGCCAATCAGATTCGCCGATCTTGCGACGTTCTACGACAATAAGCGGCCCTGTTCTTTGAGCCTGAGTTCTAGATACTGCGGGGAAGCCTGCCTGAGCAGGCGTTATGTATTTCTGTTGTTGGGAAGCCTCCAACTTCCTTACATGTTGGAGGAATTCCATTGTATCTTGTCTAGGATCGTATGCCATTCACCGAGCCTTCTTGACCACAAAAGAAGTCAAATCGGCTTTTTTCTTTGAACCTTTTTTGCTTCTATCTTTTGTAGTCTTATCATGCCAATCTGCAGGTGCAGTATCCAAAGTAGGCGGTACATAATTTTGTAGAGCCTGTACTTCCTTAGATTGGGCTGCCTTAAATTTACGCAGAGGTTGTTTCGGATCTTCAATCCGATTCTTTTCAATCAACTCCTTTTGTTTGATCTTCCATTCCTTGGAAGTCAGCAGTGAGGTTGAATCATCAAAAATCGCGGTGACCATATGACCGCGTTTGCGTTTATCTGAATCACCACACAGAACAATTTCTTTGCTTCGCGTATAGCACAAGAAAAATCCCGAAAGGTAATTCGATAGATAGTCTCCACCCAAAGCCTTGAAATAAAGCTTCTGGCCAAACTTGAGAGTGCCAGAACGTTGTTTCAGCAGCGAAGCAACAATACGCCGCTCTGAAGGCGAATAAGAAGAAACCAAAGCTGCCAATTGAACGAATTGATCCGAGTTACCACAAAGTTTAGTAACGTCGGGCGTATAACATTTAGGAGCTTCAGCAAAGCTCCGAATACCAATCTTTGAGCAGACAACCTTGTTTCCTCGCAAGGGCTGATTCTTATAGTGGAGGCACTCCCCGCAGCGCGGGGCATCTTTCTTGGCCTTAATTGCAGGAGTGTCCACTACTTCGTGATCTTGCATCTATTGCCTCTTTAGAAAATGGCGTTTGTAGAGTTCAGCTAAGGCATATTTCAATAATGCCTCGTTGCCTTTTTTATAGATAGTGTTTAATTGTTGAAGTTGCGTAGATAGTTCTTGATCTACTGTTACTATAACCTTGCGTTGCTTGTTAGGATCATCCTTAGTAGCTTTGAAGGCATTGTGTACTACAGTGGCTAGGTATACAACTTTGTTTTGTTGTTCCCGATTTGGTAATGCTTGAATCAATGGGTGGAACAAATAACGTTTTGCATCTTTACCCATAGCCACTTTATGTAGCATTTGATGGTGTGTCTCACAGAGACTAACTGTTGGGCCGTCTGTACCACCTGCCGCCCTTGGTATTACGTGGTGTTCCTCACGCATTGCTGTACCTGGGCTTGCAGGTAAGTCATTAAATCTATCACCACACACCCAACAATGTGGTAGCGTGATGGTTTTGAAAATCATAGCATGAACTGAGTATTAATCCCGGCTTGCCGCATGGTTTCTACCATAAAATAATAATCAGGAATTGCTACAAAGTCTTCCTTTAAAACTTGCTCTCCAGTGAATGTCAATGTAGCACCTTGCGTATATAAGGTGGTACTGATTGAATTGATCCAAGCCTTAATATACCGACGCATCGGAGGTAAGGCTGAAATAAACTTCATGTGTGGTACATACCAACCTTCAAAGAATGCAGGTTGTACGCCAGCAGCCTGCAATTCCTTATTGGCGTTAAACAGGTCTTCACTCACCAACGGTAGAATCATCGAAGTACCTTCGACTTCGGCGTCCCGTTGCAGCATGATAGAACCAGCATGTGCGGTATAAACCTTTTCCGGCTCGGCTTCTATTTCATCTGCTGTGATCATGATTGACACGCGCAAATTATTCAAGTCCAAACCATGGATTGGAGTAGCAGCCATCATATCACCGAGGTACTTTAGCGTTTCATCGGTCGGTACTACAAATAAATGGTTGAGAATCATAGCACCACCTTTAAAAAGCAAAGCCCCAACGATTCATAACCAGGCGGCCTCCGGCTGCTTTCATCAAAGCATTAACATCGTATTCAGTACCAATCCAATACCACAGGGCACCTTTATAAGGATAGGGATCCATAGTGACAAATTGGAGCTTCTGTTGCATTGAAGCAGCAATGCTTTTTAGCAATTCTTGTGCAGCCTGTTCTGGCTTAAGTTTGCGTTTTGAAGTAGGTTGTTCCAAAGCCTCTTTATTCAAACCTAGTACCAATTGGTTATTGATCATTACATAGCCGCTAACCAATTCAGCTTTGATACCTGAGTGTTGTAGCTTTTGCACCGACATAGGATGCTTGGTCATAGCAACAATAGGCACCCGTGAAACCACGAATTCTTTGCCTTTGATTGAATCAAGACGCTGTGCTTCCTTTTGGTTCTTTTTGATAACCTCTGCTGCATGTTGAAAAGCTTCTTCCTCAGCCTGGTTAGAGGCTGCGGTTACATCGGCTTGATTCAAACGGGCTTCTTGCCGACTAATGGACTTGTCGATGGTAGCAATTAGCTCTTGACCATTCAGGACTGTCATTTCCCGCTTGTCAACTACCTCAGCAAAGATCCCGTCTTTCAAAGATTGAATCTCATTGCAAAAAATGTTGAATGGTTTACGTACAGATGTAGGCAACGGTTGCGTACGAGCAGCTTCCAACTTTTTGGAAACATTCGATAAAACAATCATGCGTTCGTGTTTGTTTTTAAGCAATGGTAGAGTACCAACTTTGGTAACTACAGCTTCAACAAAAGCACGGGTTTTTCGGAGCTTGGTAAGGGACTCTTCTACCTTGGAACGGTTTGCTGCCAGAAACTTGTCTTCGCTGGCAGCGCTAATGCCGTAATCTGATAGCTTGCTCATCTGTGACAGGTTTTTTGCTGCAAGCCCCATCTTGGATTGAAGTTTATCAAAATTAGAAATTTCACGTTTGCTCATTACGGAGTCCTCTTAAAAATGCAAACGAGGGTGGTGACATTTTAGCCACCACCCTCATATTGATTAGCCTAGCGTGAACGAATCATCGTCATCCGACTTCGACTTCTTGGCCTTCTTTTCAGCCTTGCCCTTGGCAGCTTGCTTGGTTGCCTTGTCAGCACCCTTCTTAGCAGCCTTGGCTTTCTTGTCGCCCTTAGCTGGCTTCGCAGCCTTCGTTACCTTTTCGGCTTTGGCCTTCTTGCCCTTTGCGGCCTTTTCGGTCTTCTCAGCCTTTGCTGCCTTACCAGCACCCTTCTTGCCCTTGGCAGGCTTTTCAGCCTTAGCCTTCTTGCCCTTTGCAGACTTGCCTTCAGCCTTGGCTTCGAGCTTGGCTAGCTTCTTTTCAGCCTTGTCGGCACGGGCGTTGGCCTTCTTCAGTTCCTTTTCGAGGGCTTTGGCAGTCTTGGTTACTTCGGCGACTTGTTTAATGATGTTGCTCATTGTGTGTTTCCTTGGAAAGGGATTTGCGAGTTTATCGCGTGGTTAGTTTTCGTTCGGGTGAACGAAATGAAATTGCAGCATGCGGTATTTACGATTTTTCAAAATCGCAGCTTTGCGCATTAACAGTATAACACAAAAATTACTTGGTCTTTTTCGACTGTTGCTTTTTTACAACAGCAACGGATATGCCTGAATTCGTAGAGTCAGGCGCCTTGAGATAAGCCTTAACGCGCTGCTCAGTGTCCCGTGCAGCCCGTTCACCTGGTTTCTTGAGATCCGATTTCAGTGTCTTTAGTTCACTCTCTAGCTCCTTAATTTTGTCCTTCAAGGCTTGGGCTTCCAGTTTTGCTAGCTGCCGTACCTTTCGGTCTAGGATGATTGTAGCATCCTCTAGTGGAATTTTTAGGGCCTTACTCAAAGCCTTGTTCGGGTCATCGCTTACTAAAACCTTAGGCAAGACCTTTAGGATTTCCTTCATGTGCTCTACTGCAAATAGGTAAACCCTATTAACGTAGAGTTCTCGTTCTACTCTCTTGATCAAGTGTTCGATCAATCGAATTTCTAACTTGATTCGATAATTGACCCAAGCTTGGAAGAACTGAACAAAATTCAGGTATTTAAATTCAGTTGCCTTGGTTTTGGCTCTAATGGTTACACCAAGGCGGTACGGTACTGAATTAGTTACCTGAGTCTTGACACGCTCAACAATCTTTTGAAATTCAGAATCTTTAAGAGACTTCTGGCATTCAATGACATACAAAGCACCGTAAGGTCCGCTGCCTGGGGATTTCTTACCTTGTTTAGAAAAGGCTCGTTTTACCCCTTTGGTTTCTGCAATGTTGACAAGGGTCTTTTCGATACCATTGGTGCTAGCGAAACCATTTGGTACAAATGTGGTAACGTGAATTACCTTTTTCTTAGCATCAGCATTTACCAAACCTTGGTATTTAATAGAACCCCGGCCTGTTGATAGGAAAGCTTTGTACTCTGAACCGGATATGATCGGTTCGCATCCAAAGTTGTGCTGAAGTTTTAATGTTTTGCTTAGTTTCTTTGCATCATACTTTTCACCTTTCAACATTGCTTGCACAATCTCAGCTACAGATTCAAAACTGAAACTGGGATTGCCTGCCTTCACACCATATGCAGGTGGAGGTGTACCACCGTTGAATAGAATGTAAGGTAGTAACGCAGGTAGATAGACTGGCCAGGTTTCGTCACCAGAATAGTTTGGAACCTTCGGTACAACCTGTAGGTATTCTTTATCCAAAAGGAACAAGTGGGTAAACTTGCTCATCTTGGCTTCTGTATACCGAGTAGCTGCTGCCATGTTGATTGGTGTACCCCAATTGCCTTGACCATCAATCGCCGGTGGGATTGTATTGACCAAGGTTTCCATTGCGGTAGAAAGTCCTGAGTCACCATGGGGGTGAAACTTACCCATGGCGTCACCTACTACTCGTGCAGCCTTCTTGTGTTTTGAATGCGGTCGAAGGTTAATACCTTCTAAGGCCCAGATCAATGCTCTATGAGAGGGTTTCAAACCGTCTCGGTAATCGGGAATAGCTCGGTCTTCAACTACGTAAGAACCATATTCCTTTAGAGCATCTCTGGTGAAATCTTCGATATTGACCTTATCAACATTGGATGCCTTCATAGGCTCCACATTAGCAACCCTATGTTCAACCGCTTTGATTTTAGTCTTTTTAGCTTTCGTCTTTTTCATCTTCATCATTCAAACCCAAAAGTTGGCGACGATAGCTCGCGTCCTCTGCTACAACACCTCGGAAGAATTTCTCTTGTTCGGCATCAGCGAAGGGATTAATCTGAATTAGACGGCGTTTCTTAGGATCAAACGCCAAAGGCTCTAACCAATTCTCATCGACCTCACCCCAACCCTTGATGCGCACTACGTCTTTTGCTGATAAACCTTTAGGTAGTTTCTTAACACATGCCTCTAAGGTGTTCGCACCGTAGATGGAACCATCTTTAAGAGCCGCGAATAGAGGTGCATCAACGCACCATACACGTCCCTGTTTAAGCAAATCTGGCAGTAGCCTATAGATTGCTGCCAAATAAAGTACTGCAATATGGCCCCCGTCCGGGTCAGGGTCAACCAGAAGAATAATATGTGCAGACCTTAGATTCTCAGAAGAAATTTGAGGTTTCTCATCTTTCGGATTGAAGGTCTTCATATCAGCACCTAGGGCAATAAGGAACTCTTGAATACCTTCGTGTTTAAGGATGTTCGGTAGAGTAGCCTTCAGCACATTCAACGGTTTACCCCCTGCCGCAAGCACCTCTTGGTAATCCGAATTACGTGCATCAATTGCAGTCTTGGCTGCTGAATCACCTTCTACAATGAAAAGTTCCCGTTCTCTAGGATTAGCTTTTTCTGCTACTGCTAGACTTGGGGGCAACGTATTACCCTTTTGGGTCTTCTTTACATCAGCTAACTGCTTAACGGTCTTTGCTAGTTCTTCACGACCTTTATTTACGACTAAAGCCCGTTTGATCAGAGTCTTGGGTACACCGGGGTACTTCTTAAAATATGCCTCAAATACTGGAAGTAACTCTGTATAAACTTCTCGGTCGACTTTTGAATCGAGTTTATCCTTGATCTGTGATGTATATGTGGCACCGTGCATCCGCCATTCAAACATACCCAACAAACCAATCAACAAATCGTTGCCAGAGAAACCTGAGCCCTTTTGCTTCTTTTTTGCAGCAGGTGCGTAAGGTTTCACTGCTTGAAACATGGCATCACGTAAACCCTGCATATGGGTACCATGTTCAATCGTAGGACTTGCGTTAACAAAAGACAGGAATTTCTCACTGTCTGTATGGTCAGACCATTGTGCAGATAGAGTGATGAAATCTGACTTGTAGGTCAATGGTTTTGCCATCAAACCTAGTTCATTCTTTTCTGCAATTTTCTTTGGAATGACCTCGATGCCTTTCTTGTTCAAGAAGACAAAATCTTTCCGCTGACCTTTCTTCAGAATTGAATATTTGATACTCAACCCAGGATACAGATCCGCAATGTTACGTAGCCAGTTGCCAATCCAAGTAGGATCAGCTATTGCTTTTTCATATTTCTTGGGTAATTGTTTACCTCGGGCTGCGTCGGTACTAACGATTTCTTGGTCAGGGATAAAAAAGACCAAAGTACCATACTTGGAAGTTTTCTCCAGAAGCAAACCTTGGAAATCTTTGTCAATCGACTTAACGCCTACTGGATCCTTCTTACCAATAATTTTGCCCTTGGAAAACTCCTGTCGGACCAACTTATCGTTATAGTTGGAAAAGACAACCATCTTTTCACATACTGCATTGACAGCAGCAACACCTACACCGTGTGTACCCGCAGAAGTTTTGTACGCTTTGTCGTTAAACTTACCACCTGCATGGGCACGAGTAAAAGCCGCAGTCATGATGGTTTCTTTTGAACCATCCTGGAGCTTCTTGTAATCGGTAGGAATACCGCCGGCTTTATCAGCAACCACGTATAGGTTGCGATCCAAGTCCATAACGACTTCGATGGTATCGTTGCGACCGGCTACATGTTCATCATATGAATTATCAAAGGCTTCTTTGATGCACCGATGCACCATATGGGAACCTCTTGCCCCGAGGTACATAGATGGGTTCAGCCTTATGCCATCCAAACCTTCTGCAATTACGAAACCATCTTGTTTCGCTGATTTACGCGCCATGTTTTGTTTCCATTAAGTTAATCCTTGTTGAAGGCGCCCATCAATGACTTGAGGTGCTCAGTAGGATCACACACCTCAGTAATCAGGCAATAGCCTTCTTTCAATAGAACCCATTCTGCGCCAGAACTGGTTTCCAGACGCCAGTGGAATTTGTTATTAACGATCCAAGATACAAACCTGGTGAAGCCAAATTGGAGAATTTTGCGTGGCGCTTCATCCGGTACTTTCTTTACAGAGATAACAGGGGGCTTGTCAGAAAAAACTAGGGCGCATTGAACCTTTACAAGACCATGTGATTCGGAAATTGTTACTTCTGAACAAAAACCCCATCGACGTAAAAAGAACTCCAACTTCTCTTTAAGTTTGTTGGCGTCTTTCAAACCTTTCGTATGGGCACTCTTCTTGGTAGTTTTGAATATCCAAGATTTTTTATCGAGCTTGCATTCTCGACGATCTGAGTCTCGATCAATCCACCAATCAGCAACCTCGTCTTGAAACTTGTCTAGTACTTTCTGGAATTTTGTTACTCGTGCTGTAAGTCCCTTTTTCTTTAGGGCGTAACTCAGAAGCTCTTGAGAGTCTTCATGAATCTTGGTTACGGGGAATCCAAGTTCAACTAGTTTGGTATAGGACTTGCCACCCGCAGGTATTAGCCACTGCCGATATTTAATCAGTCCGATATCTGCCTTTTCCACGTAAGCTCCTGTTATGCCAGCAGATCATAAATGCGTTGTTGGACTGCTGCCGGTTCTTTGACAACTTTTGCCCACAACTTTGCTTCGGCTTGTGCGTCTTTAGCCTTGCGTGCCTTTTTCAGTTTTAACACCAGTTGGTCAATTTTGCCTGTGATAACTATCACTACGTCATTGGCAGGACACAACTTATTGCCTTTTGTAGCGTGGCACTTGCTATGCTTTACTGAAGCACCTTGTACCAAGTGACCACAATTCAGGCAGTCGTGGCTGTACAAAGCCAAATGGTCTTTTTCAGAATCCATATGCTTCCTTAATGACAAAAAGGGTGGCGGATTTTTACTCCGCCAACCCCTTATACGACTTAATTATTCGTCGTCATCTTCGTCATCTTCGTCGTCGAAGTCTTCGTCATCATCATCTTCTTCGTCGTCTTCCGAATCCTCGTCTTCGTCATCCTCGGAATCTTCGTCGTCTTCTTCCTCGTCGTCTTCGTCTTCCGATTCTTCCTCTTCCGACTCCTCGTCTTCTTCCTCGTCGTCTTCGTCTTCCGAATCCCCGTCGTCTTCGGAATCTTCGTCCTCTGAATCTTCCTCATCGTCTTCGGATTCATCTTCATCATCTTCCGACTCTTCGTCTTCCGAATCCTCGTCAGCTTCTTCTGCGTCCTCGGCATCTTCAGCCGCTTCAGCTTGGGGACCACTCAGTACGATCGAAGCAGAGGTAGCGTCCAGGATCATGACTTGACCACGTTCGGTAGTGTAAACCAGGTTACCCTTGATAGTCTTGGCTTCTTGAATAGTACCCAGATTGATTGAAGCGCGGTAAATAACTTCCTTACCGGCGACAGCAATAACCAGAGCACGGGGAATCTTGACGCCATCAACTTCAAAGTATTCAGCAGTGACCTTAATCTTGTCACCGACGATACTCTTAACTACTTGAACCATCAGCATGCCGTTGTTGACTTGCACTTGGCTGGCTTGTGCCACTTGCTTAGTACTACGACCACCACGTTGGGTTTGCTTCTTGGGAGCCTGCTTCTTAGCTACTTGCTTCTTGGGGGCAGCCTTCTTAGCAGCGCCGCGCTTGGCTGCGGCCTTTGCCTTCTTGTTTTCTACAGCCTTGCCCTTGCCAGCGGCCTTCTTACCAGCAGCACCCTTCTTACCAGCAGCTTTAACGTTCTTTGCCATGATTTGATTTTTCCTATAGGATGTTTGATTCGGCAGATTCAAAGCTCACTGCCATTGCTATTCGGTATTTACGATTTTTCAATCGTGATTGAATTTGGTGCAGGAGACGGGACTCGAACCCGTATGTCTTTCGACGGCAGATTTTAAGTCTGCTGCGTATGCCGATTTCGCCACTCCTGCTTACGTACTACTATTTACGATTTTTAAATTACGCCTTCTTGATTACAGAAGTGTATTCCATATGGAGGTCTTCTAGTTCTTTAGAAGCCGGCACACTGCAAACAATGTGGTCCCCTCGAATTGGATATTCTCCATCTGGACCTTGGCTAACACCAAGCAAACCTGCGAAAGGTTGCGGTACGGGAACTACTTGACCTTGATGTTGTACCAATTCCACCCTAACAGGTCGAACTAGCAGAACTTTATCAGGATCAGTAGTTGCCTCTCCACCAATCAACGATGATTTAATCACGCAATCCTGCACATCTGCCAGAACCACGTGCCCTGTAATCAGGTATAGGACTTGAATATTCCTCATTCGTCGTCAGCTTCCTTACGGCGCTTACGTTCGTGCTTAGGTGCTTCAGCAACAACCTGTGCGAAAGCGCCGGCCAGATAACGATTGACCTTACGAATCTTGCGTACTTGGTAATCCTTCTTGTCCAGTTCAGATAGCTTGACTTTACCCTTCTTGGTAGTTTCTTCTAGGAAGACCTTGGCAATTGCTGCCTTAATCTTACCATCTTTGGTAGGGCCGACCGAACCGTGCAGGATGTATTCAGTCGAACCTTGCAGACGTGAAGGTACACCCTTCGAAGAAGGCTTACCAGTTGCATGGAACAGCGTCAATGACAGGCGACTTGCTACACCGACAACGGTTTGTGGATCGTAAGTCGAAAGATCCCACATCTTACGGGGATCCTTGTCTGCTTCAATCTTACCTGAGTAACGGGTAATCTTGAAGTTGGGACCTGGCATGCCATCTTTTTCAGTAGTGAACCGTACTTCAAAATTAAAACGCTTGAGTTCCTTAGGAGCTTTCCAAGTTGGAAGTGTTGCCTTCTTTGAAGACTTCGCCTTCTTACCAGAACCTTTAGCAAGGCGCGCCTTTTCTAGTGGCGACAATTCCTTGCTATCCTTCTTTTTCTTTTTAGTTTCTACGGGTTCTACTTTCGACTTCTTTTTCTTTTTGGTTTCGACTTCAGCCTCAACCGATTTCTTCTTTTTCTTCAGCAGTACTCCGGGATCTTTCTTGAGCTTCTTTTTCATTGGGAAGGTAACTCCTAACGGATGATGTACGATTTAGCAGGTGCCTTTTGGCGTAATTCTCTATTTGATTTACGTAATCGTTTGGTTTGTGTTTCCAACTTCAAAACGTAATCATAAAGAGCCTGTCTATCTTTATTTACGAATTCAGCAGCACGTTTACCGTCAAAACTTTCGGTATCGCTAATGCTGGCTCGGTATAACACCGAATATTCAAGGCTTGCGACCAGCATAGCCGCCTTCTTTGAAAGATTCGGCTTCTTTTTCATTTACGAATAATTCTTGGTTTTAATCAGGTTTGCGAACTGTAGAGGAGTACGTAGGTTTTCTACCTCATCATCGTGAAGTTCAACCATGAACTCATCTTCCAATGCCATTAGCATTTCAACAGCATCGAGACTATCAACGTCCTCTTCTTCGAGATTGGTATCAAGGGTCAGATTATCCAATCCAAAAACTTCAGACATGGTTTTGAGAGTACGGGTTTCTACGTTGTCCATATGGTCTCTATGTAATTGGCAGGCCGTGCAGGAATCGAACCTGCATTTGAGGATTAGAAGTCCACTGTATTGTCCATTATACGAACGGCCCGTTGAAGCGGGTTCGTACCCGCCTCATGTTATTTACGAATTTTGAAAGGCGCGCACCTTTTCAAAAGCCTCTTTGAGAGTCAACTTCGGATCTTGGTTACGGAGTTGCTTGACCGCAAGCATCGTAACACCATGTTCCGCAAGATGCCGCCAATCAATGTTAGCGGTTTCCAACTGCTGCGTAACCTTGAGCAGGGCTTCGGAAAGGCGATTGTGCAATTCAAACAAGAAAGAATGCATGATGAATCCTGATTTAAGGGCAAAATTACCCTAGGTTCATTTGATTCTCCTTATTGAAGATTTCACGGAAGTTTTCATCGTATACAAAGACCAGGGAATTGCCGTGCCTGTCCTTAAAGAACTTCATGGCGTCTTCGTCTGAGTTAGCCTCTACTTTGTAGTCTGAAAAGTAAGGGTTTTCTTGGTACGGGTACACTTCGCAATAATATTCCATGTTAACTCCACAGTTAAGTTAACATCGGTGCCTCCTTCAGTGAAGTAACACGCTCTGAATTGTATACTTCGAGGTGGTGTAGAAATTTCTACACCAGGTACGCGCGTCATTTAACTCTTCTTGCGTAATCTCACCACGATCAATCAAATCTTGGATGAACTCATCAATATCGTACTCGTTAGTACTTTCTGAGCAAGACATTAGACTGCCTTATTTACGATTTTATAGGATTTCTTCCAGTTTAGTTTTAAACTGGGAAACCGTCATAGCTCCGCTGATGGTTTTGACCAATTCACCATTGCGAAGGATTAGCACGGTAGGCAAACCACGCACCCCATATTTAGCAGCAAGTTCTGCACTCTCGTCAGCGTCAAAGGTAGCGAAAACTGCCTTATCTTGAAGATCCTTGCTTACCTGTTCAAAAGCAGGTGCAAAGGTTCGACAAGGGCCACACCAGGTGGCCGAAGCCTTCATAACTACAGGTAGTTCAGTAGCCAAGATTTGATCAATTGTGGACTCACGTGCTAGAAGAATGGTCATCTAGATACCTAGTAAAAAGATCGGCAAACTCATGATCAGATGTTTCCTTTCGGGTACGTCCTTTAGGAAAATCGTTTGTTAGAGAGCGCCGTGGGTTTCTGCATATATAACAAGCGCAAGGTTTCGCAGTCTGAAGGGCTTTACCTAATACTCGACCCTCCAAGGGAGCGTTCCGGTTAGCATTCCAATATTTGAATTTGCGCTTTTGTTTGATTCTAGCAGTCTCTGCTAGTCTTAGTACTTTATTTGGTTTACGCACTGCGGCTCCTGGCCGCATCGACTCTACCGAATAGTAGACATTCCTCGATGCGGCACTTCTGTGATACCGCGAGTTAGGAATTTCATAATTAAACCTTAAAGATTGGTTAAGTCAACAGTGGTTGCAATTCGCTCCGGCTGAGGTTTCAGTTTTTCTACCCTGTAGAACTCGCCGTTGATCTGGACTACGTTGCGCATTTGACATGGGCAAAGAGGCTCGCCATTTTGAGGTCCCACGCAAAAGCAGGAATGTGATTCTGTAGGTTGGCTATAATTTTCGAGTGTTGGCATAGGTTCGCCTTGGTCTTTATATTGAATTGTAATTGGAAACCGGCTCAGATAATTCCTTAGTCAGGCTCAGGATATTTGGAATTCACGCCTACTAGAGCAATAAATGCTGGATTCCTATCCTTACTAGATTTAAATATCGGCTCCAGTCCGTCGAAGTCATCTTCCAGCTTGCCAAAGTGGTCTTGAACCCCAACCTTCGTTTTAGGATCAACACCTTCGGCTATCAAATCCAAGCAGGCTTGTGCTAATTCTATTAGCTGCATGAATATCCTTTACTTGTGTATTGAGTGGTACGCCCGGTGGGAATTGAACCCACGACCAACGGATTATGAGTCCGCTGCTCTTACCGCTGAGCTACAGGCGTATTTATTCTAACTAAAGACTCTCTGTACTATTCGCAACCCATGTTGGAACCAGGAATACGAAAGTTTGCACATGTCCGGTTTGGAAGAAATCACGTAAGTTTCAAGCTGCACTGACCATAGAAACCACCAATCTTTAATGGACAGTGGATGGACTTCATAATAAGAAGTGAATGGCAACTCGTGTTTAAGCACTGACTCCATTTCCTTTACGTACTTTTTCGGCACATAAAGTATTATGTAGCTTAATAAGCTACGACGGCTTTCAATTCTGCCGCGTCCAGCCACTTTCAATACGGACAGCATGAGATCGCTTCTAGAGGAAATCACGAAACATCCTTGGATACTGAAATTGCTATTTACGAAATTTTCGTTCCAGAAGAGAACGAATGTATGCTATCGGAATCACGCCTGCTTTAGCAGCGGCCTTTTCCAGGGCTTTGTACGTTTCTTCGTAAAGACCGAACCCAGGTACGCGAATGATTCCAAGAATTTTGTCAACTTGTTCAGATTCTTCTTGAGATACTGGAATTTGGTTCTCAGCAGTCATAGGTTCTGCACCTTTTGCCTTTGCCCTCATCCATACGGTTTCACCGTCACCGATGGTGATTTTAGTAACCTCTGCAATAGACGGTCTATTATCAACAGGATTGAATTCTTTAGCGGCGTATAAAGCAGTTAGCAACTGCTTAAGGCTCTGTGCCTTATACTTATACACGTAATCTGAACCTGACGTTGAGACTGTGAATTCTTCTGCAACGATTGCCCTACGGTTTACTTTTTGCTTCCAAAGGCAACGCCCAGAGTCATCATATACGGCAGTCACATTATTTTTAAATGCAAAATAAGAATCTATCAAGATTCCGTGAGACGCTCTCTCAAAAACGCCATTCAAAGTTTCTGTAGGTATTGTTACGTCATGCTCGTTTCCGTATGAATCCAAGATCGAAACAATAAACAGTTGAGTACGGCCGTCTGGGCAACCCCACGCAAGAGTATCGTTTACAACAATACGTTGCAGATACTTAATATTTAAGTAATCTTCTTCATCATCACACTCATCATCCGTGTAGGATACAATCCGGCGCAACAAACCTTCTAATGACGATTCATTGAAATTGTGTGAGTATGCCTTGCCATTGTACAAAAAGGTAGCTGACCAAGTTGGATCAGAGGTACATGTGTGAGTCTTGTTTGCGACCTTCCCTTTCTTGTCAGTCATTTAGTCACCAAATGGTTAAGTTCGGATTGGAGCTCGAAAATACGAGCGTTTAAGGCTTGCTTCATAGTTTCCTTAGCTTGCTGCCGTTGACCAGATACATGCAACCGTACTATTGAATACCAACGAGACTCTTGAAGAATCTTTAACTCATGTTTACTTTTTAATAACTGTTCTTTCCAAAAATCTACGCCTGTAGAGATACGCCAATCCAGGCTAGATTCTTCAGCTAGGAGAATCCATTGAATGCGCAAGAAATCAATATCATATTGTTTGTACGCCTGATAGATTTCAGCAAAGAGTTGTGGATCACCACCTTTATCAGGGTGATATTTCTGCGCAAGAGCTTTGTACAAACCTTTGCAAATGGCTTTTGCTGCGTCCGTTTCCCTTTGGGAAGCAGCGATTCCCATATACAGAGATTCTTCAAACGGTTCAGTCGGCATACCGTGGGTATTGAACCGAATTGTAGTTCGTAATTCTTTGATCCGATGGAGTTCCTTACTGAATTCCGGTTCGTATTTTGCCAAGATGGCCTGTGTAGTTTGAACTGCCTTAGTATAGTTACGGCGTTGTATCAAACACTCAGCTTTACTCCGGTCATACTCAGATAGTAGAGCTAAACTAGGACTCGCATGCTGCATTAAATCGTGACTGGGTCCGCCCATGCGCCATTGCCTGTTTTGATGATAGAGGTAACTCGTAGAAAATTATGCTTTTCAGAGGGTTCAGAATTTAGGAACAATATGAACCCGCCTTTACCGTTTGCAGATTCCCAAGAATCTTGAGTTGCTTGGTACTTGATACGATAAACGGGAGTTTTCTTAGAACCCATGTGTTCAATCATTTCATGGTTGAATGAAACCAGGGTACCAATGTTAGGAATTCGTTTCGTCATTGAAGCCACCAAGGTGCGCCTACAACCATAATTGCAAGGGCTGTATAGGCAATAACATTTAGTACAATCTTGCAGGTTTTCAGAAACTTGAATTGGGGTTTCTGATAGATAAAAATTGCAGGTGCCGGATTACTAGCTGACCGAGCCACCGGCGTTTTACCAGAGGCGATGGAAGCCATAAACAATGAACCGATTACAGGTTTGTAACCATCACCGGGGATAGAATTAGTTTTCAGAATCGCCATTTGAGTTCCCTATTAATTCTTGTTGCGTATAGAGTCGAGCATTGCTTGGCTATTTAAATTACGCAAAAATGTCCGCAATGCATATTCAGTTGAACGACCGCAAGCATAATAACGCCCGGCCTTTTCTTTCAAGACTTTTGAAACAGGAATAGAATGTTCGGTCAACTCAATCAGTACCGATTTGTAGTCCACAACATTGGACAGTTGTGTTGGGTCGGTTACTACCTCAATATCCAAATAGGCATAGTAGCCGTTGACTGCTTGGATTCTTCCTGCAATCACCACATGTTGCTTGGATACTTCTGGTACAGTCTTTTGTACTACCTTTGGCAGGTTTTCAGGTTGTGTGGATTTGGGCGCCGACTTACCAGACTCCTTTGCGATTTCTGCCACCATAGAAGGTACCTCATCCATCAAGTGGTTGAAGGCGTCTTCAACCGCAGTCTTCAGTACCTGTTTGAACATAGGTCGCAAAACCTGCGCCAAAACTTCAGCTAAGTCTGGTTTCTTCTCTAAATGAGGCAAGACAGGTTCAGTCTTTGGTTCTGGTTTTTCCAGGGAAACCGAAGGTTCTTGAGGTTTATGCTCGGGCTTAGCAACTATATCTTCTGTAGTCTTATGAATCTTCACGGGATCCCTGTCAATCTTTAGAACGTGGATAACCTTATCCAAATGATGTTGGTAACCGCGCTCAATAAGAATGGGAGCCATCCATTTCAGGTAGTGTTTGATGTCAGAAGCCTGTCTGATTGCTTTCGGTTTTCTAGTTAGAACCGATTGGGCTTCGTTTACGACCTTCATAAAAGCCCTGTTATCACCAGTAACATCAAGAATTCGGCAAGTTTCGTGTGCTACTTTCTCTGCTTCTTCTTGAGACCAAGCATATTTCAAAGGTTTGTTCTTTTTAGAATGGCTTTCTTCAACATCAAACCCAGCCAACGTATTGAACTCGCGCAGAACAGGATGGAGCTTCTCCAGATAAACCCGCTTACGGTGTCTATGTATAGGCAAGACCTTCTGCGCCTGATAAATAAGGTTTATCAGGGAGGCTTCGGTATTTTTACGCGAGGACCAAAGGCGGTATAATTCTTGTGCAACTTGCGAGGACTCAGCAAGAGTCCATTTGATACGCTTTGACTTTTCCATTGTCAAAAATCCCTAGTTAACTACGCCTACGAAGTAAACCTTTCTTTTCATCAGCAAGGTCAGAATCAGTTAGATACTGAAGTCCCATTTTGTTACCAGCAAAACCAATTCGCGCCTTGAGTTGTCGAGTCTTTTCTTGGGCTTCCAGTTCCCGTTCAAGCATATGGGATTCGTATGCCGGTTTGACCCGAACTTTGGGTACTGCGGGTTGTAGTTTGGCTTTAACTCGTTCATCGGTAGAATACCGCAAACCAAATCGAGCTCTTAGGTCAAAAAGCTCTTGCTTACCCTTTAAACCTGATTTAGCTTCACCGCTTTTGGCAAAGCCTGCAGTCATTGTTTGAAGGCGTGTATAGTTTTCAGCCAATAAAACTTCTTCGCGCAAGGCTTCTTCTTTCTTCCTTGCGCGATCCCGTTCTGCAATAAGCTTACGCCGTTTTGAGGACATGTTCGTTTTTGTCTACCACTTCACGGAAGTTTTCCTCAGCAGAGGCAATGCTAAGACCTTTATAGGTCAGGTTGTCATATTCGTACAATGCACCTTCCCACTGATCCAAGTCTCGGTTGTATTGGATAGAACCGTGCACCCCCTTGTACGAAAAGTTCTCCAATCGTGCCATTTCCAGAACATCTTGGAGATCCATATGCAGTGCGCTGCCTACGTAACCAACATCCAACATACTCTTGGTATGGTATACCGTCAACAGCTCACACAATTCCCGAGTACGCCGAAGCTGGCTTGCAATGTACCGAGAATTATTGAAACCATCAAGTTGGTTTTGTAAGGTGGTAACGATAGCCCGATGCCGTTCTACCTCCAGACGCAGGTGACGTGTACGCAATCCCTGCCAAAAGGCAGTAACCAAGGAAATGATTAGCAGTACCGTTGCATAGGTATTCATGTTGTTTCCTGATAATGTGACTTGTTCTTCAGTCAAAGATTCTTCGGTTTAGTTTGAACCGATTAGTAGTGGAGTTTGAAGGTTTCGATTTCATGCCGACCCGTGCAATCGTACACAGTAACGAAACCTGGTTCACCATCACGGGTAGGGAGAATGATGCTCATGATAGGTGCCTTGACAGTCTCGGCGACTTTCTTGGTAGACCTCAACCAATTGAAAACGCCATTCTTGTCGAGACCACTCGGAATTTGGATCGGTTTATTTGACATTTCGGTTCCTTGAAAGGTTGGATTATTTATGCAAAATCCAAGTTAAGCTGCTTTACCACGTTTTGGGGTACTCGTTCGCTGATATAAACAAAGCCTGCGCGGTCTTCATTTCGGATGTCCTTGCAAGGCATAACGATTTCCATAATCGGCTGCTGAATGTTCGGAAACAGCGCCTTCAACATTTGAAATACCTGAACGTTGTCGAAGTGGCGCGGTATAGAAACTGATTGTTGTACTTCACGATTAGTCATGCTATTTCCTTAATTGCGAGGGATAAGACTGTTGAGGTTTTGAAAACCCTTGATTCGGACACGGCTTTCAAGAGTGTATACCCCCGGTTTGGGATTCGGCTTGCCTTGTTGCTTAGGTGCCTTGCGGGTAACTGCCTTGTAGTTACCTGCATTCCAGTTTTTGCTATCGACGTAGGCTACAGTGGTTTCACCGGCTTCTTTGATTCGCCGTACTCGTTGGATTTCTTCGACCAAGTCGCGCTGCAAATCCTTGATTGCGCGGCCGATCAAACGAATTGCGAGATTGATTCGTTCGGTAGATTTCAGGTCACCAAACTTCGGCAAAAGTCGATAGAAACCGGAACCTTGGTGAACCATGCGCACGTTACCAGGGAACGTAACGACCTTTTCTTCGGTATGCATGAATTCACGCACTGCGTCGAATTGAATTTTGGAAAGGCGAACAATGCCGTAGGCGATTTCAGTGTTTGCGTGTTTGATTGAAAACATGTCCAGTGCTCCTACTGGTTGGTAACGAAGGTCAGGTACGTACCTGACCGTTGGTACTACAGGCCTATCATAGTAAGCAACTCTTGCTTACTTACTTGCTGCTCAACGTCCCCGCGTTGGATGGTGATCGTAGCAGTTTCAGGGCGACCTGGTTCAGACTGTTGGTATGTAAATACACTCGCATCGCCAGGGGCGTGAACAACTCGGACACGTACACAACAATTACTACCTCGATCGTCGGACCGTTTAGCAGGTGGTCCTTCTAAACGCGCAATCTGTTTAAGAAAACAACTAACAGTGCATGCTACAGAATCATAAGACATTCTAGATTTTCCTTTCTAGTTTCTCGATCGGGATGGTATACCCCGTACTAGTATTGTAGCATTGTTGGTCTATAGGTGTCAATAGCTGGTGTTGTATTTTTGCAACACCAGCTAGACCTCTATATTTAAGCAGCCGCAGCCTTTTTAGCCTTCTTCGCACGTTTCGCCTGTAGGATGTCTTGCAGCAGACTTTGTGCTTGGGGCTTGTTGTTTAGCTGCGCCATAGCAAATCGTACTTCCTTGAAGGTAAAATTACGACGCAGACGAATTTCTGACCGAACGGCATCGTCAGCTAGTAGGTTCAGACGTTCAATCCAAGCCTTGAATTGATGGGTGATACCAGGGGCCACTTCGTTGGCAGCAAGACCGGGATCACGCACAGCTTGGTTGGTAGCAGGTTTGCCTTGGGCATTTTCCTTGTCATTACCACTAATAGCCTTAGCATGGGCAATATCCACTTGACGCTTCTTATCTAGAAGGCGCTTACGTTCAGCCTTAGCCTCGGGATCACCTAGTAGCTTGTCTGCCTCTTCTTGAGAAATAACCGATAGATTCTGCGAATGTACGGCTTTGCGGAACTCTGAAGAGTTAATAATCAGTTCCCGTTCAGCATCCATCGTTAGGTCATAAGGTAGCCAGCTCATAGGTACAACAACTACGTCTGAACCCTGACCGTGCCGGCGAGGGATCGGAACCAGAAGCTCACCCGCCTGGGCTACTTCCGAACTATTGGTAGTATTCAGAACCCACAAAGGTGCGTTTGCAGGTTGGTTTAGAATTTCGTTTAGGGTTAGAGTTTTCATAGATTCTCCATCTTTGCTCTGATGTTGGTTTGTATTGATTGATACTCTGCTTCAGTAATCCGAGGAGTACCAACTAAATCGGCAAGTTGATTAACAGACATGCCATCTGTTTCAGTATATTTACAAAATCCGGTTTCCCGATGCCTGAAGAAACAAACACCTTTAGGAAGCGGACATTGGCTAACTACTAATTCTTGTTTAATTACTATGCAATTGGCTCCCATAGGTAACCCTCTTATGCAGCTTTAGGATTCGTTTTTCATCACTAGGGTCTAGCCTTTTCAATTGCAACCAAGCCTTGAAATAATCTCGGGTGCGAATTTTCAAACTTGATCCATCAGTTAGTTCAGCCTGAAGGACGGCTTTTAGGTCATCTTGTGATTTGAACGGTGTTGTTTTGATGATATTTGAGAAACCTGCCCACATAGTGGTGTCAACATCTGCTCCGTTCTCAATCACCAAGCGCACTAAACATTTAGGATCTGTAGGTATCCGTTTAATGTCTTTCTTTGATTCAACCACCACGGTACGTAGAGTATACTCAGGTTCATGAGGTATGTAGTCAAATTCATAGTTGTCAGGGCTTTCCCATTGGATATGATGAAAACCCTTCTTTGCCTTCTCACCAAAGTTATGTTGAATCAGAGTGCCAGTGTAGTAGGTGTTGCGAACCTTATGAGGTGTATGCAAATGTCCTATGATGGCTACCGCATCTGATTCATTCTTTGCCTTGGTAAAGACTCTACCTGAATCTGATTTCGAGCCTCTGACTTCCACATGGGCAACGTTGAGTCTAGATTTTGAAAATTTTTGATGCGGCCACGGTAAGAAACGTAAGCCACAGCCGTCTACTTCAATATCTGTAGGCTCTTCAAAGATATGAACATTCGGAATCAGGCCATTGTCTACCAATGGTTTGAAAATTTGCAAAGAATGACCTACTGTAGGATCAGTACTTAGCATTTCATGATTGCCTGGGATCAAATAGAATTTGAATTTCCTATGGCGAATGAAAAAATCTAGAAGTGCTAGGTAAGATTCATAGCTGAATCTAGGTTTGTCGCAAATATCACCTAACAAGATAACATTACGAATACCTTTCTTCTTCGCATATTTGATGGGACCTCGGTCTAATTCCTTAATTAACATTAGGTGGTGGTCTTCAATCATGGTTGACCACTGACCGTCGAAGTGTAAATCGCCAACAGCTACGGCTTCAAACATAGAATCACCTAAAAATACCGCTACGCGATAAGTACACTGGTTTTGGCATAGAACCTCTGGTTGTAAGTGTAGCTGCCTTTTTCAATTTTTCCACGAACTTAGGCGTATGAATTCTAGCAGCCCCGAGAGCAAAAGCCCTAAATAGGTCATCAGTGTACCTATGGCCTTTGACAGGACATTGGCCGGCCCCTGCATCCCGGACGGTAGTCATCTGGTGTGCTAGATGTGCTATTGGCTTATTTACGAAAAACAATCTATAGTCTTCGATGGTTTTATGTAAGAATTTCGATATTTCTATTTCTGTTCTTGGACACTGGAGACTATTGTTTTCCAACATAGTACGCACGTTGTCAAAGTCTTTTCTACGAGGTGTAATTTGCTGTACTATAGGATCCCAATCTAGATCAGAAGCCAATCGGCTCAATATATCTAGAGAATTCCAACGGTCAGCAATGATTACGTGAGAATTACAATCCTTAGCCAAGGGAAGGATAATGTTCTCATAGACAAGATTGTGGTCAATACGATAACCTTCCCTGGGAATTACTTCCAAGGCCGTAGTCAGTTTTGCTTGTAGTGATTTCTCATCTAGAGTAAACACGGTAATACCAAAACTGTTATTGACCTCACCTGCGTCAAAAGACATTAAAGACGGTTGGCCAGTGTTTGCTACCTTCCGAATCGTACCTGCAAGTTTTGAACCTTGCACCATGGGTAACAATTCATGGGTGTTTTTAGTACCTACAAATACCCCTTCTTTTACGGT
>Ga0180217_1001248_pt1 | contig 29518 bp, 25 predicted proteins | sample eDN3rd37CBELigOP_FD_128521 | JGI IMG/M metagenome (GOLD analysis project Ga0180217, IMG submission 128521) | Enriched Organic Plus compost microbial communities from Emeryville, California, USA - eDNA 3rd pass 37_C BE-Lig OP (version 2) (version 2) ... | reverse complement strand
TGGCGCTGTCATCGACCACGTGCCAGCCCTCTCCCTGATGCCTGGTCACCAGCTCCTCATGGCGATCCGTGCCGTAGGTGCCGACAACCCGACCTGTATCGTCCAGCACCTCGGTTCCCTGATCGCCGGTAAGGATCGTCAGCTTCCGCCCCTCGCCCGTCGTCAGCACCGTCTGTCTCATTCCAGCGTCTCCTGAAGCCGCAAGGCCGCAGAACGCGGAACGCGAGTGAAGGTCGCGGATTGCTTTGCAGGGAACTCGGCGGCCGGCGCGGCATCGGCGGATGCCGCGGTCCCCCCGACCCGGCGTTGCGACATGGAGCCCGTCGTGCCCCTGCCAGAGCGCTATCCGCGGTGTTCGGCTGCGATCAGGAACTCGCGGTTGCCCTCGGGACCCAGGATGGGGCTTGGCTCGATGCCCAGCACCCGCCATCCCGGCAGGCCTGCCCACCAGGCCATGATCCGCTCGCACACCACGCGGTGCACCGCCGCGTCGCGCACCACACCGCCCTTCGCGAGATTCGGCCCTGCCTCGAACTGCGGCTTGATCAGCGCAACCGCCCATGCACCCGGCGCACAGAGGCCCAACGGTCGCGGGAGCACCGTCGCCAGGCCGATGAAGCTGGCGTCGCAGGTGAGCACGCCGACGGGCTCAGAGACCTGCGCCGCGTCCAGGTAACGCGCGTTCACCCGCTCCAGCACCACCACCCGCGGATCGTTCCGTAGGTTCCAGTCGAGCTGGCCGTGGCCGACATCCACCGCATAGACCTTCGCTGCGCCATGATGCAGCAGCACCTGGGTGAAGCCGCCGGTCGAGGCGCCGATATCGAGGCAGATGCGCTGCGCCGGCGAAAGCCCGAAATGGCGCAGCGCATGGTCCAGCTTCACGCCGCCGCGCGAGACCCAAGGGTGCTCCTGCCCCCGCACCTCCAGCGGCCGGTCCTCGGCCAGGGTCTGTCCCGCCTTCTCGATGCGCTGCTCGCCGGAGAAGACCTTCCCGGCCAGGATGAGCGCCTGTGCCTTGCTCCGGCTCGGGACCAGGCCGCGTTCGACCAGCAGTTCATCCGCCCGGATGCGGCCTCGCCCCTTCACCTGCCCCCTCGATCGCGGCAACGGCACGGGCCGGGTCGCGCTACCGGCTTGAACCGCTTGAACGGGGCAGCGGGCGGCTGCCGGCCGCCCATCCGATTCCCGCGCGACTCAGGAAGCCGCACCGCGCACATCGCCGGACAGGCCCGGTCTCAGGCGCGCGCCGGCATCGAGGCCGTCTCCCGGCCCAGCGCCGCAAGGGCGGTGGCGACGATGTGGGCGGCGTTGAGGCCCGCCTCGTCATACTGCTTCTTCGGGCTGTCGTGGTCGATGAAGCGATCGGGCAGGCACATCGGGCGCACCTTCAGGCTGCTCTCCAGCAAGCCCTTCCAGGCCAGGTGCTGCAGCACGAAGCTGCCGAAGCCACCGATCGAGCCCTCCTCGATGGTGATCAGCACCGCATGCTCGCGCGCCAGGCGCTCCACCAACGCCGTATCCAGCGGCTTGGCGAAGCGTGCATCGGCCACCGTGGTGGAGAGCCCCCGGGCGCCAAGATCCTCCGCCGCCTTCAGGCATTCGCGCAGCCTCGCACCATAGGAGAGAAGGGCGACCTTGGTGCCTTCCTTCAGCACGCGCCCCTTGCCGATCTCGAGCGGCGTGCCCCGCTGCGGCAGTTCGACTCCGAAACCCTCGCCGCGCGGGTAGCGAAAGCCGCTGGGCCGGTCGTCGATGGCCGCCGCGGTCGCCACCATGTGCATCAACTCGGCCTCGTCGCTCGCCGCCATCAGCACGATGCCGGGCAGGCAGCCGAGATAGGCGATGTCGAAGCTGCCGGCATGCGTCGCGCCGTCGGCGCCGACCAGGCCCGCGCGGTCCATGGCGAAGCGCACCGGCAGGTGCTGCAGCACCACGTCGTGCACAACCTGGTCATAGGCGCGCTGGAGGAAGGTGGAATAGATGGCGCAGAAGGGCTTCATTCCCTCCGTCGCCATGCCGGCGGCGAAGGTGACGGCGTGTTGTTCGGCAATGCCCACATCGAAGGTGCGCTTCGGGAAGCGCTTGCCGAAGGCGTCGAGACCGGTGCCCGAGGGCATGGCTGCGTTGATGGCGACGATGCGCTCATCCGCCTCGGCCTCCGCGATCAGGGCGTTGGCGAAGACCTTGGTGTAGCTCGGCGGTCCCGGCGGAGCCTTCTGCTGCTCGCCGGTGATGACGTTGAACTTCTGCACGCCGTGATACTTGTCGGCCGAGGCCTCGGCGGGCGCGTAGCCCTTGCCCTTCTTCGTCACCACATGCAGCAGGATCGGCCCCTGCAGATCGGCATCGCGCAGGTTCCGCAGCACCGGCAGCAGGTGGTCGATGTCGTGCCCGTCGATCGGGCCGACATAGTAGAAGCCAAGCTCCTCGAACAACGTCCCGCCGGTGAGCAGGCCCCGGGCGTATTCGTCGGCCCGCTTCGCCGCCCGCTCAATCGGCCCCGGGAACAGCCGCGCCAGCTTTCCCATCGCCTCCCGCAGCGAGAGGAAGGGGCGGGAGGAGATGAGCCGCGAGAGATAGGCGCTCATCGCACCGACCGGCGGCGCGATGGACATGTCGTTATCGTTCAGGATGACGATGAGCTTCGCCTTGGACGCGCCGGCATTGTTCATCGCCTCATAGGCCATGCCGGCGCTCATCGCGCCGTCGCCGATGACGCAGATCACGTGCCGGTCGTCGTCCTTCAGGTCGCGCGCCACCGCCATGCCGAGACCGGCCGATATGGAGGTGGAGGAGTGCGCCGCGCCGAAGGGATCGTATTCGCTCTCGCTGCGACGGGTGAAGCCGGACAGGCCGCCCCCCTGCCTGAGCGTGCGGATGCGGTCGCGCCGTCCGGTCAGGATCTTGTGCGGATAGGCCTGGTGGCCGACGTCCCAGATAAGCCTGTCGCGCGGCGTCTCGAACACGGCATGGCAGGCTACCGTCAGCTCCACCACGCCAAGCGAGGCGCCGAGATGACCGCCGGTCAGGCTGACCGCGTGGATGGTCTCGGCGCGCAGCTCCTCGGCGAGCTGCTTCAGCTGCTCGGCGGAGAAATTGCGGAGGTCGGCCGGAAAGCGAACCCGGTCGAGCAGAGGCGTGGCGGGTGGTCCCATATGGGGTGCAGACATTAACTTCTCCGCGCGATCACGAAATCGGCCAGCCCCCGCAATAGGTCCGCGCGGTTGCTGAAGCCGTCAAGATGACCCTTCGCTTGTGCAACAAGGCGCTCGGCCTGCAACCGGGCGCGTTCCAGACCCAGCAGCCCGACCAGTGTGGCCTTGCCAGCACCGGCATCCTTGCCGGTGCGTTTGCCCGTCTCCGCTTCCGTGCCGGTCGCGTCCAGGAGGTCGTCAGCGATCTGGAACGCCGCCCCGAGGTCGCGGCCGTAGCAGCAGAGCGCATGGCGCAGCGGTGCGGGCGCCTTGCCCAGGACGGCACCCGCCTCGGCCGAGAATTCGATCAGCTTGCCCGTCTTCATGGTCTGCAGGCGGCCGATGGCGATCTCGTCGAGCGGTGCCTCCGCCGCCTCGGCCAGCATGTCGAGCATCTGGCCGCCGCACATGCCCCGCGGCCCGGCGGCGCGGGAGAGGCAGCGGACGAGCTCTGCGCGCACGGCGGGGTCGCTGTGGGTGCTTTCCTCGGCGAGTACGGTGAAGGCGTGCGCCTGCAGCGCATCGCCCGCCAGGATGGCCGTGGCCTCGTCGAAGGCCTTGTGGACGGTGGGCTTGCCGCGGCGCAGGTCGTCGTCGTCCATCGCCGGCAGATCGTCATGCACCAGGGAATAGGCGTGGATCATCTCGACGGCCGCGGCGACGCGCAGGGCGGCGACGCGGGAGGCGTTGAACTGCCGCGCACCCTCAAGCACCAGGAAGGCGCGCAGGCGCTTGCCGCCACCGATGGCAGCGTAGCGCATGGCTTCGTAGAGCCGCGCCTCGGGCCCCTCCGCGAGCGGGAGCAGCTGGTCCAGCGCCTCGTCGATCTCCTGCGCCGCGGCCGCCATGGCGCCGGAAAGGGTGAGGCCTGCGGCCTCCAGAATCGTACTCATCAGCGTGCGGATCTCACTCGACGTCGCGCAGGGACATGCCGGCAGGTCCTTCGACGATCGCCTGGACCTTGGCTTCGGCCTCGCTCAGCTTCGCCTCGCAATGCTTGCGGAGCGCCGTACCGCGCTCGTAGTCGGCGATGGCCTCGGCCAGGCTCCCCCTTCCCTGCTCCAATCGGCTCACGATGGATTCCAGTTCGGCCAGCGCGTCCTCGAAAGACATTTCGCTTACCTCGCGCGGCGGAATGGCGGCCTCGCTACGGCCCTCGGGCATCCGGGTCTCCTTGATCGGCCGAACACCATACAGGCGAACCGGTTCAGGAGAAACGGGCTGTGCCATGCAGGGCACAGCCAGGGCGGGGGCGTTGCCGCCGTGCCGCAGGCAGGTTCTGCCGGCGGCCACACGCTGCGAGGCGGCCTGGCACCAGGGGCGGCCTTCGACGGTGCCTTGCAGGCCCAGGGCTGCCTACCGTGGCGTGGATGCGGCCACGGCCCCTTCCCTGCCTCGGGCCCTCCGCCTCCCGGAGGCTGCGCGGCGAGCGCACTGCCGAGTCGCGTCTCGGCGCAATGAACGGGAGCGCCCCTCGACGGGCCGTCGATCTCGGGCACCCCGCCCCCCGACGGGTCATCAGGCCGTGCCGAGGCAGCCGGCGAAAGGGGCGGAAGCCATGCCCGACCGGGACCGCCGCAGCCATTCCGGTTCCGTCACGCCCTCCCCCTTCCCGCAGACCGGAGGAGGGCAGCACGCCTCAGTAGCGGTAGTGCTCGGCCTTGAAGGGGCCCTGCTCGGGCACGCCGATATAGTCGGCCTGCTGCGGCGTCAGCCTGGTCAGCGCCGCGCCCACCTTCTCGAGGTGCAGCGCCGCCACCTTCTCGTCCAGGTGCTTGGGCAGGGTATAGACCTTGCGCTCGTACCTGCCCGGATTCGTCCAGAGCTCGATCTGCGCCAGGGTCTGGTTCGTGAAGGACGCGGACATGACGAAGCTCGGATGGCCGGTGGCATTGCCGAGATTCACCAGCCGGCCTTCGGAAAGCAGGATGATGCGCTTGCCGTCCGGGAACTCGATCTCGTCCACCTGCGGCTTCACGTTGTGCCACTTGTAATTGCGCAGCGCGGCCACCTGGATCTCGCTGTCGAAGTGGCCGATGTTGCAGACGATGGCGCGGTGCTTCATCGCCCGCATGTGATCGAGCGTGATGACGTCAACATTGCCGGTGGCGGTAACGAAGATGTCGGCGCGCGGAGCGGCCTGCTCCATCGTCACCACCTCGTAACCCTCCATCGCGGCCTGCAGGGCGCAGATCGGATCCACCTCGCTGACCATCACGCGGCAGCCCGCGTTGCGGAGCGAGGCGGCGCTGCCCTTGCCGACATCGCCGAAGCCGCAGACCATGGCGATCTTGCCGGCCATCATCACGTCCGTGCCGCGGCGAATCCCGTCCACCAGGCTCTCGCGGCAGCCATAGAGGTTGTCGAACTTGGACTTGGTGACGCTGTCGTTCACGTTGATGGCGGGGAAAAGGAGGCGGCCCTCCTTTGCCATCTGGTAGAGGCGGTGCACGCCCGTCGTGGTCTCCTCGGAGACGCCGCGGATGTTCCTCGCCAGTTCGGCGAACCAGCCGGGCTTGGTCTTCAGGCAATCCTTGATGAGGGCGAAGAAGACGTCCTCCTCCTCATTCCCCGGCCGTCCCAGGAAGGCGGTGTCGCCCTGCTCGGCGCGCAGCCCGTGATGGACCAGCATGGTGGCATCGCCGCCATCGTCCAGGATCATGTTCGGCGTGCCGCCATCGCCCCATTCCAGCGTCCGCTTCACATACTCCCAGTACTCCGGCAGCGTCTCGCCCTTCACCGCGAAGACCGGGGTGCCGGCGGCGGCGACGGCGGCAGCGGCATGGTCCTGCGTCGAGAAGATGTTGCAGGAGGACCAGCGGACATCGGCCCCGAGCGCCTTCAAGGTCTCGATCAGCACCGCGGTCTGGATGGTCATGTGCAGGCAGCCGGCGATGCGCGCGCCCTGCAGCGGCCGGGCGGGCCCGTATTCGCGCCGCACCGCCATCAGGCCGGGCATCTCGTCCTCGGCCATGGCGATTTCCTTGCGGCCCCAGTCGGCGAGCGAGAGATCCTTCACCTTGCAGTCGGCGGCAACGGGCATGATCGGGCGTCTCCGGGAATCCGCAGCGCCCCTAGCACGCCGCCGGAGCGCCCGCCAGACGTCTCGGCACATATAATGATGTCTTTATGTGTTCTCGGCCTGCCCATCACGCGCGGTCCCACTGCCGGGTGCGCGGTGCTGTCGCGGGCGAAACGATGCGGCTTTTCCGCCAGGAGCCGGTGAGACCCCGGCGACGCTCGAATCGCCGGAAGCACCGCACCGGCCGCCATTGCGGATCCGGTCGCCGCCATGCCGGCTCCCTGAAGCGGGTGTGGCAAGCCCGCGACGCCGAGCCGGAACCCTCCCCGTGCCCAGCGCGGATGCGTCATCGGGGACCTCAGGCACCGCCTCTCCGTCTTCGACCCTCGGCCCCGGCTTGGCCGTCGAGGCTTGGCGGGGCTCAGTGGCTGAACAGGCCCTTGAGCCACCAGGCGAACATGCCGGCACGCCGCTTGCGCATGGCGGCTTCCGCATCCCGCAGCCAAGTCACCTGCACCACCCGTCGTTCGCCCCGCACTGGCGTGTGGCCGTGCCAGGAACGATCGGAGCGGAGGAAGGCGAAGGCATTTCCCTCCTCCGGGCCCAGCTCGGCCAGAAAGGGCTCGAGGGCCGGCCCGCTCAGGACCCGGATGCGCCCCTCGGCGGAGACCCAGCCGGGGTGCATGTAGATCAGCAGGGTCGCCACCTTGCGCTCGCCATCGGTATGCGGCCGGCCCTCGCGTTCGGAAGCGGTGAAGTGGACCGTCACCATGCGCGGGAGGCCGACCAGGTTCATGCCGAAGACGCCCGACAGCACCGGCTCCAGCGCCCCCGTCCCGATCTGGTCCAGCAGCGCCGCGAAGGCCCCGGTCGGGGTGAAGCTCTCCAGCGGGTGGTAGCCGGGACGCGTGAGGCGCGGGAAGTCCCGCCGTAAGGCCGCCAGCCACTCGGCCCGCAGGCATCCGGACGCGATCAGATGCGGATAGGGCTCGGCCCGAAACGTCCCGTTCCGCAGCGCCTCGAGGTCGAGCGGACCGACCAAGGGGGCCGCCACGGACGCAGCCTCGACCTGCTGCTGTATCGGCATGCCTTGATCTTAGGCCAGGCGCTTCCTCGCCAGGCGTGGCCGCTACCTGAAGCCGCCTTCACGAAAGACAAGCCGGTGCGATGTTCGGGCGCGACCTCCGTTGTCCGTGAGGCTGCGAGAGGTTATGCGGCTCAGCCGATGCACGCGCCTGTCACCGCCCCGGGGATGCATGATCCGCACCCGGAAGGGCCCCTTCATGCCTATCGCGCCCGTGTCGCCTCCGGCGCGCTCAGCCCCGATCCGGCTCAGGCCCTGGCGGCGGAAAGGCTGCAGGACCTGTGGCACCGGCTCCGTGGCTACGACCCGCCCCCGGAGACACCGGAGCAGTCCGGCTTCCTCACCCGCCTGTTCCGCAGGCGGCCGGCGGACGAGGCGACCTCCGACGCACCGAACGGCCTCTACCTGGTCGGTGAGGTCGGGCGCGGCAAATCCATGCTGATGGACCTGTTCTTCGCCTGCGCCGAGGTGACGCGGAAGCGGCGCATCCACTTCCATCAGTTCATGCAGCAGTGCCACCAGCGCATCCACGCCTGGAAGCAGGCGCATCCCGGGGAGGCGGACCCGATCCCGCCGCTGGCGGATTCCATCGCCGCGGAGGCGGCGCTGCTCTGCTTCGACGAATTCCAGGTGCATGACATCACCGATGCGATGATCCTGGGCCGGCTGTTCGAGGCGCTGTTCGCCCGCGGCGTGGTGGTGGTGGCCACCAGCAACACCCTGCCCGACGACCTGTTCAAGGGCCGCCCGGGCGGGACGCCTTCCTGCCCTTCATCGCGCTGATCAAGCGGCATCTGGACGTTCTGGTACTGGAGGCAGCGCGCGACTACCGGCGCGACCGCATTCGCGGCATGCCGACCTGGCACTGCCCGGTGGATGCGCGGGCCGAGCAGGCACTGGACCGCGCCTTTCTCGAACTGGCGGGTGAGGCGCATGGCAAGCCGACGCGGCTTGCCGTGCTCGGCCGCTGGCTGAAGGTGCCGCAGGCCGCGCGCGGCGTGGCACGAGCGGATTTCGAGGCGCTGTGCGGCCGCCCGCTGGGCCCGGCCGACTATCTGGCCCTGGCCACGCATTTCCATACCCTAGTGCTGGACGGCGTGCCGCGTCTGGGGCCGGAGAATTTCGACCGCGCACGGCGCTTTATCACCCTGGTGGATGCACTCTACGAGCACCGCTGCAAGCTGGTCGCCTCGGCCGCGACGACCCCAGACCTGCTCTATGAGCGCGGCGAGAACGCCGCGATGTTCGGGCGTACGGCAAGCCGACTGATGGAAATGCAGAGCCAGGAATACCTGGCGCTGCCGCATCTGACCTGAGGCCTCTCGCGATCCGGGGGCTCGCGTCGCGGGCGGCGCAAGGGCGTGCCCGCCAACGGGGCTGGCATGTCGCCATGCCAGGGCTGGCCACCTCCCCCGAAACATTCGTAACATGACGAAATGAGCCTCACGGATTCGAGAGGAGACCCCATGCGCCTTCCGTCGCTCGCCCTGCTCGGCCTGGTCCTGGCCGCCAGCCCCGCGCTCGCCGGGTCCGCGAAGGACCGGGCGGCGGGACAGCAGGCCAAGGCCTCGGCCACGGCGCCGGCCACCGGGGCGGCGCGGCAGGGGAGCCGGCAGCCGCGAGCCACTGCCTCCGCCAAGGCCGCCGCGCCCCATCGCGGTGGCAAGACGGCATCCTCCGCCGGAGGTCGGACCGGCACCGTCCACCGCTCCGGACCGGTGCGGAGCCACCAGGCGCTGCCGCAGGACCGCCGCGCCGCCATCGCGGTCACCGCATGCAAGGGCCGCGGCGCGGTGCGCTGCAGCTCCCGGTCGGTCGCCTGGACGCACGGGCTGCCGCCGGCGGCGGGCGTGCAGGCCGTGGCCTGCCCCGCCGGCACCATGGCCACTCTGGCGATTGGTCATGACGACGTGGTGCGCTGCATGCCACTCTGAGGCCGGGTGGGGCGCCCCATGCGGCGCCGCCGGCGGGCCCCGGCGAGGGCGGGGCGCCTTGCCGCCCCGGACCGGGCGGAGTAGGAAGCCGCCGCCCGTCCATTCCACGTCCACTGCGACAAAGGCATGCTCATGGCCCGCAAGAAGATTGCGTTGATCGGCGCCGGCAATATCGGCGGCACACTCGCCCACCTCATCGGCCTGAAGGAGCTCGGCGACGTCGTGCTGTTCGACGTGTTCGGCGGCGTGGCAGCGGGCAAGGCGCTGGACATCATGCAGTCCGGGCCGGTGGACGGCTTCGATTCCATGATGACCGGCGGCTCGGACTACGCCGCCATCGCCGGCAGCGACGTGGTGATCGTCACCGCCGGCTTCCCCCGCACCCCGGGCATGAGCCGCGACGATCTGCTGACCAAGAACGCCGGCGTGATCGCGCAGGTGGCCGAGGGCATCAAGACGCACTGCCCCGACGCCTTCGTCATCGTCATCACCAACCCGCTCGATGTCATGGTGTGGGTGATGCAGCAGAAGTCCGGCCTGCCCGCCAACAAGGTGGTGGGCATGGCCGGCGTTCTGGACTCCTCCCGCTTCCGCCTGTTCCTGGCGCAGGAGTTCAACGTCTCGGTCGAGGACGTGACCGCCTTCGTGCTCGGCGGCCATGGCGATACCATGGTGCCACTGACCCGCTACTCCACCGTCGCCGGCATCCCGGTGCCGGACCTGATCAGGATGGGATGGACCACGCAGGAGCGGATCGACGCCATCGTCGCCCGCACCGCGAACGGGGGCGGCGAGATCGTGAAGCTGCTGGAGCGGGGCAGCGCCTTCTACGCCCCGGCGGCATCCGCCATCGCCATGGCGGAGAGCTACCTGAAGGACAAGAAGCGGGTGCTGCCCTGCGCCGTGCTGCTGAACGGCGAGTACGGCATGAAGGATCTCTATGTCGGCGTGCCGGTCGTGATCGGCGCCGGCGGTGCGGAGCGCATCGTGGAGGTGCAGTTCACGCCGGAGGAGAAGGCCGCCTTCGAGAAGTCCTGCGATGCGGTGAAGAAGCTGATTGAGGACTTCAAGAAGCTCGGCGTCTGAGCCGGTGGGGCCGGGGCCACGCGCCCCGGCCCTTGTCGGAAAGGCTCCGGGGGCGTCCGGGCGCCTGGGGCGCATCGGGCCCGAACGGCCAGGCCCCGGCGAAGGGTGAGCGGATGAACATCCACGAGTACCAGGCAAAGGAACTGCTGCGGCGCTACGGCGTCGCCGTGCTCGACGGACATGTCGCCCGGACGCCGGACGAAGCCGAGGCGGCGGCGAAGCGGCTGCCCGGCCCCGTCGTCGTGGTGAAGGCGCAGATCCATGCGGGCGGGCGCGGCGCCGGGCGGTTCAAGGACGACCCGAACGGCAAGGGTGGCGTGCGGGTTGCGAAGTCGCCCACGGAGGCAAAGGCCGCCGCCGCGGCGATGCTCGGCCATGTGCTCGTCACCAAACAGACGGGCCCGGCGGGCAAGCAGGTGAACCAGGTCTATGTCGAGGCCGGCTGCGACATCGCCCGCGAACTCTACCTCTCCCTGCTGGTGGACCGTGCGACCTCACGCGTGACCATCATCGCCTCCTCCGAGGGCGGCATGGAGATCGAGGAGGTGGCGGCACAGCATCCGGAGAGGATCCTGCGGGCGGCGATCGACCCCGCCTCGGGGCTCTCCGGCTTCCATTGCCGCAGGCTAGGCTTCGGCCTCGGCCTCTCCGGCGGGCAGCTCCGCAGCTTCGAGCGCTTCGTCACCGCCATGTACCGTGCCTTCCTCGAGCTGGACTGCGCGATCGTCGAGGTGAACCCGTTGGTCGTGACCGGTGCAGGCGAGGTCGTCGCCCTCGATGCGAAGGTCTCCTTCGACGACAACGCGCTGTTCCGCCACAAGGACCTCGAGGCGCTGCGCGACGAGTCCGAGATGGACCCGAAGGAGCTGGACGCCGTCAGGCACGACCTCAACTACGTGGCGCTGGACGGCGAGATCGGCTGCATGGTGAACGGCGCGGGCCTCGCCATGGCCACCATGGACATCATCAAGCTCTATGGCTCCTCGCCGGCGAACTTCCTGGATGTGGGCGGCACGGCGGATGCCGCACGGGTGACCGAGGCGTTCCGCATCATCACCTCCGACCCGAATGTGAAGGCGATCCTGGTCAACATCTTCGGCGGCATCGCCAAGTGCGACATGATCGCAACCGGCATCGTCGAGGCGACCAAGACGCTGCACCTCAAGGTGCCGCTGGTGGTGCGCCTGGAAGGCACGAATGTCGAGCTGGGCAAGCGGATCCTGGAAGACAGCGGCCTCGCCATCATCCCCGCGGACAACCTGGCCGACGCCGCCCAGAAGGTGGTGGCCGCGGTCGGCGGGGCGGTCGCCTCTGGCGCGGCGAAGGGAGCCTGAGCCATGGCGATCCTGGTCGACGAGAACACCCGCGTGATGACCCAGGGCTTCACCGGCACCCAGGGCACCTTTCACGCCTCGCAGGGCATCGCCTACGGGTCGAAATACGTGGGCGGGGTGACGCCGGGCAAGGGCGGCACCATGCATCCCGAGCTCAATCTGCCGGTCTTCGACACGGTGGCGGAATGCCGGGGGAAGACAGGCGCAGACGCCTCCGTGATCTATGTGCCCGCCCCCTTCGCGGCGGACGCCATCCTGGAGGCGATCGATGCCGAGGTGCCGCTGATCGTCTGCATCACCGAGGGCATCCCGGTGCTCGACATGGTGCGGGTGAAGCGGGCACTGGCAGGGTCGAAGTCCCGCCTGATCGGGCCGAACTGCCCGGGGGTGATCACGCCGGATGCCTGCAAGATCGGCATCATGCCGGGGCATATCCACCGGCGCGGCTCGGTCGGCATCGTCTCCCGCTCCGGGACGCTCACCTATGAGGCGGTGGCGCAGACCTCCGCCGCGGGCCTCGGGCAGTCCACCTGCGTGGGCATCGGCGGCGACCCGGTGAAGGGCATGGACTTCATCGAGGTGCTGGAGATGTTCGTCGCCGATCCCGAGACGAAGTCCATCGTCATGATCGGCGAGATCGGTGGGCAGTCCGAGATCGAGGCGGCGGAATTCCTGCGTCGCGAGAGCAGGGGCAAGCCGGTGGTGGGCTTCATCGCCGGCGCCACCGCCCCGCCCGGCCGCCGCATGGGCCATGCCGGGGCGGTGATCTCGGGCGGCAAGGACACCGCGGCGGCCAAGATGGACGCCATGCGCAGCGCCGGCATCCATGTGGCGGACAGCCCGGCCGCGCTCGGCTCCACCATGGTCAAGGCGTTGAAGAGCTAGGACGAAGGGGCGGGGGAGACGTCGGGCAAGGGCCGAAACGGAAGAGGCGCCCTGCAGCGGTTGCAGGGCAGGCCCCTGCCGTACCCTTGCCATAGAACCTATGTTTACCGGAGCCGGACTCTCATACCGGGAGACGGCGCCATCCCGCGCGCCCAGCGCACAACATCGACGATGCCGCCGGCGCCCGCGCCGGCAGGAGAAACGCATGGCCGGAGTGGACATCCTCGCCACCGCAATGACCGGCGCGAACGCCGCGTTCCTCGCCGACCTCTACGCCCGCTGGGTGGAGAAGCCGGAGAGCGTGGACCCCTCCTTCGCCGAGTTGTTCGCCACCCTGAACGATGACGCCCGCGCAGTGCTGACCGATGCGCTCGGCGCCTCCTGGTCCCCTCGCCCGCGGGGCGGGTTCGCGCCGGAGCCCGAGGCGCCGCCGGCACCCAAGGGCCGGGCGGCCGCGGGGCTCGACGCCGAGGCGGCGCGCCGCCAGGTGCTCGATTCGCTGCGCGCGCTGATGCTGATCCGCAGCTACCGGGTGCGCGGGCACCTGGAGGCGCAACTGGATCCGCTCAGCCTGCAGCAGCCGAAGCCGCATCCGGAGCTGGACCCCAGGACCTACGGCTTCACCGATGCTGACATGGACCGCCCGATCTTCCTCGACATGGTGCTGGGGAAGGAGACGGCGACGCTCCGGGAGATCCTGGCGATCTGCCGCGCCAGCTATTGCGGCCCGATCGGCGTCGAGTTCATGCACATCCAGGATCCGGACCAGAAGGCCTGGATCCAGCGCCGGATCGAAGGCGCGCCCTGGACCATGGCCTTCGGCAAGGAAGCCAAGCGCACCATCCTGCAGCAGTTGACCGAGGCCGAGGGGTTCGAGGCCTTCTGCGCGCGGAAATATGTCGGTACCAAGCGCTTCGGCCTGGAAGGGGGCGAGACCACCATTCCGGCGCTGCAGACGGTGATCGCCACTGCCGCCAGGGCGGGGGTGACGGAGATCGCCATCGGCATGGCGCATCGTGGCCGGCTGAACGTGCTGGTGAACGTGGTGAAGAAGCCCTTCGTTCAGGTCTTCTCCGAGTTCCAGGGCGTCGGTGCCCATCCGGACGACGTGCAGGGCTCGGGCGACGTGAAGTACCATCTCGGCACCTCGACGGATATCGAGATCGAGGGGCGCACGGTGCACCTCTCCCTGCAGCCGAATCCGAGCCACCTCGAGGCGGTGGACCCCGTGGTGGTGGGCAAGATCCGCGCGCGGCAGGACATGGCGGGGGACACCAAGGGGCGGCACAGCATGATGGCCGTGCTGCTGCACGGCGACGCCGCCTTCGCCGGCCAGGGCGTGGTCTATGAGACCATGGCGATGAGCCAGCTCATCGGCTACCGGATCGGCGGCACGGTGCACATCGTCACCAACAACCAGATCGGCTTCACCACAGTACCGGCGCATGCCTATTCGGGCCTGTACTGCACCGACATCGCCAAGGCGGTGCAGGCACCGATCCTGCACGTGAACGGCGACGATCCGGAAGCGGTGGTCTTCGCCGCGCAGCTGGCCACGGAGTTCCGCCAGACCTTCGCCACCGACGTGGTGCTGGACATCGTCTGCTATCGCCGGCATGGCCATAACGAGAGCGACGAGCCGGCCTTCACCCAGCCCATCATGTATGGCCGCATCCGCGAGATGAAGACGACGCGGACCATCTATGCCGGGCGGCTGGCCGCCGAGGGCTCGGTGCCGGCCGAGGACTCGAAGGCGATGCTCGACGCCTTCAACGAGAAGCTGGATGCCGCCTACCAGGCATCGCAGAATTTCAAGCCCAACAAGGCCGACTGGCTGGAAGGGCACTGGGCCGGCCTCAAGGCCGTGGGCTCGACGGAAAACGTGGAGCAGCTGCACGCCACCGCCGTACCGCTGGAGACACTGCGCGAGGTGGGTACCGCGCTGAGCCGCGTGCCGGACGGCTTCAACATCAACCCGAAGATCCTGCGGCAGCTCGAGGCCAAGAAGCAGGCGATCGAGAGTGGCGAGGGGATCGACTGGGCGACGGGCGAGGCGCTGGCCTTCGGCACCCTGCTGCTGGAAGGCCATCGCGTGCGCCTCTCGGGCGAGGATGTGCAGCGCGGAACCTTCAGCCAGCGCCACGCCGTGCTGGTGGACCAGGTGACGCAGGCCGAATACGTGCCGCTGAACAACATCCGCGCAGGCCAGCCGCGCTTCGAGGTCTTCAACTCCCTGCTCTCCGAGTTCGGCGTGCTGGGCTTCGAATACGGCTACTCGCTGGCCGATCCTCACACGCTGGTGCTCTGGGAGGCGCAGTTCGGGGACTTCGCCAACGGAGCGCAGGTGATCATCGACCAGTTCATCTCCAGCGCCGAGGCCAAGTGGCTGCGCATGTCCGGCCTGGTGATGCTGCTGCCGCACGGCTATGAGGGCCAGGGGCCGGAGCACTCCTCGGCGCGCCTCGAGCGCTACCTGCAGCTTTCCGCCGAGCGGAACATGCGGGTATGCAACCTGACGACGCCCGCCAACTACTTCCATGCGCTGCGCCGGCAGCTCAAGGCGAACTACCGCAAGCCACTGGTGCTGATGACGCCGAAATCGCTGCTGCGCCACAAGCTGGCGGTCAGCAGCCTGGAGGAGTTCGGGCCCAGCAGCGCCTTCCGCTACGTGATCCCGGAGATCGATCCGATCGCGCCGGAGGAGGAGGTGAAGCGGGTCGTGCTCTGCGCCGGCAAGGTGTACTATGACCTGCTGCAGGAGCGACGGGCGCGCGACATCCGGGACGTGGCGATCATCCGCGTCGAGCAGCTCTATCCTTTCCCCGCCAACAGCCTGTCGCGCGCGCTGGCGCCCTACCGCAAGGCCGAGATCGTCTGGTGCCAGGAGGAGCCCGAGAACATGGGCAGCTGGAATTTCATGGACCGGCGGATCGAAAAGGTGCTGGCCAACCTTGACCTGGCGGCCAAGCGCCCGGCCTACGTGGGCCGGGAAGAGGCGGCGAGCCCGGCCACCGGCCTCGCCAAGGTCCACCAGCAGCAGCAGGAAACATTGGTGCGGCAGGCGCTCGGGCTCTGACCGTAGGAAGGCGATAGGACGATGGCGACCGACATCTTGGTGCCCAGCCTGGGCGAGAGCGTGAGCACCGCGACGGTGGCCCGCTGGCTGAAGAAGGCCGGGGAGGCCGTGGCGGCGGACGAGCCGCTGGTGGAGCTCGAGACCGACAAGGTGACGGTGGAGGTGAACGCACCGTCCAACGGCGTCATCGAGTCCATCGCGGCCGAGGAGGGCGCCGAGGTGGCGCCGGGTGCGGTGCTCGGGGTGATCGCTGCCGGTGCTGCCGCGGCGGCCGCCCCCAAGCCGGCCCAGGCCCCGGCCGCGGCGCCTACGCCGCCGCCCGCGGCCCCTGCCCAGCCGAAGGTCGAGGAGCGGCGGATGCCGGCCGGGCCCGTCGCCGTACCGGGCGCGCAGGCACCGATGCCGGCCGCGGCGAAGCTGATGGAGGAGAACCGCCTCACCTCCGAGCAGATCGGGCAAGGCACGGGCAAGGACGGGCGCATCACCAAGGGTGATGTGCTGGCCTTCCTGCAGCGCCCCAGCGTCCCATCCGCGGCCGCCGCAGCACCGGCCGCGCCAAAGCCCGCCCGCGCGCTGGAGGAGGGCGAGGAGCGGGTGCGCATGACGCGCCTGCGCCAGACCATCGCGCGCCGGCTGAAGGAGGCACAGAACACCGCCGCCATGCTCACCACCTTCAACGAGGTGGACATGGGCGCGGTGATGCAGCTGCGCACGGAGTACCGCGACGTCTTCGAGAAGCGGCACGGTGTGCGCCTCGGCTTCATGTCCTTCTTCGTGAAGGCCTGCGTTGCCGCGCTGAAGGAGTTCCCCGCCGTCAACGCCGAGATCGACGGCGAGGACATCATCTACAAGCACGTCGTCCATATGGGCATCGCGGTGGGTGGCCCCTCCGGCCTCGTCGTGCCCGTGCTGCGCAATGCCGACCAGATAGGCTTCGCGGAGATCGAGAAGCGAATCAGCGACTTCGGCAAGCGCGCCCGCGACGGCGCGCTGAAGCTGGAGGAGCTGGCGGGCGGCAGCTTCACCATCACCAATGGCGGCATCTACGGCAGCCTGATGAGCACGCCGATCCTGAACCCGCCGCAGTCCGGCATCCTGGGCATGCACAAGATCCAGGACCGGCCGATGGTGGTGGGCGGCAAGGTGGAGGTGCGGCCGATGATGTACCTCGCGCTCTCCTATGACCACCGCATCGTGGACGGGAAGGAGGCGGTGAGCTTCCTGGTGCGCGTGAAGGAAGCCATCGAGGATCCCCACCGGCTGATGCTGGACATCTGATGCGCCATGGCCCCCGCTGGCCCGAGCGCCTTCGGCGCAGGGCCCTCGGGGCCTCTGCGCGTGCCGCGGCCCTCATTCCCCTCGACGGCCGTGGCCATGCCCGCTTCGGCCTTCGCGCCCGGCCCGGTATGGCCCATGGCTGGCCGCGGGCGCTTCCCGCCGGCGCCGCCTGGCTGCTGCCCTGGACCTGGTTCATCCTCGCGCCCGCCCGGCGGCCTGGCGAGGACGGTCCCGATCCGTTCCTGCACCCTTCGCGGCCGTGGCATGGAGTCTCGCCATCCTGGCCGCATCGTGGCGCTGCGGGAGAGACTCTGGCCCGCTGACCGGCGGCATTTGCTACACTGAAGTTCAACCGCGCGGAGCCGCCCGCGCTTCACCCCGATTCGAGAGAGCCCCATGCGTTCCTACGACGGCCAATTCTCCGACAACCGCCCGCTCAAGCGCACGCGGGAGGAGAAGGTGCGCCAGCTCGCCGAGCTGAAGGAGACGCTGCGCACGATGAAGCCGCATACGTCGCCCACGCTGCGCACTTCCATCGCCACCAAGATCAAGGAGCTGGAAGCCGAGCTGGCCGCTCCCCCGCCGCAGCCGCGCGACCGGCGGCCGCGCGAGCCGGAGAGCTTCGGCACTGGCCCTCGTCCACCGCGCCGCCCGCGGCCACCGCGCGAGGTCTAGCCAAGCGCCGCGACGCCGCGCACCTTGCTCCCCTCGCCACAGCAGGAGGGGACGGATGCGCCTCAAGGACAAGGTCGCAGTCATCATCGGCGCCGGCCAGGGGCCCGGCCAGGGTATCGGCAATGGCCGCGCCACCGCGCTGCGCTTCGCGCAGGAAGGTGGCAAGGTGCTGTGCGTGGATCGTGATCTCGCCTCGGCCGAGGAGACCGCCGGCCAGATCCGCAACGCCGGCGGCGAGGCGGCCGCCTTCGAAGCCGATGTGACGAAGGAGAAGACGCTCGCGGCGGCCATGGCCGATGCGGTGCGTCGCTGGGGACGCCTCGACATTCTGCACTACAATGTCGGCGTCTCCATCGCCGGCGGGGATGCGCCGCCCACCGAGATCACCGAGGAGGCCTTCGACCGCATCACCGCCATCAATCTCCGCGGCTTCGTGATGAGCGTGAAGCACGCCTTACCGGTGATGCGGAAGCAGCAGTCCGGCGTGATTCTCTCCATCTCCTCCGCCGCGGCGGTGGAGAGCTATCCCTATGTCACCTACAAGGCCACCAAGGCCGCGATGCTCGCCTTCACCGAGCAGGTAGCGATCCAGAACGCCGAATACGGCATCCGCTGCAACACCATCCTGCCCGGGCTGATGGACACCCCGATGGCGGTGGACACGCGCGCTCGCGCCACGGGCCGCTCGCGCGAGGAGGTCGCGGCGGAGCGCAACGCCAAGGTGCCGCTGCGGCGCAAGATGGGTACCGCCTGGGACGTGGCCAATGCCGCCCTGTTCCTGGCAAGCGACGAGGCCGGCTTCATCACCGGCGTCGCCCTGCCGGTGGATGGCGGGCGGCTGGTGCAGATCGGCTGATCAGGCCGCGCGGCGGATCATCTCCGCCGCGCGCTCCGCCGTCATCAGCACGGCCGGGTGGATGTTGGAGGAGGGCATCAGCGGGAAGACCGAGGCGTCCACGACGCGCAGGCCCTCCACCCCACGCACGCGCAGCTCCGTATCCACCACCGCCCGGTCGTCCGTGCCCATGCGGTTGGTGCCGCACGGGTGGTAGACCGTGGTGCCGCTGCTGCGCAGGTAGTCCAGGAAGTCGTCGTCGGTCCGCGTCCTGACTCCGGGCGCGACCTCCTCCTCCACCAGCCCGGCGAAGGGCTGCGTCACGGCGATCTTGCGCGCGAGCTGCGCCGCCGCGAGCATCACCCGCAGATCGGTCGGATGCGTCAGGTAGTTGGCGCGGATCGATGGCTTGTCCTCGACGCGCGGGGACCGCAGCGTCAGCTCCCCGCGGCTGTCCGGGCGACACTGGCAGAAATTGAAGGTGAATCCCGGGTACTTCGCCAGTTGCGAGGCCGACATCGCCTGGTTCGAGGTGTCCAGGCTGAAGTTCACGAACTGGAACTGCACCTCCGGCTCCTCCGAGCCCGGCAGCACACGAGCGAAGAGGCTGGCCTCGGAGGCCCCCACAGTCATATGCCCGCGCCGGCGCAGCGCCCAGTCGAGGCCCATCTTCGCCGTCCGCACCGGGTTCGCCAGCGTCTCGTTCAGCGTGTCGCAGCGCTTGGTGCGGAAGGCCATGCGCACCATGAAGTGATCCTGCAGGTTCCTGCCCACCTCCGGAACATGCGCACGCGTCTCGATGCCCAGCGCCTGCAGTGCCGCGCCATCACCGATACCGGACAGCATCAGCAGCTTCGGGCTCTCGATCGCGCCGCAGGAGACGATCACCTCCCGCCGCGCGCGATAGGTCTCCTCCTCTCCGTCCGGGCCGCGCACCACAACGCCGACCGTACGCTTGCCCTCGAACAGCAGGCGCAGGCCCAGCCGCTCCGTCTCCACGCGCAGGTTGGGGCGTTTCAGCGCGGGACGCAGATAGGCGACGGCCGGGCTCCAACGGCGGCCCTTGTGGACATTGAGCTGGTTCGGCGCCACGCCCTCGAACCAGGCGCCGTTGTTGTCCGGATTGCGAGGGAAACCGAGCTTCACGCAGGTCTCGATGAAGGCGCGGCAACCTGGCGTCGGCTCCGGCACCTCGGCGATCTGCATCGGCCCGTCCTTGCCGCGGTACTCGCTCTCGGGGCCGTGGAAGGTTTCCAGTCTGCGGAAGGCGGGCAGGCAATCCTCATAGGACCAGCCGCGCGCGCCCGACTGCGCCCAGCGGTCGTAGTCGCGGGGCGAGCCGCGCAGGAACACCAGCCCGTTCACGCTGCCCGAGCCGCCCACCACCCTGCCGCGCGGCCAGTAGACGCTGCGGCCATTCAGCTCCGGCTCGCCCTCTGTCTGGTAGTTCCAGTCGAATTTCCGTGTCACGTAGAGCCGGGCGAAGCCCATGGGGATGTGGATCCAGGGATTGCGGTCCCAGGGCCCGGCTTCCAGCAGGATCACCTTGCTGTTCGCGTCCTCGGAGAGGCGCGACGCCAGCACGCAGCCGGCGGAGCCACCGCCGAGGATCACGTAGTCCGCCTCGCCCGCCTCGCGCATTGTGGCATTCCTCCCGCATCTGTCACGCGCATGAGGCCATGGGCAGGCAGGACCGGCAAGACGGCTGCGGCCTCCCCATTTCCGCCACGCTCCCCGGCCACAAGCGCGGCCGTGCATGCCCCCCCTACCCTGCCACGCCGGATTGCCTTCGCCGCGCTCGGTCTCTGCGTCGGTGCCACGCTGCTGATCCTGGCCGTGATGGTGCTGGCGCCCGGCGGCTGGACCCTCTGGGAGGTCCTCGCCTTCCTCTGCTTCGCCGGCACCGTGCCCTGGACAGCACTCTGCACGGCCAATGCGCTGGTGGGCTTCGCCCTGCTGATGGGCAGGCGCGACCCGCCGGCGGCGGTGCTCCCGGCGCTGCGCCTGGCGCGGGAGGGTGTGCCACGCCTCTCCACCGCCATCGCCGTCTGCGTCCGCAACGAGGACATGAACCGGGTGCTGCCGCCGCTCGCCCGGCTGCTGGACGGGCTGGCGGCAACCGGCGCGGCGGACCGCTTCACCCTCTGGATCCTCTCCGATACCCAGGATCCCGCCCTGGCGCGGCGGGAGGAAGCGGCGGTCGCGGCCTTCCGTGCCACACGCCCCGATCCCAGGCGCATCCGCTATCGCCGCCGCACCACGAACACGGGCTTCAAGGCCGGCAATGTAATGGATTTCCTGGACCGCCACGCGGCGGGTCATGAGCTGATGCTGAGCCTCGATGCGGACAGCGAGATGAGCGCCGCCGCCGTGCTGCGCCTCGTCGCCTGCATGGAGGCGGACCCGGAGCTCGCCATCCTGCAGCAGCTGATCGTCGGCCGTCCCGCCACGGCCGCCTTCCCGCGCCTGTTCCAGTTCGGCATGCGTGCGGGCATGCGCAGCTGGGCCACCGGCCAGGCCTGGTGGCAGGGGCCGGAGGGACCCTATTGGGGCCACAATGCGATCGTCCGCATCGCGCCCTTTCGCGCGCATGCGCGGCTCGAGGCGTTGCCGGGCGGCCGCGCCATCCTCTCCCACGACCAGGTGGAGGCGGTGCGGCTGCATGCCGCCGGCTGGAAAGTCTGCTGCCTGCCCGCCGAGGACGGGAGCATGGAGGGCAATCCCCCTGCCCTGCCCGAGTTCATGGCGCGCGACCTTCGCTGGGCCGCAGGCAACATGCAGTACTGGGACCTGCTGCGCCTGCCGAGCATGACCCCGATGGGGCGATGGCAGCTGGCCCAGGCGATCCTGCTGTTCCTCGGCGCCCCGCTCTGGGTAGGAGTGCTCGTCTTCGGCGCGCTGAATGCCGCGACCGGCGGCGCGACGACCACGCTCGCGGGCGACCTGCTGGCGCTGATGCTCGGCACCTGGGTGGCACTGCACGCGCCGAAGCTGCTCGGCTATGCCGAGGTGCTGCTGAAGCGCAACCTCGCGGCGCGGTACGGGGGGCGTCTGGCCTTCCTGCGAGGCGCGCTGGCGGAGATCGGCTTCACCACCCTGCTCGACCCGGTCAGCGTGCTCAACAAGGCGATGTTCCTGCTGACGCTGCCCTTCGGTGGCGGGCCTTCCGGCTGGTCGCCGCAGAACCGGGCGGATCGCGGCGTCTCCTGGGCCGACGCGGCGCGGCTGCTCTGGCCGCACAGCCTGTTCGGCGCGCTGGTTCTCGGCCTGCTGCTGGCAACCGAACCGGGCGCCGCGCTCTGGGCGCTGCCCTGGGCAGGCGGGCTGCTCGTGGCAATCCCGTTCTGCGTCGGCACTGCCTCCCCCGCCCTCTCCGCCCTGCTGCGTGCGCGGGCTGTGGCGGCAACGCCCGAGGAGCTGGTCGCCACGGGTGCCGCTCGTGCCGAGGAGGATTGGCCGCCCGGCCGCGTCAGCGGTGCGTGGTGACGCCTACCTGCCGACACTGGCGCAGAAGCAGGCAGGTGCTGCAGCGCGGGCGCTCACCGGTGCAGATGTGCTTGCCGAAGGGCACCAGCCGCTCGTTGATCTCGATCCAGTACTGTCGGGGCAGGATCGCCTCCAGCGCCCGCATGGTCCGCTCCGGCGTCGCGGCGGCGACATAGCCCCAGCGGTTGGTCACGCGGTGGACATGGATGTCCACCGCGATCGCCGGAATGCCGAAGCCGATGCCGAGCGTCAGCGCCGCGATCTTCGGCCCGACGCCACGGAGCGCCGTGAGCCCCTCCATGCTGTCCGGCACCGCGCCCGCGGCGAGGATGCGCTCGGCGAGGACACGGATGTCGCGCGCCTTGGGCTCGGGGAATGTCGCGCCGTGCAGCGCCGCGGCGATGGTCGCCTCGGGCAGCGCCGCCATGGCCTCCGGCGTTCGTGCCAGGGCGAAGAGGCGGAGGCAGACGGGAATGGTCGTCTCGTCGCGCGTGCGGACGGAGACAAGGGCGGCGACGAGCTGCTCGAAGGGCGAAGCATGGCCGCGGTCCCGCAGCTCGAACATCGCCGCCTTGGGCAGCCCGGCCACCGCCTGACGCAGCAGGCGGAAGACGAGATCGATGTCGAAGGGATCCTTGTCGGGCACCATGGGCGCTGAACGCGCCGGGGCGCCCAAGGATTCAGCCCGCGTCCGGCAGCAGACCCGGCAGAAGCTCGGCCGGCGCCGTGCCGCGTGCCCGCCGGCGCGGCGCCGGCTCCGGCGCAGCCGCGGCGCGCAGACGGATCAGCTCATCCACCAGCCGGTCCACCGTCTGCCATATCGGCTCGTCGCCACGGCGCTCGGCCATGACGAAGCGATGGGCGTCGAGGGTCACGTTCAAGGTGCCGCGGGTGGTTTCCGGGCGCGGGCTGCGCATCTGCACCAGCGCCTTCTCCACCTCCTCCAGCGCCACGCCGAAATGCGCGGCGATCTCCTCCGGCTCGGCTCCCTTGCGGCGAAGCGTGCGAGCCCTGGACGCCTCCTGCGGCGTCAGCGCGATGGTCGGGCGCAGCGCCGCCGTGCGGCGTGACATCTCGCCCGATCCGCTGCCTGGCGGCCTGCCCTTGAACGCCATGCGCCACCTCTTCACTCCAGCGCCGCAACCGGTCGAAGGTTGCGGCACCCGCTCCTCAGCGGCCGGGAACCTGGCCGCTTGCCGGCGAGCGCACAGGCCGGGGCACCGCCGCCGATCCTACTCCGCCGCCTGCTTCTGCACCTGCGCCCCCGGCCGCCGCACCCGCAGCCGCCGGATACGGCGCGGATCGGCGTCCAGCACACGGAATTCGAGGCCGGAGGAATGCGATACCAGCTCGCCCTTCGCCGGCACGCGGCCCGCGAGGGTGAAGACCAGCCCGCCCACGGTGTCGATGTCGGCGGCACGTTCCTCCTCGGTCAGCACCGGGCCCATCTGCGCCTCGAACATCTCCACCGGCGTCCGGGCATCGAGCTCGATCGTGCCGTCCGCGCGCTCGACCATCTTCGGCGGGCCGGGTTCGTCATGCTCGTCCGAGATGTCGCCGACGATGGTCTCGACCAGATCCTCGATGGTCACCAGCCCGTCCACGCCGCCATACTCGTCCACCACCAGCGCCATGTGGATGCGCGCCTGACGCATCTGCAGCAGCAGGTCGAGCACGGGAACGGAGGGCACGACGAAGAGCGGCTTGCGCAGGATCGCCTTCAGGCTGAAGGGACCTTCTCTCCCCACCGCGGCGAAGACGTCCTTGATGTGCACCATGCCGACGATGTCGTCGAGCTGGCCGCGGAAGACCGGGTAGCGGCTGTGGCCATCGCGCTGGATCAGGCGGATGGCCTGGTCCAGCGTGAATTCCTCGGGCATCGCCATGATGTCGGCGCGCGGCACCATGACGTCGCGGGCAGTCTTGTCGCGCAGCTTCAGCACGTTGCCGAGCAGCGCGCGCTCCTGCGGGGAGAGACCCTCGCCGTTGCGGTGGCCTGCGCCGTCCGGTGGCTCCTCCTCGGGCTCCTCGATCAGCTCCTCCATCCGGTCACGGACGGATTCCGCCTCGCGCCGGCGGAGCAGACCCTGCAGCTTCCAGAGCAGCCCGTCGCGGCGATGGTCGCCATTGCCATTGCCATTGATGGCGATCATGCCGCCCACCTTGCCGCAGTGCCGGCGGCCTTCCAGGGGTTGGGCAGGCCCAGGCGCGCCAGGGCGCGTGCCTCTGCCTGCTCCATGCGCCGCGCCTCGCCGGCGGTCAGGTGATCATGGCCCAGCAGATGCAGCGTGCCATGGGCGACGAGATGGGAGACATGCGCCACGGGGCTCCGGCCCGCAGCCATGGCCTCCCGCCGCACCACGCCGAGCGCGAGGGCGATGTCACCCAGGTGCCCCGGGGCGGCGCCCGGGAAGCTCAGCACATTGGTGGGCTTGTCCTTGCCGCGATGCTGGAAATTCAGACGGCGCATCTCGCGGTCGTCGGTGAGAAGGATCGTCATGATCCCTTCCGGAGACCCATCGCCGCCGTGCCGTGACGGGGTTCCGGCCCCCGCTTCCATGAAGGCAGCGACTGCAGCGCGGCGGGCCAACACCTCGGCCCGCGGCAGGAGGCGACGCCAGGCCGGATCGGCGAGTATCACCTCGATGCTGAAGCTGTCCTGCCGTCCGATGACCAAAGGCGCGTCGGCGCCAGGGGTCTGAATCGGACGGCCCGCACCGGCTCCCATGACCGAAGGCGCATCAGCGCCGGAGGTCCGGTTCGGCCGATCCATCTTGAGCCCGGCGGCCGTCCGGGGCGAGCCCCGCGCACCGCCGGGGGTACTACTTCCCGGTTCCATTCTGTTCCTTCTTCCCCCGCCGCTCGGCCGGAGACGATGCCCGGTCCTGAGCAGCCTTCCTCTCGTCCGCCCGCCCATAGGCGGCGACGATGCGCGCCACCAGCGGGTGGCGGACGACGTCGCGCTCATCGAAGCGGGCGATGGCGATACCCGGCACGCCGTCCAGGATCTCGAGCGCCTCGGCGAGGCCGCTCCTCTGCCCTGGCGGCAGGTCCACCTGCGTCGGGTCGCCCGTGACCACCATGCGCGTGCCCTCGCCCATGCGGGTGAGGAACATTTTCATCTGCGCAGGCGTGGTGTTCTGCGCCTCGTCGAGGATCGCGAAGCTATGCGCAAGGGTTCGGCCGCGCATGAAGGCCAGCGGCGCGATCTCGATCTCCCCGCTCTGGATCCGGCGAGCCACTTGTTCGGCGGGCAGCATGTCGTGCAGCGCATCGTACAGGGGGCGGAGATAGGGGTCCACTTTCTCCTTCAGGTCGCCGGGCAGGAAGCCCAACCGTTCCCCGGCCTCGACCGCCGGGCGGGAGAGGATGATCCGGTCCACCCGTCCGGCCTGCATCAGCGCCACGCCCTGCGCGACCGCGAGATAGGTCTTGCCGGTACCAGCGGGGCCGATACCGAAGACCATGTCGTGCCGCGCCAGCATCTCGATGTACTGGGCCTGGGCCGGGCTGCGCGGGGCGATCGCCGCCTTGCGGGTGCGGATCTCCGGCACGTCCTGCAGCGGCAAGCGCGGATCGTTCTCGGCCTCGCCCTCGGCCATGCGCAGCGCCGCCTCCACCTCGGCGGAACTGACGGTCTGGCCCTTCTCCAGCCGTTTCCAGAGGGTCTTGAGTGTCGCCTCGGCTACCTCCGTCCGCTCCGGCGCGCCGGCGATGGTCAGCCGGTTGCCCCGCGATCCCAGCCTGACCCCGAGCCGCTGCTCGATCCGGGTCAGGTGCCTGTCATGTTCCCCATAGAGCAGGGGGAGCAGGCCATTGTCGTCGAATTGCAGCGTGACGGTGCGCTGTTCGGGGAGGGACGGGGCAGGCCGCAGCATGGCGCGGCCTTCTCCCTGGCGAAGGGCGATGGCGGCGGTGTTCAAGCGGGAGCAGGCTCCTCTCGGTGCTGGTCGCTGCAGAGCGCTTCCCCGGCCGCCAGCAGGCCGGAGAGCGAATTCGGATGGGCGTTGACGATGCGCACCGGGGCGATGCGGCCGATCAGGGAGGCATCGGCGCGAAGATGCACCGGCTGCAGCCAGGGCGAACGCCCAAGGATCTGCCCGGGATGGCGGCCGGCGCCGATGAACAGGATGGGCAGGATCATGCCCAGCCGTGAACGGTTGAACGCCTCCTGCTGTTCCCTGAGCAGCGCCTGGAGGGTTGCCAGCCGCACCTCCTTCTCCGCCTCCGGCACCTGATGTGGCGCTCCGGCGGCCGGCGTTCCAGGGCGGGGCGAGTATTTGAAGCTGAAGGCCTGGGCGAAGCCGACATCGCGAACGAGCTCGAGCGTGGCTTCGAAGTCCGCCGCCGTTTCGCCGGGATGGCCGACGATGAAGTCCGAGGACAGGGCAAGATCCGGCCGCGCCGCGCGCAGCCGGTCGGCGATGCGGCGATACGCATCGGCCGTATGACCGCGATTCATCGCCGCGAGCACCCGATCGCTGCCCGACTGCACGGGAAGATGCAGGAAGGGCATCAGCATGGGCAGGTCGCGGTGGGCGGCGATGAGATCCTCGTCCACGTCCCGCGGGTGGCTGGTGGTGTAGCGCAGCCGTTCCAGCCCCGGGATCTCCGCCAGCGCGCGCAGCAGCCGGCCGAGGCCCCAGGTCCCGCCATCCGGCGCCTCACCGTGATAGGCGTTCACGTTCTGCCCGAGCAGCGTGATCTCCCGCGCGCCCTGCGCCACGAGCCGCCGTGCCTCGGCCAGCACCGCGGCCGCCGGCCGGGAGAACTCCGCCCCGCGGGTGTAGGGCACGACGCAGAAGGAGCAGAACTTGTCGCAGCCCTCCTGCACCGTCAGGAAGGCGGTGAGACCCTGAGGAGCGGCCGTCTCAGGCAGGTGGTCGAACTTGTCCTCGACCGGGAATTCGGTCTCGATCACCGCCCCGGCGGCGCGGCTGGCGCGGGCGACCATCTCGGGCAGGCGGTGATAGGTCTGCGGCCCCAGCACGATGTCCACCCAGGGCGCGCGGGCGGTAATCTCCGCCCCCTCGGCCTGGGCGACGCAGCCGGCGACGGCCAGCACCATCCGCCCGCCTTCCGCCTCCTTGCGCCGCTTGGCGGCGCGCAGCCGGCCCAGTTCCGAGAACAGCTTCTCGCTCGCCTTCTCCCGGATATGGCAGGTGTTGAGGATGACCATGTCGGCCTCCTCCGGCGCCTCCGTCGGCGCATAGCCGAGGGGCGCCAGCACATCCGCCATGCGGGCGCTATCATAGACATTCATCTGGCAACCCCAGGTGCGGATGAAGAGGCGCTTCTTCGCCTCGCACCGCATCCGGGCGCCCTCGCTGGCTTGGTCCCCGGGTCGGGGTGCCGCAATCATGCTCATGCCGGGCTCGAACTCCGCGTGCCCGGCCGCCGAAGGGCGCCGGGTCCCGCGCGGCAGATGCGCAGCGCGGCGGGCGGGGTCAAGCGACCAGGGGCCCCGGGCACGCCCCGGGGGATCGGGCGAATCGCGGCACGCCATGAGAGTCGGTGAAGCGACGCGCCCTGGTCAAGCGATGGTTCTGTCACAGGCCCCCGGATCGGCAGGAAAGCCCGCCTCGGCGCCGGGCGGCACCATGCCTGCAGGCCGCCAACGGGCTCATGGCGACAGGGGGGCACCGCCACCGGGCGGCGGCAGGGGCGCCACCGGCCGGTTCTGCCGCAACGCGGCACAGCCGGCCGAAACGATGCGTCCCGCCTCGGTCGCCAGCAGCTTGCGGTCGGGCAGCACGGCGGGGCTGAAGGGCTCATGCAGCAGTACGGTGACGCGCGCCCCGCTGCGTCGCGCCAGGCGCCAGAAATGGCTGCCGATGTCCATGTCGCCATACCAGGCGAAGATCGGCCGGTCGCGCCGGCAGGCCGGCAATCCCCCGAGCCGGTCATACACCAGGGAGACCGGCTGCACCTGCCGCGCCGCATCGGCCGTGCCCAGAAAGGCGCTGCGGAAGGGCAGCACGCGGGTGCCGTCGCTGCTGGTGCCCTCGGGAAAGAGGATCAGGCTGTCGCCCGCATCCATGCGCGTGCGCATCGTACCTGCCTCCTTCCCCGTGGCGCCGCGGCTGCGGCTGACGAAGACGGTGCGGCCGAGCCGCGCCACCGTGCTGATCAGCGGCCAGCGCCCGACCTCGGCCTTGGAGACGAAGCACGCCTCGAGCACGCCGCCGAGCACGAGGATATCCAACCACGAGGAATGGTTGGACAGGAACAGCACCGGCCTTTCGCGGGAGGGCGTGCCCACCACCTGCACCTTCAGTCCGATCAGCCGGCAGAGCGTCGCGTGGTAGCAGCGAGCGAAGGCGATCTTGCCGCGTGGGAAAATGCCGCGCGGCAGTGCCACCAGAACGGCCTGGATCGGGATGGAAACGAGGGTCCAGAGCAGCACCAGCAGCATGCGCCGGATGGCGCGGATGCGGCCGCCCAGGGGCCGGTCCGCGAAGACGTCCCCGAAGGCGCCACCCGGCAGGGCGCGGCGGAAACGCAAGGGCCGGCGCCGCCGAAGGCGACGGGGGCGCGGGATGCCGGTCGGGGCGCGGGCTATGGCGTCCATGTCTCTGAGTTGCGTGCGATAGCCCGCGGCCCGCGACGCCGCAATGACGAGTTCACGAAGCGTGAGTTACAGTTCTTCTCATGCGCGTCAGGCGCGGCCCGGGCTCCTGCCTGCCCGTGGCGCACCCTGGCCAGCGGCAAGGGCACGCATGACGATGCCCTCGGTCAGCACCTGCGGCAGCAGTTCCGGTGCGCCGCCCCCCGCGGGGTAGACCAGGTACAGCGGCACGCCCTCCCGCCCATGCTCGCGGAGCAGCGCGCCGATGGCGGGGTCCCCGTTCGTCCAGTCCCCCTTCAGATAGGCCACCCGCTGCGCCGCGAAGGCCGCCTGCACCGCCGTGCTGCGCAGCACCAGACGCTCATTCACCTGGCAGGTGATGCACCAGGCGGCGGTGACGTTGACGAAGACCGGCCGGCCCTCCTCCTGCAACGCGGAGACGCGGGCCGCCGACCAGGGCTCCGCCTCCTCCTCGGCCGGTCCGGCCAGGGCTGAGGGAGGCGCAACGGCAAGTCCCGGCAGCAGTGCCAGGGCGCCGATGGCGGCGGCCAGCGCGGTCACCCGCCCCCAGCCGCGACCCGACCCGACGCTGCGCTGCGCCTGCCCCAGCGCCCAGGCCGCAAAGGCGACGAGCACGGCGCCACCGAGCAGAACAGCGAGTCCCTCCGGCCCTGCCTGCTGCGCCAGCACCCAGGCGAGCCAGGCAGCAGCACCATACATCGGGAAGGCCAGTGCCCCGCGCAGCCGCTCCATCCAGGCGCCCGGCCGCGGCAGGGCGCGCGCCAGCCCCGGGGCAAGGCCGAGCAGCGTATAGGGCGCCGCGAGCCCCAGGCCGAGCGCACCGAAGACCGCCATCGTCGCCGCGGGCGGCATCGCCAGCGCCGCCCCGACGGCGGCTGCCATGAAGGGCGCGGTGCAGGGGGTGGCCACCAGCACCGCCAGCGCCCCGGTGGCAAAGCTGCCGGCGTGGCCGCCGCGCGCCGCAAGCGCCTCGCCGGCCCCGACCGTCCGGCCGATGCCGTAGACGCCCGACAGGTTCAGCCCGATCGCCAGCATCA
>Ga0180217_1001247_pt1 | contig 29520 bp, 27 predicted proteins | sample eDN3rd37CBELigOP_FD_128521 | JGI IMG/M metagenome (GOLD analysis project Ga0180217, IMG submission 128521) | Enriched Organic Plus compost microbial communities from Emeryville, California, USA - eDNA 3rd pass 37_C BE-Lig OP (version 2) (version 2) ... | reverse complement strand
GCTCTTACCCCTCCAGCACCTGCTTGCTGGCCACCGTCGTGTCGGCGTTGAGCTTGTAGACCAGCGGAATGCCGGTCGCGAGCTCGAGGCTGGGGATCGTCTCGGGGGTCAGGCCGTCGAGCACCATCACGAGGGCGCGCAGCGAATTGCCGTGGGCGGCCACCAGCACGCGCTCGCCGCGCATGACGCGGGGCAGGATCTCGCGGATGTAATAGGGCAGCACGCGGGCCACCGTGTCCTTCAGGCTCTCGCCGCCGGGCGGCGGCACGTCGTAGGAGCGGCGCCAGATATGGACCTGCTCCTCGCCCCAGCGCAGACGGGCATCGTCCTTGTTGAGGCCCGAGAGATCGCCGTAATCACGCTCGTTGAGCGCCTGGTCGGCGATGGTCTTCAGGTCCGGCTGGCCGATCTCCTCCAGGATCAGCTTGCAGGTGGCCTGGGCGCGGCTGAGGGCGGAGGTGTAGGCCACGTCGAACTGCACGCCCATCTCCTTCAGGCGGCGGCCCGCATTGCGCGCCTCCTCGATGCCGAGTTCGGTCAGGCCCGGATCCTTCCAGCCGGTGAACAGGTTCTTCAGGTTCCATTCGCTCTGGCCGTGGCGGGCAAGCACAAGAAGGCGTTCCATGCGGGGAATTCTCCGTTTCGTCGTTGAAGGGGCTTAGAGATTTTCAAGGCCGAGCACATCGGCCATCGTGTAATAGCCGGGCTTCTTGTCGAAGCCCCAGAGCGCGGCCTTCACCGCGCCGCGCGCGAAGATGCTGCGGTCCTCGGCGCGGTGCGACAGCTCCAGCCGCTCGCCCTGCCCGGCGAAGATCACCGAATGCTCGCCGACCACGGAGCCGCCGCGCAGGGTGGCAAAGCCGATATCGCCGGGATTGCGCGCGCCGGTATGCCCGTCGCGGCTGCGCACCGAACGCTCCTTGAGCGACACCGCGCGCCCTTCCGCGGCCGCCTCGCCCAGAAGCAGGGCGGTGCCGGAGGGCGCGTCCACCTTCATGCGGTGGTGCATTTCGAGGATCTCGATGTCGAAATCCTCGCCGAGCGTGGCGGCGACCTTGCGCACGAGGCCCGCGAGCAGGTTCACGCCGAGAGACATGTTGCCGGACTGGATGATCCGCGCATGGCGCGCGGCGGCTTCGAGCTTGGCGAAATCCTCCTCGCCGAGGCCCGTGGTGCCGATCACGTGCACGATGCGCGCCTGCGCGGCGAGGGCGGCAAAGCCCACGCTGCCCGCGGGCGAGGTGAAGTCGAGAACGCCGTCGGCCTGGGCGAAGACGGGCAGGGGGTCCGCGGTCACGGTCACGCTCAAGGGCGAAAGGCCCGCCAGCACGCCCGCATCCTCCCCGAGGGAGGGCGAGCCCTCGCGTTCGATGGCGCCCACGAGGCGGCAGCCCTCGGCCTCGGCCACGGCCCTGATGAGCATGCGCCCCATGCGCCCGGCGGCGCCTACCACGACGAGTCGCATCTCGCTCATGCCGATCTCCTGTTGCTTTCAGGCGCAGGGTATAGCGTCTGAGCGGGGGGCTGAGAAGCGCCGCCGGCTCATTCCCTCCCCCCGATCCCGGCTGTTGCCGGGATCGGCCCATGTGGACGCAAGTCGGGAACACCCGACTTACGGCGGGGAGGGCAGGGGCGGGGGACGAATGACCGGGTGAGCAATCAAACCAGTTCCCACGTCATCATCGGCCTTGTGCCGGTGATCCCGATCCGTGAAGCGCGGCGCTCTTCGCATCGGGATGGCCGGGACAAGCCCGGCCATGACGGCGAGAGAGGCGGCAGATCCGCCAAACTCTGAGGAGGCCCCATCAGGGACCGCCTCGAAGGACGAGGTTTGAGAATGCGGCAGCTTAGCCCGGCTGCGGGCCTTCGTAGCCCTCGATGATGATGATGTCGGCCACCGCGTGGCCGTCGCGCTCGGCCTTGGCGGCCTGGTATTCCGGCGAATCCCAGCATTCGAGCGCCGCCTGGTAGGTCGGGAATTCGATCACCACGTTGCGGGCGCGGGCCTCGCCTTCCGCGACGCGATAGCCGCCGCCGCGCACCAGGAAGCGGGCGCCGTACTTGGAGAAGGCGGCCGCATTGGCCTTCACGTAGTTCTGGTAAGCCTCCGGGTTCGAGACGTCGACCCGGCCGATCCAATATCCCTTGGGCATCATTCCGCTCCTTCGACCAGCACGAACTCGGCGACGCAGGCGCCGTCGCGCTTGGCCTTCGCCGCCTGATATTCGGGAGAATGGTAATAGGTGCGGGCCTGCTCGACCGAGTCGAACTCGATCACCACGTTGCGGGGCCGGGCCTCGCCTTCCAGCGCCTCATAGGCGCCGCCGCGCACCAGCGGACGTCCGCCATATTGCTTGATCGCCGCGGTCGCGCCCTTGGCGTATTCCGCATAGGCCTCGGGATCGGTGACGGTGACGCGGGCGATGACATAGCCTTTGGGCATGGAGAACTCCTCTTCGGTGGGGTGTGCAGCGAACCGCGACGGGCCCGGTGCGTCAAGCCGGAAGGCGAAGAAAGATCGCCGGGGCCAATCAGGGTTCCAGAATGGAGGGCAGGTCGGCCAGAAGGCCGTCACGGGCGCGGAAGCTCGCCACGCCCTTTTCCTTCTTCTCGTCGCGGATCACGCGGGCGAACAGAACCGTCCGCTCGCCCTTTTGCGCCCAGCCGACGAACCAGCCGACCTGCCGGTCGCGGTCGGGCCTGCCATCCGGCGTGAGCTGGAAGGCCGTGCCGGTCTTGCCATAGGCTGTCCAGCCATCGGCCATGGGAAAGGCCGGCATGATCGCGATCGTCATGTCGGCGGCCTGCGCCGATACCGGAAGCCGGCGCTTCAGCAGCCGGTCCAGAAAGGCGACCTGCTCGACGGGGGAAATCTCCAGCGAGGAGCCCAGCCATGCATGGGTCAGCCCGTTGCTGCGGCCCCTGTCGCCGCTCACGTCGCGATTGCCGTAGCCGAAGGCATCGACGTAGCGCTTGAAGGCCTCCTCGCCGAGGGTGCGGGTGAGAACCTGCGAGTACCAGACCACCGAGTCCCGCAGCCAGGCCGACGGCGTGGTGGTCTTCTTCCAGGCCTCGTTCCAGGTGTCGTATTCGGGCTTGTAGGGCCAGGCCGGATCGTTCTCGCTCTTGAGGATGCCGGCGTCGAAGCCCATGAGGCTCAAGGGAATCTTGAAGGTCGAGGCCGGGCTGTTGCGCTTCTCGCAATCACCCTCCTGCGTCAGGACGCGGCCCGTCTGGAATTCGGTGACGAAGGTGCAGGTATCGGCCTGAGCCTGCCCAGCACCACACATCAGCATGCCGCACAGAAAGATCCGTCGGATCAGCACGGGCCCCTCGTCGATTCTAGGCTTCGGCGATTTCCTTTACGATGGCCTGCGCCGCCGCGCGCGGATCGGCGGCCTTCACGATGGGGCGGGCCACCACGAGATGGTTGGCGCCGAGGCGGATGGCCTCCGCCGGCGTGACGATGCGCTTCTGGTCGCCGGCCTCCGCGCCCGCGGGGCGGATGCCCGGCGTCACGATGAGGCGGTTGCGGCCGACGATGCCGCGCACGGCCTGGGCTTCCGTCGCCGCGCAGACGATGCCGTCGATGCCGATGTCGCGCGCCTGCTCGGCGCGGCGGGCGACGAGGGCGGCCGCCGGAACCGGCGCGTAGCCCGCCTCGACGAGATCGTTGTCGTCGTAGGAGGTCAGCACCGTGACGGCGAGGATCTTCAGGTCCGATCCGGCCTTTCCGGCCACGGCGGCGCGCATGGTCTGCGGATAGGCGTGCACGGTCAGGAACGTCACGCCCATGCGCGCGATCGCGCGCACGCCGTGTTCAACCGTGTTGCCGATGTCATGCAGTTTCAGGTCGAGAAAGACCTTCTTGCCCTGGTCGATCAGCTCGCGCGCGAACTCGAAGCCGCCTGCATAAGCCAGCTGGTAGCCGATCTTGTAGAAGGTGCCCGCGTCGCCGATGCGCTGTACGATCGAGCGCGCCTCGTCGACGCCCGGGACGTCGAGGCCGATGATGAGCCTGTCGCGAATGTCTCCTGCCGAGGCGGGCTTCGGGGACGGAGACATGCCGGTGCTCATGGATGATTGACCTTGTTGTAGACCCAGACGCGGGCGGGGGGCAGGTTGCGCCAGATCCGGTTGGACGCTCTGGCGCGGTGGTTCTGCGACCGCGCCGGGATCGGCGGCACGACGGCATAGGTGAACTGGATGAAGGGCGCGTTGGGAAGCATCAGCTCCTGCGCGGCCTCGAGCAGGTCCAGGCGCTGATCCATGGGCCTGGTGAAGAGCGGCAGGCTCGACACGGTGGCGGCCGCAGGCTCCGTGAGGACGCCCGAGAGCGTCTCCTTCAGGTCATAGGCATCGCCCTGGACGATGGTCGCCTTGGGGAAGCGGCGCTTCAGGAGCTGGCAGAACTGGGGATCGAACTCGACGAGGATCAGCCGCTCCTGCTCCACGCCGCGCCGGATGAGGGCGTCCGTCACGGGGCCGGTGCCGGGCCCCAGCTCGACCACGGGGCCCGGAAGGCGGGGATCGACATAGGAGGCCATGGTCCGTGCCAGAATCTTGCCCGAGGGGGTCACCGCGCCGATGGTCAGCGGGCGCTCCAGCCATGAGCGCAGAAAACGGGCCTCGTCCTGGAAGCGGTCTTTCTTGAAGGGGCTTTTCCGGGTCGTGGGCCGTTGAAACGACTGTAGCACTGGGAAGACCCCTCAAGCGGCGGATCACAAGGGTTGTTTAGAACTCAAAGGAAAGCAGCGTCAAGTTAACTCGATCCGCTCAGGCCATCGAGAAACTCGCGGAAACGCGAGAAAAATCCCGAGCTCTCCGGGTGGTTTTCCTTCGAGCATTCCCTGTCGAACTCCTCGAGCAGCTCGCGCTGGCGCTTGGAGAGCTTCTGCGGAGTTTCCACAACAACCTGGATGTAGAGGTCGCCCACGTCGCGCGAGCGCAGCACCGGCATGCCCTTGCCGCGCAGGCGGAACTGCTTGCCGGTCTGGGTGCCTTCGGGGACCTTCACCAGCGCCTCGGTGCCGCTCAGGGTCGGCACGCTGAACTCGCCGCCGAGCGCCGCCGTCACCATGGAGATCGGCACGCGGCAGAACAGGTCCGCGCCGTCGCGCTGGAAGAACGGATGCGGCTTGATCGACAGGAAGATGTAGAGGTCGCCCGGAGGCCCGCCGCGCAGGCCGGCCTCGCCTTCGCCCGCAAGGCGGATGCGCGTGCCGTCCTCGACGCCTGCCGGAATGTTGACGGAGAGCGTGCGCTCGCGCGTGACGCGGCCCGCGCCGCCGCAGGAGGCGCAGGGATCGTCGATCACCTCGCCGCGCCCATGGCAGTTCGGGCAGGTGCGCTCGATGGAGAAGAAGCCCTGGGTCGCCCGCACGCGGCCCGCGCCGCCGCAGGTGGGGCAGGTCTTGGGCCGTGAGCCCGGCTTCGCGCCCGAGCCGGAGCAGGCCTCGCAGGTGACGGCGGTCGGGATCTTGAGCTCCGCGGTCTTGCCGTGGAAGGCCTCGTCGAGGGTGATCTCGAGGTTGTAGCGCATGTCGGCGCCGCGCTCGCGGCCACCCGAGGAGCGGCCCCGGCCGCGCCCGCCGGCATCGCCGAAGAAATTCTCGAAGATGTCCGACATGAAGTCGGAGAAATCGCCGTTGAAGCCTGCGCCGCCCGCGCCCGGCCCACCATTGGCGAAGGCCGCATGGCCGTAGCGGTCGTAGGCCGCGCGCTTCTGCGCGTCGGAGAGGGTCTGATAGGCCTCGTTGATTTCCTTGAACTTGACCTCGGCCTCGTGGTCGCCCGGGTTGCGGTCCGGGTGATACTGCATCGCGAGCTTGCGGAAGGCGGATTTCATCTCCGCTTCCGTCGCCGTTCGCGAGATGCCGAGGACTTCGTAGTAATCGCGCTTGGACATGTCAGGCGCCCCTGGGAGCGCTCACGCGCTCCGCCTTGCAGCCGATCTCATCCCGGCGCTTGCAGGCATCGTGATGGTTGGTCGAACGATCGGTCATTGTTGTTTCGAGCCGTTTCACGAAAACGGCACCCGGCCATGAAACCGGGTGCCGATTCGTCAGAGAGTGCGCATGGCGTTTAAGCGCGCTTCTTCTTGTCACCTTCGTCGACTTCCTGGAAGTCGGCGTCGATGACGTCGTCCTTGTTCGCTTCGCCCTCGGCGGATGCCTGCTCGCCGCCTTCGCCCGCGCCGGCATTCGCTTGAGCCGCGTACATGGCCTCACCGAGCTTCATCGAAGCCTGCATCAGGTCCGTCGTGCGGGCCTTGATGACTTCGGCATCCTCACCGGCGAGCGCCTGCTTGAGGGCGTCGATGGCGGTCGTGATGCCCTGCTTGTCGGACTCGGAGACCTTGTCGCCATACTCGTTGAGCGACTTCTCCGTGGCGTGAATGAGGCTCTCGCCCTGGTTCTTCGCCTCCACGAGCTCGCGGCGCTTCTTGTCTTCCTCGGCGTGGGCCTCGGCGTCCTTCACCATCTTCTCGATGTCGGCATCCGACAGGCCGCCGGAGGCCTGGATGCGGATCTGGTGCTCCTTGCCGGTGGCCTTGTCCTTCGCCGTGACGTTCACGATGCCGTTCGCGTCGATGTCGAAGGTCACCTCGATCTGCGGCACGCCGCGCGGGGCGGGCGGAATGCCCACGAGGTCGAACTGGCCGAGCAGCTTGTTGTCCGCCGCCATTTCGCGCTCGCCCTGGAAGACGCGGATCGTCACCGCGTTCTGGTTATCCTCCGCGGTGGAGAAGACCTGGCTCTTCTTCGTCGGGATCGTGGTGTTGCGCTCGATCAGGCGGGTGAACACGCCGCCGAGCGTCTCGATGCCGAGCGAGAGCGGGGTCACGTCGAGGAGCAGAACGTCCTTCACGTCGCCCTGGAGCACGCCCGCCTGGATCGCCGCGCCGATGGCCACGACCTCATCCGGGTTCACGCCCTTGTGGGGCTCCTTGCCGAAGAAGTTCTTCACCACTTCCTGGATCTTCGGCATGCGGGTCATGCCCCCGACCAGGACCACCTCGTCGATGTCGCCGGGCGAGATGCCCGCGTCCTTGAGGGCCTTGCGGCAGGGCTCGATGGTCTTCTGCACGAGATCGTCCACGAGCTGCTCGAACTTGGCGCGCGAGAGCTTGAGGGCGAGGTGCTTCGGACCGGAGGCATCCGCCGTGATGTAGGGCAGGTTGATCTCGGTCTGAGCGGCCGAGGACAGCTCGATCTTCGCCTTCTCGGCGGCTTCCTTCAGGCGCTGAAGGGCGAGCTTGTCCTTGGTCAGGTCGATGCCCTGCTCCTTCTTGAACTCGGAGGCGAGATACTCGACGAGGCGCATGTCGAAGTCCTCGCCGCCGAGGAAGGTGTCACCGTTGGTGGACTTCACCTCGAACACGCCGTCGCCGATCTCGAGCACCGACACGTCGAAGGTGCCGCCGCCGAGGTCATAGACCGCGATCATGCCGGACTGCTTCTTGTCGAGGCCGTAGGCCAGGGCCGCGGCGGTCGGCTCGTTGATGATGCGCAGCACCTCGAGGCCGGCGATCTTGCCCGCGTCCTTGGTGGCCTGGCGCTGGGCGTCGTTGAAGTAGGCGGGAACCGTGATGACGGCCTGCGTCACCGGCTGGCCGAGATAGGCCTCCGCGGTCTCCTTCATCTTCTGCAGGGTGAAGGCGGAGATCTGCGAGGGCGAATACTGCTTGCCATCGGCTTCGACCCAGGCATCGCCGTTGGCGGCCTTCACGATATGGTACGGAACGAGGCCCATGTCCTTCTTGGTCATGGGGTCGTCGAAGGTGCGGCCGATCAGGCGCTTGATGGCGAAGAAGGTGCGAGACGGGTTCGTGACCGCTTGGCGCTTGGCCGGCTGGCCGACGAGGCGCTCGCCTTCGTCCGTGAAGGCCACGATGGACGGGGTCGTCCGGGTGCCTTCCGAGTTTTCAATGACTTTGGGCGTCGTGCCTTCCATGACAGCGACGCAGGAATTGGTGGTGCCGAGGTCGATACCAATGACCTTACCCATGGCGGGATCCCTCACTTTCAAGCAGACCGCCGGGCCCTGAAAGCAGCCCGGCCCATGGCTTATGTTGACTGACAAAAACAGGTCTGCCCCGAACCGGGGGGCCGCCCTGCTGGCGCTGATATAAGAAGGGCTTTCAAGCGCTGCAAGACGATCATGAAGGTGAGTTGGCTCCATAAAATGAGAGTCGGGGCCTGTTGCAGGGCTGCAATAGGGGCAATCCTCGAAATATCCCCGTGGGCCATCGCCGCTTTCGAGGCCTGTCCCCCTGGAGCCGGGGCACCGCTCCGCGGCCCTCCTCACGACCGCAGAGCGGTGTGGGGGGCGGCGGAGCGGACGGAAGCAGGACCTTAGAGAAGAACATCCCATCCGGCGGGCGTCGGCGCGGCTTGGGTCTCTCCATTGCCCTGGGCGAGGGAGTTCAGGAAGGCGTTCCACAGGGCGAGAAGCTCCGGATCCATCGTGACGGTCACGGACGGGCTTCCGGCGGACAGGTCGTCGGAGGCCCCGTCGGGAGCCGTCAGATCAGCCGTCAGGACCGGATCGGGCGGAGGGATGACGAGATTGCGTGCGACATCGAAGCCGAAGCTCTGATCGGGGCCGAAGGCGCCGGTTTCGTCCTGGGATCGCGTGACGAGGCCGATCTGGCCGTAGGTGAAGCTCAGGCTGTCGTCCGTCAGCCCGTCGCCGGCCAAGCCGTCATCCGCGCCCAGCTCGTGGAGCTCGCTGACCTGAACATCCGCGAGGGTGAGCGTGGAGACCACGTCCCCGAGCGCGGTCTCGCCCTCCAGCCGGACGCCCGGGAGGTGGCGGCCGGTGGCGATATGGGACAGGAGGTCGGGGAGCGCCGTGCCGGTCTCGAGGGTCACGGTGAGAGGGGAGAAATCGGCGCGGCCCGCGCCCGAGCCTGCGCCAGGTCCGGTGCCGATCCTCTGGGCGAGGTTGAGACCATAGTCGCTGACCTCGAACCAGCCCTGGTGGTTCTCATCCGCCGAGCCGCCGTCGAGGCCCGGGATCAGCAGGAAGTAGCGGGCGGCGGGGGCAACCGTGAAGCCGCCCGAATTGCCTGGGATCAGGGTGGGATCGGGAGGCGGGATGATCGTATTGGTCCGGATGTCGAAGCCGAAGCTCTCGCTCGCCCCGGCCGAGCCGTCCTCGTTCTGGGCGCGGGTGGTCAGGCCGATCCGGTCGTAGCGGAAGCTCAGCCGGTCCTCGGGCCCCTGATTGTCCTGAACCCCGGTGAACCGCACATCGGCGAGGGTCAGGGTGGAGAAGGTGAAGGGATCCTCGCCCGGACGCACGCCCTCGATCCTGATGCCGGGATAGGCCCGTCCGGCGGCGGTGTCGGCGAGAAGGGTCGTCAGGCCGTCGTCCAGGGTCAGGGTGACGTTGAGAGGGCCGAACGTCGTCCTCCCGGGGCCCTGGATCAGATCGAGGCCGTAGCTGTCGATCTCGAACCAGCCGCGATGGTCGATGTCCCTCGAACCGCCGTCGATTCCGGGAATGAGCATGAAAAATGGCATGTCACCGTCTCCTTCGGAGCAGCGCAGCAAGGCCGCTCACGCGGCGGGCTTGGCTGCGGGTGGAGTGCGAGGAGACAGGCCCATCATTGACCCGGACAGGTGAAGGGGCATTCACGGAGCGGCCCTGATGGGTGAGCCGACCGGCCCCGTGTGCTCATACGACGCGTGCTGCCCGTGTCCGAACGCGACACGGGATGCATGGGCTACTCATGAATTGGATGGCGCAACCTACCACTTTCCCCGGCGGCGCAAAACCTTGTTTCCGCGCAAGGTCGGGGTGCTCCGGGGCGCGTGGCGCGTCCCGGAGCCGGAGATCACTGCGTCGGCCCGGTCGCGCTCACGCTCCGCCCCGCCTCCCAGCCCAGGATCGCCTGCTTGCGCGTCAGTCCCCAATGGTAGCCGGTAAGGGCGCCGGAGCGGCCGAGGACCCGGTGGCAGGGGACCACGAAGGAGATGGGGTTCCGGCCCACCGCCGCGCCCACCGCCCGGCAGGCGGCAGGATTGCCGATATGGCGGGCGATGTCGGAATAGGTGGTCGCCCGGTCCCGGGGGATGCGCAGCAGGGTCTGCCAGACCCGCACCTCGAAATCGGTGCCGATCAGGACGACGCGGAGCGGCTGCTCCGGCCGCCAGCGGGACGGGTCGAAGATGCGCTGCGCCAGCGGCGCCGTGGCGGCCGCGTCCTCCAGATAGAGCGCCTTCGGCCAGCGGCGCGTCATGTCGGCGAGCGCCCCCGCACGGTCGCCGTCGTCCACGAAGCCGAGGCCCGCCAGGCCCCTGTCGGTTGCGATCAGGATCGCCTCGCCGAAGGGGGAGGGGTGGAAGCCGTAGCGCATGGTCAGTCCTGAGCCGCGCGCCCTGAAATCGCCCGGCGTCATGGCCTCGTGGGTCACGAACAGGTCGTGCAGGCGGGCCGGTCCGGACAGGCCGACCTCGTAGGTGGCGTCGAGCACGCTCGCGGAATCCGACAGCAGCGCCTTGGCGTTGTCGAGGGTGATCGCCTGCAGGAAGGCCTTGGGCGAAAGGCCCGCCCAGCGGCGGAAGAGGTGGTGCACATGGGTGGTGGAGAGCCCCACATGGTCGGCGATCGCTTCCAGGGAGGGCTGCTCGCGCCAGCGTTCCGAGATGAAGGCGATGATTCGGCGCACCCGCTCGTAATCGGTCTGGGGTTCCGCCGGCGGGACGAGTTGGCCGGGTTCGATGGTGATGTCGTGCAAGGTATCGAGCATGGGCGTGATCCTTCGTTGCGGACCACTCTACTGGCCCTGGGGCGCAGGCGACACCCGATTCCTGTGCTGTGTCCTTGCGGCTCGGGCCGGTCAGTGGCGCCCGTGGGCGCATTGGTCGTGATCGGCCAGCACCTGGATCACCCGGCACTCGCCCACGCGGCCATGGCTGCCTTCCGCCACCATCCGGTGCAGCTCCGCGCGCAGGGCCGTGAGCTGCGCGATCCGACGCTCCACCTCCACCATGTGCCGGCGGGCGATCTCGTCGGCCTCGGCGCAGGATTGATCCGGCCTCTCGCTGAGCGCGAGCAGCTCCCGGATGGCCTCGACCTCGAAGCCGAGCTCGCGGGCGTGGCGGATGAAGTTGAGCCGGGACACCTCGGCCGCCCCGTAGCGGCGCTGCCGGCCCTCGGTGCGGGGCGGCACGGGCATCAGGCCGACCTGCTCGTAATAGCGGATGGTCGGCACCTTCACGGCGGTGCGGCGGGAGAGTTCACCGATCGACAGCATTGTTCGCGCCCTAACCTCTCGTCGCTGGAGATGTAACCTCGCTTACGGCCCGTGGAAAGGGCGGGGCTCTCAAGCCAGCCTTCGCAACCACGTCATCACCGGGCCTGTCCCGGTGATCCCGATCAGAAGAGCGCCGTGCTTTTCCAATCGGGATGGCCGGGACAGGCCCGGCCATGACGTGGGGAGGGAGTGGAGATGCGAGCCCGTGGACAATGTTCCTTGTTTGTTCTTGACAAAAGTCCTATGCCGGGCTATGTCTGTCGGCATCCGGTTCTCACGGGGGACGCGCCCGAGCCGGGCGGACCACCCGCCCCGAACCCGTTTCGCGCGCCGCCCAAGGCCCGCGAAGCCCAACGCGTCCCGCGCTTCCCCGTCCGTCCCGGACAAAGCCAGGACCAAGCCGACAGCCACCTGCTCTGAAAGGAGCGGGAGCCATCCGCCGTGCCTTGCTCAATAGCCCCGCTTCACGTCCGAGAGCGCGCGCCCGAAGGCCTCGGCCAGCGTCTCCCGCTCCTCCGGCGAAAGGTCCCGGGCGAAGACGACGGATTGGTTGCGGGAGGTCAGGGCCAGCTTCTGCAGGCCGAACTCCTCGTCGACCTCCCGCTCGACGCGGGTCCAGAGCGGATTGAACAGCCATTCGCGGGTCTCTCCCCGCTCGCTCACCTTGCGCAGGAGCAGGCGGATCGGCGTCAGTTCGAGGATCTCGAAGGCCCGGCCCTGGCGGTAGCTCAGGCGGAAGGCGATGTAGAGGCCGAGGAAATCGAGGCCGAAGAACCCGGCGACGGGCCAGAAGCCTAGGATGACGAAGGGCAGGCTGGCGACGATGGAGATCAGGCACACGAGCGTCATGACGATCCTGAACCCTTGCGGGCTCAAGGACCGGTGCGGACGGATGACGGCCGAGAAGACCGGCTTCTCGAGCCGGTCGGCCTCATCGTCGAATGTCGCCTTGCTGCCTGCCATGGTCCAGTTATAACGCGGGAATGTCCGATCTGAAGCCGTCACCCCGCCGCACATCCAAACCGAATTCCAAGCCGCGATCGAAGGCCGCCGTTCCGGCGAAAGCCGTGGCGCAGGCAATCCGCCGGCGCACGCCCAAACCCGTCGACCGGGAGACGATGCTCGAAATCTTCCGCCGCTTCCAGGAGGCGAATCCGGAGCCGGAGGGCGAGCTCCACTACACCAATCCCTACACGCTCCTCGTGGCGGTCGCGCTCTCCGCGCAATCGACCGATGTGGGCGTCAACAAGGCGACGAAGGAGCTGTTTCGCATCGCGGATACGCCGCAGAAGATGCTGGCCCTGGGAGAGGAGGGGCTGAAGGAGCACATCAAGACGCTGAACTTCTACAACACCAAGGCGAAGAACGTCATCGCGACGGCGCGGCGCCTCGTGGAGGAATTCGGCGGCGAGGTGCCCCGTTCCGTCGAGATCCTGGAGACCTTGCCGGGGGTCGGCCGCAAGACCGCGAGCGTCGTGGTCAACATCGCCTTCGGCGATCCGCGCATCGCCGTCGACACGCATATCTTCCGCGTCGCCAACCGCCTGCCGCTCGTCAACACGAAGACGCCGCTCGAGACGCAAGGCGCGCTGGAGAAGCTGATCCCGAAGGAATATCTGCTCCACGCCCATCACTGGCTGATCCTGCACGGGCGCTACATCTGCAAGGCGCGCCGGCCCGAATGCTGGCGCTGCCCGGTCAACGATCTGTGCCGCTATCCGGACAAGACGATTCCTTAAGGCTTCAGGCAGCGCGGCGCCTGGGGCACGCAGGCGATGCCCGGCGTCGAGCAGGCGAGGCCCTGCGCCGTGCGGGCGCAGACGATGCAGCCGTCCGTCCATTCGGAGCAGGCGGGCTCGCGGGCTGCGCCCTGAGCATCCGGCCGCGGGGAGAAGACGGTGGCGAGCACCGCCAGCATCGCCGCCGCCAGGGCCGTCACGACGGCCACGGAGACGGCGAGGGACTCGTCGCGCTCCGCCATGGCTCACCCGTAGGCGATGAGGCCGGCGAGGCCGAGGGCGCCGACGACGATGCGCCAATAGGCGAAGGGCGTGAAGCCGTGGCGGGACACGTAGGAGAGCAGCGTTCTCACGACCACGACGGCGGCGATGAAGGCCGCGATGAAGCCCGCGACGATGAGGGCGGCGTCGTCCGCGGACAGGACCTTGTAGTTCTTCAGCAGGTCATAGGCGAAGGCGCCCGCCATGGTGGGCAGGGCGAGGAAGAACGAAAACTCGGCCGCCGCGCGCTTGGAGGCGCCCATCAGCATGGCGCCGACGATGGTGGCGCCCGAGCGCGACACGCCGGGGATCATGGCGAGGCACTGCAGCAGGCCGATCTTGAGATACATCGGCAGGGGGAAGCGCGTGGCGTCGTCCTGCGTCGTCCTGATGGGCAGCTGGTCGACCGCGAGCAGCACGAAGCCGCCGGTGATGAGGGTCACGCAGACGATCCAGGGATCGAAGAGCACGCCCTTGATGAAGCCGTGCAGCAGCGCGCCGATGAGGGCCGCCGGCAGGAAGGCGATCACGACGCCGATCACGAAGCGGCGGGCATCGATATCGTGCGGCACGGCCTTCGCAATGGTCCAGAGCTTGTTGAAGTAGACCGAAAGGATCGCGAGGATCGCGCCGAGCTGAATGAGTACCTCGAAGGTCTTGCCCGTCGACTCGAAGCCGAGGAAATGCCCTACGAGAAGCAGGTGGCCGGTGGAGGAAACCGGCAGGAACTCCGTGAGCCCTTCGATGAGGCCGAGAAAGAGCGCCTCGATGATGTGTGCCATCGTTGAAAATCCTGAAACCGGCGCCAGATGCCGGGGCGCTGCCGGGCGTGTCAAGAAAGCATTGCGGGTACAATGCTGTTTTCATGCGCCCCACGCATGAGATTCACCAAAACTCCTTACCGCCCGTTAACGAAGCAAGGCCTTATTCTCGCCGCTTGTTTCGCGTCAGACAAATTTCATGGCCACCCTGCATTCCTATCCCTTCTGCCCGCATTCGCGGTTTGCACGCCTCGTTCTGGCGGAGACCGGCCTCGAGGCCGATCTCGTCGAGGAGAAGCCGTGGGATCGACGCATTCCCTTTCTCGAGGTCAACCCGGCCGGCAATCTGCCCCTCCTGATGAGCGATGACGGCTTGGCCGTTGCGGGCGCCCGCGGCATCGCGGATTATCTGGAGGACGTGCAGGAGGAGGGGCCGAAGGGGCGCAGGCTGCTGCCGCAGGACGTGGCGCAGCGGGTCGAGGTCCGGCGTCTGCTCGACTGGTTCCTGAACAAATTCCACGACGAGGTCACGGATTACCTCGCCACGGAGAAGATCTACAAGCGGTTCATGCCCGCCGATCTCGGCGGCGGAGCCCCGAACATGAGCGCGATTCGCGCTGCGCGCACCAATGTGCGATATCACCTGAAATATATCGGGTTTCTGATTTCCAAGCGGAATTGGCTGGCCGGCGACCAGATGACCTATGCGGATCTGGCCGCGGCTGCCCATCTCTCGGTGGTGGATTATCTCGGCGACGTGCCATGGGACGAGGACGAAACGGCGAAGCTTTGGTACGCCCGGGTGAAATCCCGGCCGTCCTTTCGCGCGCTCCTGGCGGACCGGGTGCCGGGCATGGCGCCGGCGGACCATTACGACAATCTCGACTTTTGACCGGAGAGAGCCTGAAGCACGCCTTCGTGGCGCGGGCCCGGGAGATCGGGTTCGACACGATCCGGGTCACAGCCCCGGATGCCATCCCGCTCGCGCCGGAGCGCCTGAAAGCGTGGCTGGAGGCCGGCCACCACGCCTCCATGGACTGGATGGTGGGCACGGCCGAGCGCCGCGCCGACCCGCGCGTTCTCTGGCCCGAGGTGCGCAGCGTCATCCTCCTCGGCGTGAATTATGGCCCCACGGGCGATCCGCTCGCCGCGCTCGCGCAGAAGGATCGCGGCTCGATTTCGATCTATGCCCGCAACCGCGACTATCATGACGTGATCAAGGGCAAGCTGAAGGAGATCGCGGGCTTCCTCGCGGTCAAGGCTTCGCCGGACGTGAAGGTCTTCGTCGACACCGCGCCGGTGATGGAAAAGCCCCTGGCGGAGGCGGCGGGGCTCGGCTTCCAGGGCAAGCACACGGTCATCGTCTCGCGCGAGTTCGGCAATTGGCTGTTCCTCGGCGCGATCTTCACCACGGCGGAACTGCCCGTGGACGAGCCCGAGCACAACCATTGCGGCTCGTGCCGGCGCTGCCTCGACGTGTGCCCGACCAACGCCTTTCCCGCGCCGTTCCAGCTCGATGCGCGGCGCTGCATCTCGTATCTCACCATCGAGCACAAGGGCCACATCGCGGAGGAGCTGCGGCCGGGCATCGGCAACCGCATCTTCGGCTGCGACGATTGCCTCGCGGTCTGTCCCTGGAACAAGTTCGCGAAAGCCAGCCGCGAGACCAAGCTCATGCAGCGCGAGGATCTCGCCGCGCTGCCGCTTGCCGAGCTCGCGCGGCTGGACGATCCGGGCTTCCGCACGCGCTTCTCCGGCACGCCGATCAAGCGGACGGGGCGCGACCGCTTCATCCGCAACGTGCTCATCGCGATCGGCAATTCCGGCGATGCCGCCTTGGCGGAGGAAGCCGTGCGCCTGCTCGACGACCCGTCGCCGCTCGTGCGCGCCATGGCCGTTTGGGCCACCGGCCGCCTGCTGCCGCGGGAGAGGATTGCGGCTCTCGGGTGTGAGCGGTGGGAGCGCGAGGACGATCCAGAGGTGCGCGGAGAGTGGAGCCGGGTTCTTGCGAAGGAGGAGGCGGCCGCATGAGGCTGTTCGTCTTCGGCCTCGGCTACACCGCGCAGGCCTTCATCCGATCATGCCGCTGGGCCCATGTCGCCGGCACGGTGCGCGAGGTCGGGACGGCGCAGCGCCTGAGAGCATCCGGCATCGCGGCCCATGCGCTGTCCGAAAACGATGCCGATAGTATCGACGATCTGCGCCGGGCCGATGCCATCCTCGTATCCGCGCCGCCTGCGGCCGAAGGGGATCCGACCCTTCTGCGGTTTGCCGACGCGATCATGGCGGCCCGCGCCTCCTGGTTCGGCTATCTCTCGACGACGGGCGTCTACGGCGATCACGGCGGCGCCTGGATCGACGAGACGACGCCGGCAACACCGCAGAGCGACGGATCGCGGCAGCGTCTCGCCGCCGAACGCGAATGGCTCGCCCTCGGCGAGCGAACGGCGATGCCCGTCCACATCTTCCGTCTCACCGGCATCTACGGCCCCGGGCGCAATGCGCTGGCACAGCTCGCGAAGGGAACCGCCCGCCGCGTCGTGAAGCCGGGCCAGGTGTTCAACCGGATTCACGTGGAGGATATCGCGTCGACCTTGGCCGCTTCGCTTCGCAGACCGCGCGCCGGCGCGATCTACAACGTGACGGACGATGAGCCCGCGCCGCCGCAGGATGTCGTCACTTACGCGGCGCAATTGGCGGGGATCGAGCCGCCGCCGGAGATCGCGCTGGAAGACGCGGGTTTAAGTCCCATGGCGTTGAGCTTCTATGCGGAGAACAAGCGCGTCTCGAACCGTCTCATCAAGAGCGAACTCGGCGTGGAGCTGAAATATCCGACCTATCGCGAGGGCCTTCGGGCGCTCTACGAGGCCGGTGAATACGATCATGCCGCGTGACGGTTCGCGGTCGGGCCGAAATGGTCGATATAGCGCGGGTTGATCGCGGAGACGGGCAGGATGACGAGCACGTCCGTCGTGCCGAACTGCCGGTCGATCACGGCGCCGGTGCCGAAGGTCGCACCCAGGCGCAGATATCCCTTGATCAGTGGCGGCAGCGCATGCAGCGCGGCCTTCGGGTCGACCGCGCTTTTGGGGAGGATGTCCATCGGCGTGAAGCGCTCGGGGATCGCGCGCGCCTGCCACTCGGCCGGAGCGGCGGCATAATGGTGGAGGAAACTCAGCGGAACGGCGAGGTCCTGCGGGTTCGTGCCTTCGAGGCTCGCGCAGCCGATCATCACGTCGATCCGGTAGTGGAGCACATAGGCCCAGATGCCGTGCCACAGCAATTCGACGGTGCGCCTGTTGCGATAGGCTTCGAGCACACAGGAGCGGCCGAGTTCGAGAAAACGCAGATCGGGATGCGCCTTCAGAAGGGGAGTGATGTCGTATTCGCCGCAGGTGTAGAAGCCGTCATGGCGTTCGGCCACATCCTGCCGCAGCAGGCGATAGGTGCCGACGACTTTCGGCCGCGACCGCCCCAGGGACCTGTCCGCCGCATCGTGATCGAGAACGAGAAGGTGGTCGCAGATCCAGTCGTATTCGTCCACGTCGCGACGGGAGAGCACGGCCGCTCCCCGCGGCACGGCCGACATCTCCTCATAGAACACCTTGAACCGCAGCTTCTGCGCCCGGCGGATTTCCGTGGTCGTGGTGGCCAGGCGCACCTCGAGCGAACCGATGCGGCCGAGGCTGGGATCGAGACTGCCGTAATCGCGGATCGGCCGCCCGACCCATCGGCGAAATCCCTTCAGGCCGGGAATCAGCGCTGGCTTGACGGACGAAGCCGTCCCATCGGGCGGAGAAGAAGTCATAGTGATCTCGCGGGCCACTCTGCTCGAGGATGAGCCGGTCTTGCGCCGTGACATATTCGTCGGTTCATAAGGTATTGTGACGGAGCATATCGCAAGTGCCGGCCCATTTCACAGGAAAAGCGGCGTACACCGATCCGGATCAGGCCGCCGAGCGTCGGTCCGTGTGGGACCGGTAGGACAGCGCCTCGGCCACATGGATGCGCCGCACGCGGCTCTCTCCGTCCAGGTCGGCGAGCGTCCGGGCGACCTTCAGCACCCTGTGGAAGCCGCGCGCGGAGAGCCGCATCGCGTTGGCGGCGTCGCGGATGAGCGAGAGACCGTCCGGGTCGGGCGCGGCCACCTCCTCCAGGAGGGCGGGCGGACACGCCGCGTTGGTCGTGATGCCCTTCTCCCTCAGGGAGGCATAGCGCGCCTCCTGCAGCTTGCGGGCGGCCACGCGCATGGCCACCTGGGCCGAGCCTTCCTCCGGTGGAGGCAGGATCAGGTCGGCCGCGGTCACGGCCGGCACGTCGATGACGAGATCGATGCGGTCGAGGAGCGGGCCGGAGAGGCGGGCCTGGTACTGCGCGATGCAGCGCTCGTTCGGCTGGCGGCGGCAGACATAGCCGGGCTCGGTTCCCTGTCCGCAGCGGCAGGGATTCATGGCCGCCACCAGCTGGAAACGGGCCGGATAGGTCACCCGATGGTTCGCCCGGGCGATGAGGATTTCGCCCGTTTCGAGGGGCTGGCGAAGGGAATCGAGCACCTGCGGCTGGAATTCCGGCAATTCGTCGAGGAACAGCACGCCGTGATGGGCGAGCGAGGCCTCCCCGGGCCGGGCGTTGAGGCCGCCGCCGACGAGCGCCGCCATCGAGGCGGAATGGTGCGGGGCGCGGAACGGCCGCCGGTTGGAGAGCGCCCCATCCGCCAGGAGCCCCGCGACGGACTGGATCATGGAGACCTCCAGCAGCTCCCGCGGCGAAAGCGGCGGCAGAATGGACGGCAGGCGCTGGGCCAGCATGGACTTGCCCGCCCCGGGAGGGCCGCTCATCAGGAGGTTGTGGCCGCCCGCGGCGGCGATCTCCAGGCTTCGGTTGGCGCTTTCCTGCCCCTTGATGTCGCGCAGGTCCGGCAGGGCGCCGGACGCGGGCATGATGGCGGGCTCGGGCCGACTCATGACCTGGGTGCCCTTGAAGTGATTGGCGAGCTGAATGAGCGAGCGGGGCCCAAGGATGTCGAGTTCGCTGCTCGCCCAGGCGGCTTCGGAGCCGCAGGATTCGGGACAGATCAGCCCGTGCTGCCGTTCGACCGCGGCCATGGCGGCGGGCAGCACGCCGGCCACCGCCGTGATGGAGCCGTCGAGCGCCAGTTCGCCCAGGACCGTGAAGCCATGAAGCGCATCGCCGGGGATCGCCCCGATGGCGGCCATGACGCCGAGCGCGATGGGAAGGTCGTAGTGGCTGCCCTCCTTGGGCAGATCCGCCGGGGCAAGATTGACGGTGATGCGCTTGGCCGGAAGGGCGAGGCCCGAGGCGATGAGCGCCGAGCGCACGCGCTCGCGGGATTCCGCCACCGCCTTGTCGGGCAGGCCGACGATGGTGAAAGCGACCGAGCCCGGGGAAATCTGCACCTGCACATCCACCTCGCGCGCCTCGATCCCTTCGAACGCAACGGTTGAAACGCGCATGACCATCAGGTGCGACCTCCCTTGAGAGGCCAAGTCTAGCGCGGGCAGGTGAAATGAGATAGTATTTCAGGATGTGGATAAGTCCACGCAAGGATATCCTTGCACAAGGCTTCGGAACCCCTCCGCGGTTTCGACGTTGAGACTCACCGAACGAGCACAATGGGCTTCAAGCCCTTGGGGATCATTCTCTCTGGGGAGACGATCATGGCAGAAGGCATGGCCGCCCGGCGGCGTGCGCACGCGGCTGCGCCCACGGCATTCGTTTACGAGCGTTTGCGAAGGTCGCGCCGCTCTGCTCTTCCCGTCCTCTCCGCACAGCAATCCTGTCCTGAAGAGGGGCTCATCCGTTGACTTGGTGGAAGGCCGATCCAGGTATGGCACCTGAACTTCTCGTGTTGGCGGGTTCCGAGGAGACACGAGTTGAGTAAGGTGAAGCCTTTGCGAATCCTGATCGTCGAAGATGAGTTTCTGATCGCGTTGGAACTGGAAAGCCTGCTTCAGGATGCGGGCCACGATGTCATCGGGATCGCCGCGTCCTCCAAGGAGGCTCTCGCCCTCGGGCGTGAGCATTCCCCCGATCTCGCCTTCGTGGACATCCATCTCGCCGACGGCCTGACCGGCATCGACGTCGCCCGCGAACTGTCCCACCGGGACCATGTGACGGTGCTGTTCATGACTGCCAACGCCAAGCGCATCCCCGAGGATTGTGCCGGCGCCCGCGGGGTGATCGCCAAGCCCTATACCGAGCGTGGGGTGAGGGAGGCGCTGGCCTATGTCATGGCCGAGCAGGATCGGGACATCGCCACCCCGGACGGGGCGAGCTTTATCCCTTTCGATGAGAAACGACGCGAGGACAGCAGTTCCCGATTGCCCTGATGCCTGCCTCTATCGCTGGGCCTTGAGGCGATAGAGCGCGTCCAGCGCCTCTCTCGGCGTCATCTGGTCGGGATCGAGGGCATCGAGCGCGTCCCGCAGGACATCCTTCTGCTCAACCTTCGCAGGCTCCGCGCGTACATGCGCCGCGAAGAGCGGCAGGTCGTCGACGAGCGCGCGCTTGGGGTGCTCGCGATCCGATTTCTCCAGCTCGCTGAGGATCGTCTTCGCCCGCTCCACGACCGCGGGGGGAAGGCCGGCAAGGCGCGCCACCTGCAGTCCGTACGAGCGATCAGCGGCCCCCGGCACCACCTCGTGCAGGAACACCACGTCGCCGTGCCATTCGGTGACTTTCAGCGTTGCATTGGAGATCCGCGGCAGCCGCTCGGACAGAGCCGTCAATTCGTGAAAGTGCGTGGCGAACAGCGCCCGGCAGCGATTGGCCTCGTGCAGATGCTCGATGGCGGCCCATGCGATGGACAGCCCGTCGAAGGTGGAGGTGCCGCGCCCGATCTCGTCGAGGATCACGAGCGAGCGTGCCGTGGCCTGATTGAGAATGGCTGCCGTCTCCACCATCTCGACCATGAAGGTGCTTCGGCCGCGCGCCAGATCGTCGGCCGCGCCCACGCGCGAGAACAGGCGGTCGACGACGCCGATATGCGCTTCCTTCGCGGGCACGAAGGAGCCCATCTGGGCGAGCACGACGATCAGTGCGTTCTGGCGCAGATAGGTCGATTTACCGCCCATGTTCGGACCGGTGATCAGCAGGATGTGGCCCGCATCCCTTCCGGACAGATCGGCATCGTTGGCGATGAAAGCCGTGCCTTCGCGCTTGAGGGCCGCTTCGACCACCGGATGGCGTCCGCCCTTGATGGCGAAGGTCAGGCTCGTATCGACGACGGGGCGCGTCCAGTCGAGGCGCACGGCGAGATCCGCGAGGGCCGCGGTGACGTCGATGACGGCGATCGCTTCGGCGGCGCGGGCCACCTCGGCCGACAGATCGAGCAGCTCCTGCGCCATTGCGTCGAACAGGCCGAGTTCGATCTTCAGGGCGCGGTCTGCGGCGGAGGCGATCTTCGCCTCCAGCTCGCCGAGTTCCTGCGTCGAGAAGCGCATGGCGCCCGCCATGGTCTGGCGGTGGATGAAGGTGTCCTTGAAGGGCTCCTTCAGCAGGTCCTCGCCCACATTCTGCGGCACTTCCACGAAATAGCCGATCATGTGGTTGTGCTTCACGCGCAGCGTCCGGCAGCCGGTGTCGTTGGCGTAGCGCGACTGGAGCGCCGCGATGAAGCGGCGCGAATCCTGCTGCAGCTCGCGCAGCTCATCGAGATTGGCGTCATAGCCCGCGCGGATGAAGCCTCCGTCGCGCTTGAGCAGCGGCAGCTCGTCCGCGAGCGCCGCCGCGAGCTTGTCGGCCACATCCGTATTCAAGGATTGCAGCTTCTGCGCGTTGGACTGGAGTTCCCTCGGCAGATTGGGCGCGATGGCGAGTTCGAGACCAAGCTCGCGCGCCGCGAACAGGCCGTCGCGCACGCAGGCGAGATCGCGCGGTCCGCCGCGTCCCAGGCCCAATCGGGAGAGCGCACGCGCCAGATCGGGCGAGCGCTTCAGGATGCGCCGCAGGCGCTCGCGCAGGTCGGCATTGTCCACGAGGAACGCGACCGCATCCTGACGCTCGCGGATCATGACCGGATCGGTGAGGGGGCCAGCCAGACGCTCCGCCAGGCAACGGGCGCCGCCGGGCGTGACGGTGCAGTCGATGGTGGCGAGCAGGCTGCCCGCCCGCTCGCCCGACAGCGTGCGCGTGAGTTCGAGGTTGGCGCGGGTGGCCGCGTCGATGGCGAGCGCCGCGCCGGCATTCTCCCGCGAGGGCGGATTGAGAACCGGGCGGCTGTCGATCTGCGTCTTCTCGATGTAGAACAGCACGCTGCCGGCCGCCGTGATCTCGGCGGCGCCGAAGGAGCCGAAGGAATCGAGCGTGGCGACGCCGAAATATTCCTTCAGGCGTCGCTCGGCGGAGGCCGGGTCGAGTCCTTCGCGGGACAGGGGCGTGATGGAGGCGCGCGTCTCGCGCCAGAAGCCCGCCAGTTCCGGATCGTCGTGGATGACGTCCGGCACCAGGATCTCGCGGGGCTCGAACCGCGCGATCTCCGCCGGCAATCCGAGCGAATCCGTTTCGCTCACCACGAAATGGCCGGTGGAGATATCGACGGCCGCGAGGCCATAGCACCATTGCGTATCGGAGATGCGGCGGCGGGCAACGGCCAGAAGGAAATTGGCGCGGCCCGGCTCCAGAAGGCGCTCTTCCGTGATGGTGCCGGGGGTGACGAGGCGCACCACGTCGCGCCGCACGACGGATTTGGAGCCTCGCTTCTTCGCCTCCGCGGGATCCTCGGTCTGCTCGCAGACGGCGACCCGGTGGCCGAGGCCGATGAGGCGCTGGAGATAATCGTCCGCCCGGTCCACGGGGACGCCGCACATGGGGATATCCTGCCCCTGATGCTTCCCGCGCTTGGTGAGCACGATGCCGAGCGCCTGGCTCGCGATCTCCGCATCCTCGAAGAACAGCTCGTAGAAGTCGCCCATCCGGTAGAACAGGAGACTGTCCGGATTGGCTGTCTTGATCTCGATATACTGCGCCATCATGGGCGTGACCCGGCTGTCCGGCGCAGGCTTCGGGCCGGTGGGGCTGGTCGGTTCGGGGCTCTGGGGGGCTTGGTACACGGCTTGGGAGGACATCCGCCTTATGTAGCAAAGCCCGCCGTCCCTTTCACCCGTATCATGGCCGCAGGGGGACGGGTGTGCACAAGTCTTGAGAGGAAGACTTTCAGGCCTTAAGGTCGCATCCTTTCGAAAACATGCCTTCTGGCCAAAAACGACAGTTCCATGACCGACGAAACGCCCACGCCACGCCGCAGCCGCCCCACCTTCACCGACCAGGAGGCCCTGCAGTTCCATTCCCAGGGCCGGCCCGGCAAGCTCGAAGTCGTGCCGACCAAGCCCATGGCGACGCAGCGGGACCTGTCGCTCGCCTATTCGCCGGGCGTCGCGGTGCCGGTTCTGGCCATTGCGGAAAATTCATCGCTCGCCTTCGACTACACCGCCCGCTCCAACATGGTGGCGGTGATCTCGAACGGCACGGCGATCCTCGGCCTCGGCAATCTCGGCGCGCTGGCCTCCAAGCCCGTCATGGAAGGCAAGGCGGTCCTCTTCAAGCGCTTCGCGGACGTGGATTCGATCGACCTCGAGGTCGATACGGAGGACGCGGATGCCTTCATCAACTGCGTGCGCTATCTCGGCCCCTCCTTCGGCGGCATCAATCTGGAGGACATCAAGGCCCCCGAGTGCTTCATCATCGAGGAGCGCCTGCGGGAGCTGATGGACATTCCCGTCTTTCACGACGACCAGCACGGCACGGCGATCATCGCGGCGGCGGGCCTGATCAACGCGCTGCATCTGACCGGCCGCGACATGGCGAAGACCAGACTCGTGGTGAACGGCGCGGGCGCCGCGGGCATCGCCTGCACCGAGCTTCTGAAAGCCATGGGATTTGCGCCCAACAACGTGATTCTCTGCGACACGAAGGGCGTGATCTACAAGGGCCGAACGGAAGGCATGAATCAGTGGAAATCCGCGCATGCCGCCGACACGAATGCGCGCACCCTGGCGGATGCCATGAAGGGCGCCGATGCGGTGTTCGGGCTCTCCGCAAAGGGCGCGTTCACCGATGAGATGATCCGCTCCATGGCGCCCAATCCCATCATCTTCGCCATGGCCAATCCCGATCCGGAGATCACGCCGGAGGAGGTGTCGCGCATCCGCGACGACGTGATCATCGCCACCGGCCGCTCGGATTATCCCAACCAGGTCAACAACGTTCTGGGCTTTCCCTACATCTTCCGCGGCGCGCTCGACGTGCAGGCGACCACGATCAACATGGAGATGAAGATCGCGGCGGCGCAGGCGCTCGCGGAACTCGCCCGCGAGGACGTGCCGGACGAGGTCGCCGCCGCCTATCAGGGCGCGCGTCCGCGCTTCGGCCGCGACTACATCATCCCCGTGCCGTTCGATCCGCGCCTCATCCACACCATCCCGATGGCGGTCGCGAAGGCGGCGATGGATGCGGGGGTCGCCCGTCGTCCCATCGTCGACATGAAGGCCTACAAGGCGCAGCTCTCCGCGCGCCGCGACCCCGTCGCGGGCACGCTCAACCGCATCTTCGAGCGCGTGCGCAAGATGCCCAAGCGGGTGGTGTTCGCCGAGGGCGAGGAGGAGCGAGTCATCCGCGCCGCCCTGTCCTTCGTGAACCAGGGCCTCGGCCGCGCCATCCTCGTGGGGCGCGAGGAGCGGATCTACGAGACGGCGGCGCTGGCGGGCATCGATCTCGGAAGCCGCGAGGGCATCGAGATCCACAATGCGCGCCTGTCCCGCCGCAACAGCACCTATGCGCAGTTCCTCTATGAACGCCTGCAGCGCAAGGGCTTTCTCTTCCGCGACTGCCAGCGCATGATCAATCAGGACCGCAACCATTTCGCCGCCTCCATGGTGGCCTTGGGCGATGCGGATGCCATGGTGACCGGCGCGACCCGCAATTATTCCACGGCGCTCAACGACGTGCTCCATGTGATCGACCCGAAGCCCGGGCATCGCGTGATCGGCGTCTCGCTGTGCCTTGCGCGCGGACGCACGGTTCTCGTCGCGGATACAGCCATCCACGAGCTGCCGAGCGCGCAGGAACTCGCCGAGATCGCCATCGAGACGGCCGGCGTCGCCCGCCGCCTCGGCTACGAGCCGCGGGTGGCGCTTCTGTCGTTCTCCACCTTCGGCCATCCGAAGGCGGAGCGCGCCGAGAAGATCCAGGAGGCGGTGCAGATCCTCGACCAGATGCGCGTCGATTTCGAATATGACGGCGAGATGGCGGCGGACGTGGCGCTCAATCGCGATCTGATGGCGCAATATCCCTTCAGCCGACTCACCGAGCCGGCGAACGTGCTCGTCATGCCCGCCTTCCACTCCGCATCGATCTCGACCAAGATGCTGCAGGAGCTCGGCGGAGCCATGGTCATGGGACCGCTCGTGGTCGGCCTCGACAAGCCGGTGCAGATCGTCTCGCTCGGCGCCACCGACAACGACATCGTCAACATGGCGGCGCTCGCCGCCTACAATATCGGCGGCTGATCCGATCGAAGGAGCTTGACCGGCGGGGAGGGGCTCTCCCCGCTGGTCCGCTCCCTGCCCAGGCTTCAGTTTCGGTTTATCGGGGACAATATTCACTGGCGTGGCTCTTCCGGCCGCTTGCTTCAACGGTGGCTTTGCGGCACCGGAAAAGGCGACGCACATCAGAAGAATCACGAGGGACAATCTTGAGCATTCGGCAACCCACCACGGTCGTGTTCGACATCGGCAACGTCCTGCTCCGCTGGGACCCGCGCCATCTCTATCGCCGCATCTTCCCGGACGAGGCGGAGATGGAGTGGTTCCTCGGCAATGTCTGCACGCCCGCCTGGAATCTGGAGCAGGACCGCGGGCGTGACTGGGACGAGGCCGTGGCCCTTCTCGTGAAGGATCATCCCCAGCACGAAAGCGCGATCCGCGCCTTCCACGACCGCTGGCCCGAGACGGTCTCCGGCACGTTCGAGCAGAACGTCGCCCTGCTCGAGAGCCTCCGGAGGGCAGGCGTGCCGAATTACTGCATCACGAACTTCTCCGGCCCGAAATTCGTCCTGGCGCAGCAGCGCTTTCCGTTCCTCGCCGGATTCGACGGGGTCATCGTCTCGGGCGACGAGCGTCTCCTGAAGCCGGATCCGGCCATCTATCGCCTGCTGCTCGACCGCTATCGGCTCGAGGCCGCCGATTGCGTGTTCATCGACGACTCGCGGGCCAATGTCGAGGCGGCGCGTGGGGTCGGCATGCATGCGATCCATTATCCCGACGAGCAGGTGGACCTCGCCGCCGAGTTGCGGCGATACGGCTTTCCGGTCTGAGCATCGGACCCAAAAGTGGAAACCACCTTTGGGTCCGATGCTGTCCAAGACATCGCTTGCTCTTCGCCCCGGCTTGCGCCATCAGGCGGCATGCGCGTTTTCGACACCTCCCTTCCCATCGATGCGGTCCTTGCGCCCCTGACGGCGAGCCTGCGGGCGGGGGCCAATGCTGTGCTCGTCGCCCCGCCCGGCGCGGGCAAGACGACGCGCGTGCCGCTGGTGCTGCTCGACGAGCCCTGGGTGAAGGGGAAAAAGATCATCGTGCTGGAGCCGCGTCGCCTGGCGGCGCGCGCCGCCGCCGAGCGCATGGCGAAGACCTTGGGCGAGCAGGTCGGCGAGACAATCGGCCTTCGCGTGCGCCTCGGCTCCAAGATCAGCCGCAGGACGCGCATCGAGGTGGTGACCGAGGGCGTGTTCGCCCGCATGATCCTCGACGATCCGAGCCTCGACGGCATCGCCGCCGTGCTCTTCGACGAGTTCCACGAACGCTCCCTCGATGCCGATCTGGGGCTTGCTCTCGCGCTCGATGCGCAGGGCGGCCTGCGCGAGGACCTGCGCCTGCTCGTCATGTCGGCGACCCTCGACGGCGCGCGCGTCGCGAAGCTTCTCGGCGATGCGCCGGTGATCGAATCCGAAGGCCGCGCCTATCCAGTGGAGACGCGCCATCTCGGGCGCGATCCCAACCGCCGCATCGAGGAACAGGTGGCGGATGCGGTCCTGCGGGCCCTGCGCGCGGAAAGCGGATCGATCCTCGTCTTCCTGCCGGGGCAGGGCGAGATCCGCCGCGTCGAGACGCTGCTCAGCGAGCGCGTGAGCGATCCTGCCGTCGACATCGCGCCGCTCTATGGCGCGCTCGACCGCGGCGAGCAGGATCTCGCGGTGAGCCCCGCCAAGCCCGGCCGCCGCAAGGTGGTGCTGGCGACCTCCATCGCCGAAACCTCGCTCACCATCGAAGGCGTGCGCGTCATCATCGATTCAGGCCTCGCCCGTGTTCCGGTCTACGAGCCCAATATCGGTCTCACGCGCCTTGAAACCGTGCGTGTCTCGCGCGCCGCCGCCGACCAGCGCCGCGGCCGCGCGGGACGAACGGAGCCGGGCGTCTGCTATCGCCTGTGGGAAGAGGCTGCGACAGGCGCGCTCGAACCCTTCGCGCGTCCCGAAATTCTCGCCGCCGATCTCGCGCCGCTGCTGCTCGATTGCGCGGCCTGGGGCGTCGCCGATCCGGCGACGCTGGCCTTCCTCGATCCTCCGCCTGCTCCCGCCGTGAAGGAAGCGCGCGCGCTTCTGCAGCAGCTCGACGCGCTCGACGAGGAAGGCCGCATCACCGAGACGGGGCGCCGTCTGCGCGATCTGCCCCTGCCGCCGCGCCTCGCGCGCATGGTGCTGATCGCCGGCGAGAGCGGGCAGGCGCGCGATGCGGCGGATCTCGCCGCCGTGCTGGTCGAGCGCGGGCTCGGCGGCGACATGGTCGACCTGACGGAGCGCGTCGAGCGCTTCCGCCGCGACCGCTCGCGCCGTGCGGAGGACATGCGCCGCATGGCCGAAGGCTGGGCGAGGGGAGAGAGGGGCTCTGCAAGCGCCGCGCCGCGCTCGCTGGGTGCCTTGCTCACGCTCGCCTATCCCGACCGCCTCGCGAAGGCCCGCGGCAAGCCGGGCGAATATCTCATGGTGAACGGACGCGGCGCGTCGCTGGAGGCGCATGAGCGTCTCGCGAAGGAGCCTTATCTCGCCATCGCCGAGATCGCGGGCGGCGCGGCCTCCGCGCGCATTCTCGCGGCGGCTCCCATTGCCGCCGAGGAGATCGATGCGGCCTTCGGCCATCACATCGCGCAGAGCGACGAGGTCACGTTCGATCGGCAGGCCAGGGCCCTGCGCGCGCGCGCCGTGCGCCGTCTCGGCGCGATCGTCTTCAACGAGCGTCCGCTCAAAGTTCCGGCCACCGAGGAAGCGGCGCGGGCGCTGGCGAGGGGCCTCGTGTCGCTCGGCCTCGATGTCCTGCCCTGGTCCAAGGCTTTGGCGCAATGGCGCGAGCGCGTGATGTTTCTCCACAAGGCGGAAGGCGACGAATGGCCGGATCTGTCGGACGAGGCTCTGACGCAGACGGCGGAGGAGTGGCTCGCGCCGCATCTCGTTGGCAAGACGGGGCTCAACGAGATCGGCCCCGATCTCCTGAGCGAGGCGCTGCGCAGCCTGCTGCCCTGGAACCTGCAGCGCCGTCTCGATGCGGAGGCGCCGACGCATCTCGAGGTGCCGACCGGCTCGCAGATCGCCATCGATTACGGCGCCGAGGAGGGGCCGGTTCTCGCCGTGCGCGTGCAGGAACTGTTCGGCCTCGACAAGCATCCCACCATCGCGGCGGGGCGCGTGCCCCTGATCCTGCACCTGCTCTCGCCCGCGCAGCGCCCGATCCAGATCACCCGCGACCTGCCGGGCTTCTGGCGCGGCTCCTGGGCCGCCGTGCGCGCCGACATGCGCGGGCAATACCCGAAGCATCCCTGGCCCGACGATCCCCTCACCGCCCCACCGACCCGCCGCGCCAAGCCGCGCGGGACATGAACTCCATTCCGGGTCAGACGCGGGCCTGTCCACGGTGGGTCCTGCACGTCCCGCGAGCGCAGCGGAGTTTCGTTTTCCTATTTGATATCACCGGCCTTGGATCGGTGGTCCCGATGGCTTGCACGCTGCCCGCAGCCTGAGAGGCTGGCGCGTGAGGCACTGCGCCACCCTCTCCCCCACAAGCCTCGGGCTTGCCCGAGACTTGGCTTTCCTTGGGCAATTCGGGCGCAGCCCTCTCCCCCCTTGTTGGGGAGAGTTGGAGAGGAGGGTGCGGGCGCGACCTTACTCTGGTTTGCGCCAACACCCCACCCTTGATCCCTCCCCGCCGCAAGTCGGGTGTTCCCGACTTGCGACTGACAGAAGCCGATCTCGGCAACAGTCGAGATCGGTGGGGAGGGAACATGCGCCTCATCCTGAGAACGATCCCGGATCGGCTGGCGCCGTCCGGGATGACACCCTCCTCGTCATCACCGGCCTCGTGCCGGTGATCTCGATCAGTGAAGGCGCGGCGCTCATCCGGTCGTTCGTCGCCGCCTCTTCCACGTCATCACCGGCCTTGGGCCGGTGATCTCGATCAGTGAGGCGCGGCGCTTGTCCGGCCGTTCG
>Ga0180217_1001246_pt1 | contig 29542 bp, 31 predicted proteins | sample eDN3rd37CBELigOP_FD_128521 | JGI IMG/M metagenome (GOLD analysis project Ga0180217, IMG submission 128521) | Enriched Organic Plus compost microbial communities from Emeryville, California, USA - eDNA 3rd pass 37_C BE-Lig OP (version 2) (version 2) ... | reverse complement strand
GTCGTGCGACACCACGATGAGGGTGCCCGCCCACGAGCCGAGCAGATCCTCGATCGCGGCGAGCATATCGGTGTCGAGGTCGTTCGTCGGCTCGTCGAGAATGAGCACGTTCGGCTGGTCGAGCAGGATCAGCAACAGCTGCAGCCGGCGCTTCTGACCGCCGGAAAGATCCTTCACCGGTGTTGACAGTTGCGCGCTCGAGAAACCCATGCGCTCGAGCATCTGGCCGGGAGTGAGCTCCTGCGCCTTCGAACCGGTGCCGACCGTGAAGCTCGTGCGCAGGCGGCCGATCACCACGCGCACGGGCTCGTGCAGGTGCTCTTCGAGCTCATCGAGGCGCTGCGTCAATGTGGCGACCTTAACCGTCTTGCCGCGCTTCACGCGCCCCGACGTCGGTTCGACGGTCCCCGCGATCAGGCCGAGCAGGGTGGACTTGCCAGCACCGTTGACTCCGAGGATCCCAGTGCGCTCCCCTGGCGCGAGCAGCCAGGTGACGTCGTCCAGCACGGTCCGCTCACCGTAGCGGACACCGACGTCGAGAAGGTTCACCACTTCCTTGCCGAGGCGTGACACCGCGAGCGACTTCAGCTCGGTCGCGTTGCGGATCTCGGGCACGTCGGAAATCAGCTCGTTCGCCGCGTCGATGCGGAACTTCGGCTTCGAGGTGCGAGCGGGCGCACCGCGGCGCAGCCAGGCCAGCTCTTTGCGGGCGAGGTTCTGCCGCTTCTGCTCAATCGACGCCGCCTGCCGATCACGTTCGACGCGCTGCAACACATACGCGGCGTAGCCGCCCTCGAACGACTCCACGATGCGGTCGTGCACCTCCCAGGTCGTGGTGGCGACCTCGTCGAGAAACCAACGGTCGTGCGTCACAACGAGCAGCGCACCCGCGTTCGCTGACCATCGCCGCTTCAGGTGGTTCGCGAGCCAGGCGATCGCTTCGACGTCGAGGTGGTTCGTCGGCTCGTCGAGGGCGAGGATGTCCCAGTCAGCTGACAGCACCCGGGCCAGGGCGACACGCCGACGTTGGCCTCCGGAGAGCGATTCGACTGGCGCACGCCAGTCGAGATCCTCGACCAAACCGCCGATCACGTCTCGCACTCGCGCGTTGCCCGCCCACTCGTGCTCCGGCGCGTCACCGACGATCGCGTGACCGACGGTCTCACCGGCGGCGAAGCGATCTTCTTGGTCGAGCACGCCGATGCTCGTTCCGGCGCGTCGTGTGACCCGACCGCCGTCGGGTGTGCGGCGGCCGGCAAGCATCATCAGCAACGACGATTTACCGTCGCCGTTGCGACCGACGATACCGATGCGATCCCCCTCGCTCACGCCGAGCGTGACGGAATCGAAGACGAGTTTGGTGGGAACTTCGAGGTGCAGGGCTTCAGCCCCGAGCAGATGCGCCATCCGTCGCGTTCAGACGCTGCAGCAGGTTCCGCCGCAGCAGCCCCCGGTCGCAGCATCATCCGCGGTATCAGCGAGCAGGTTCAGAATCTCGATGCTCTCAGCCGAGGCGGACCCGGCTACCCCGCCGCCGAACCCCATTGCTGCGGCAGCTGCTTCGATGCTCGCATCCGGGTTGCCTGCCACAACCTTGCTGTCGTGGCGTTCACTTGCCAGGTGTTCGTTCATCTCACTCCTCCTCAAACCCTCGTATCAGCACCTGCTCGAGCACCTGGGCGAAGGTGTCCGCGGATTGCGCACCGGACACCCCGTACTTCTCATCGAACAGGTAGAACGGAACACCGCCCACACCGAGCATACGCGCACGGGTGATGTCACGTTCGACAGCCTCGGCGAGGTCCTCATCAACGAACGCGTCGCGCACCTCATCGGGATCGAGACCGACCTCTTCGCTCAGTTCGACGAGGGTCTCGACATCCGACACCCGGCGCCCCTCAGCAAAGTATGCGGTGAACAGCCGGGCCTGAAGCTCGGCCTGCAGGCCCTGAGACTTCGCCAGGTGCAGCACCCGGTGGGCACGGCTGGTATTCGAGTGCTGCAGCTTCTCGAAATCGATGGTGAGGCCGTCGGCCTCAGCGATTCGCGTCACGTGCTGCAGCATCTCCTCGAGTTGCTCCCGCGGCATGCCCTTATGCTTCGTCAAGAAATCCATCTCGTCGCCGTCGAAGTGCTCCGGGGTATCTGGGGCGAGCTCGTAGCTATGATTCTCGATCTCGACCTCGACATCCGGGTGTGACTTCGCGAACTCGGTGAGGCCTGCTTCGAACCTGTGCGTACCGATATAACACCAGGGGCATGCGATGTCCGACCAGATGTCGACCTTGATGGCAGTCATACGAGGTGCAACGCACGGATCACCGCAATATTCCGATGAGACGGTCCGTATGCCAAAGTAAATACCAGTGCCTCAAGGGGGAATAGTTATGCATTCGACCACTCATCGTTGGTCACGACCCGCGCGAGCGATCGTGGGCGTGCTTGCCGCGATCGCCGGCATCGCACTGTTCGCGGTCTCGCTCTCGCCGCAGCAGGTGTCAATCGTCACTGGCTTGGGGCTCGCCATCGCGGGTGTCTCACTCCTGTTTCGCGTGGGCGAGGATCGTGCCCAGACGCTTCTCGGGCGCATCGCTGGGGGCGCGCTCATTGCGCTCGGCATCGTTCTGGCGGCCTGGCCCGACGCGGGTGCACCCTGGCTCGCGTTCCTGGTCGCGGCGGCGATCATGGTTCACGCTGCGGTGTCCCTCATCGCCGCGCTGCGCGGGGACAAGGATCTGCGAGCCGCCAGGGTGCTCATTGCGTTGGCAGGCATCGGCTTCGGCGTGCTCACCCTGTCGTGGCCGGTGCTTACCCTCGCGCTGTTCCGCCTTGCCGTCGGCGCATGGCTTGTGTTCCTCGGAGTGCGCCTCGTCATCGACCATGCGCCCGCGGTCAAGCATGGGGGCCGGTTCGCTACCTGGGCCCGCACGATCGGTGCCGCGCTGGCGCTCGTACTGTCGGTCGGCGCGGCATACGGCAGCGCGCAGCTGCTTGGTGGCACGCCCCTGCCCGCACCGACCTCGTTCTACTCAGCGCCCGAGTCGTTACCGAGCGGTCACGGACAGCTCATTCGCACGGAGCGGCTCACCACCGGGGTGCCCACCGGCACGCAGGCCTGGCGGATGCTCTACACGACCACCGATGCGCACGGGAAACCCGCGGTGTCGAGCGGCACGATCCTCGCCCCGGCCGATCCCGATGGTTCGGAACTGCCTCTGCTCACGGTCTCGCACGGCACAACTGGTGTGGTCGACGGATGCGCGCCCTCGCTCAGCGCGACCCCGTTCGCCGACGGTGCCGGCAGTGCAATGGCCGAGATGGTCGCCGATCACGGCTGGGTGGCCGTCATCTCCGACTACGTCGGCATGGGAACTGAGGGCACGGCGGCGTATCTCGTGGGTGACTCGGAGGCGAAGAACGTGCTCGACGCGTCGCTCGCTGCGCAGCAGTTCGAGGAGTTGTCGATCTCGAGCGACACCGTCGTCTGGGGACACTCCCAGGGAGGGCAGGGGTCGCTGTGGACCGGGCAGATCGCAACCGACTACGCGCCGTCGCTCCAGGTGCTCGGGGTGGCCGCATTCGCGCCCGCGGCAGACCTCTACGGGCTCGCGGACGCTGATAAGAAGACGGCACCGGGTAAGACGGTGTCTGCTTACATCGCATCGACGTGGAACGAGGTGTTCCCCGAGCTCTCGCTCGAGTCGCAGCTAACCCCGGGCTCCCGCGGTCCGGTCGACCGGATCGGACAGCTCTGCTTCAACGGGAGCGACGCGCTCTCGGCGATCCTGTTGGGCAGCCAGGTGCCGAATCAGGTGTTCCCCGACGACGTGCTCGCGGGGCCGTTCGGCGATCTGCTGAAGCAGCAGACGCCTACGGGTCCGTGGCCGGCCCCGGTGCTGGTCGCGCAGGGGCTCGATGACCCGCTCGTGCTGCCACGGCTGCAGCAGGGATGGGTCGACGATCGGTGCCAGGCGGGTATGGCGATCGATTACCGCACCTTCGACGGGCTGAACCATGTGAGCCTGGTTGCTGCCGATTCTCCGCTCACGACGCAGATCGTCGAGTGGACGCTCGACCGTTGGGAGGGAGCGCCCGCCCCGGACTCGTGCACGTCACAGGAGTATCCGCAGCAGGCCGGCTGATCCCCGCACAACGGCGATCGCGGTCAGTGGGCGACGGATTCGGTTGCCCGAGCGATCGCGAGGAAGTGTGTGATATCGAGTTGCTCGGCCCGCGCGGTCGGGTCGATGCCAGCATAGGCGAGGATCGCGGCCGCCCCGTCCGCCGAAGACGGGATGCCGAGCACACCCTGAAGGGATTGCCTGAGCATCTTCCGCCGCTGCGCGAATGCGGCATTCACGAGCGCGAAGGTGCTAGCCCGCTCAGCCTCCGTGCCAAGTGCGACGGGTGCCCGCCGGTAGCCGACCAACACGGAGTCGACTCCCGGTACCGGCCAGAAGATCTGACGGCTGACGGTTCCGGCGAGACGCCACGAACCGTACCAGGCCGCCTTGGCGCTCGGCGCGCCATAGGCCTTCGAACCGGCAGCGGCGGCAATGCGATGCCCGACCTCCGCCTGCACCATGACGAGTCCCGAGCGGAGCCCGGGGAGAAGATCGAGCAGGTGCATGAGGATCGGCACTGAGACGTTGTACGGAAGGTTTGCGACCATGACCTCGGGCACCTGCCCAGTCTCGGCGTCTGCAAGCTGATCCAGGGCGACGTTCAACGCATCCGCACGTACCACGCGCAAACGTCGCTCGTCGGCCGCCTGCGGCTGCATCGCGGCGAGGGTACGCGGCAGCTCGGCGGCGAGGCGGTGATCGATCTCGACTGCCGTGACCGCCGCGCCGGCTTCGGTGAGTCCGAGGGTGAGCGAACCGAGACCGGGGCCGACCTCAACGACCCGGTCCCCCGCCTCCACCCCGGCGAGGCGCACGATTTTGCGCACCGTATTGGGGTCGATGACGAAGTTCTGGCCGAGCTTCTTCGTCGGAGTCACGTCAAGCCGCTCCGCCAGCTCCCGCACCTCCTGGGGTCCGAGCAGCCTAGCCATCACCGTCCGAGTCCCAGCTGCCGTACACCCGCTCGGTGTTCGCGGCGAGGCGCGCGCACAGTTCATCGAGCGGTTGATTCAGCGTCTGCGCCATGCGCTGCACGGTGTGCGGGAGCAGGTACGGGGCATTTGGTCGGCCGCGGAAGGGTTCCGGCGTGAGGAATGGCGCGTCGGTCTCGATCAGCACTAACTCCGGTTTGGCCACCTCGAGCGCCTCGCGCAGGTTCGCTGCGTTCTTGAACGTCGAGGTGCCCGAGAACGACATGTACCAACCGTGATCATTGCAGATTCGGGCCAGCTCGGCGTCGCCGGAGAAGCAGTGGAAGACCGTCTTCTCCGGTGCCCCGATCCTGGTGAGCGTCTCGACGACCTCGTCGTGGGCGTCTCGGTCGTGGATCTGCAGAGCGAGATCGTTGCCCTTCGCGATGTCGATGTGCGCCTCAAAGGACTCGATCTGTGCCGCGCGGCCGTCTTCACCGGTGCGGAAGAAATCCAGTCCGGTCTCGCCGACGGCGCGCACCCGTGGCTGAGCTGCGAGGCGCGAGATCTCGGAGAGCTGGAAGCTCAGCAGGCCCTGCGCGAACAGCTTCGGTGCCTCGTTGGGATGCAGCGCGACCGCGGCGAGCACGCGCGGGTCGCTCGCCGCCAGTTCGGCGCTCCAGCGACTGGTCTCCAAGTCGGTGCCGACTTGCACCACGCCCGCGATGCCCACGGTCTCGGCCCGGTCGAGCGACTCGTGCGGTTCCAGCACCTCGTGGCCGTCTTCGAACTCCAGGTGCGTGTGGTTGTCGTAGATCGGAATCGGGAGCGCTTCTGGGAGGGGCGGGCGCGTGAGATCGCGCTTCTGCGTGCCGCCCGAGTCCACGGTGGAACGCCGTCGTAACCCACCCGCTGGGATCTGTGCAACCACTACTTGCCCTCTGCCTCGGATTCGATACGGGGAAACAGCACGCCGAGCGGCTGCAGCGGCGTGCCCGCGGCCAACCGACCCCACGTGCCAGCCGCTCGCAGCGGCCGCTCGCCCAGCGCCCCGAGAGCGTCTTCCGCACCGAGCGCCACCCAGAGCTTCTGCGTTGCGGCCGGGATCACCGGGTGCAGCAACTCGGCAAGCACTCGCAATCCTTCGGTCGCGGTCGCGAGTACGGTGGCGAGCCGATCCTGCTGCGCGGGATCCTTCGCGAGCGCCCAGGGCTGTTGTTCCTGCACGTAGCCGTTCAGGGCATCAACCAGCTTCCAGACCTCGGCGATGCCCTCGTGGATCGCGAACCTCTCGATGTGCCGATCGGCCGCCTGAGTGACATCGCGTGCGAGTTCGCGGATCGCGCGATCCTCGTCCGAGATCGCCGATTCGACCTCGCTGGGCATCACGCCGTCGAAGTACTTCGCGTCCATCGCGAGCACCCGGCTCGCGAGGTTGCCGAAGCCGTTCGCCAGTTCAGCGTGGTAGCGCGCGTGCAGGTCTTCCCAGCTGAATGAGCCGTCGTGCCCGAACGAGATGGCGCGCATGAAGTAGTAGCGGAAGGCGTCGCTGCCGAACGTGTCGGTGATCTCGTTCGGCGCGATGCCGGTGAGCTTCGACTTCGACATCTTCTCCCCGCCGACGAGCAGCCACCCGTGCGCGTACACGTGCTCCGGCACGTCGAGGCCTGCCGCCATCAGCATGGCCGGCCAGATCACGGCGTGGAAACGAAGGATGTCTTTGCCGACGATGTGGTTTCCCGGCCAGCGGCGCGCGAACTGGTTCTCGTCGGAGCCGTACCCTGTCGCGGTCACGTAGTTGAGTAGCGCGTCGAACCACACATAGGTCACGTGCGAGCTGTCCCAGGGGATCGGGATTCCCCAGTCGAAGGAGGTGCGCGAGATCGAGAGATCCTCGAGCCCCTGCTGCACGAACGCAACGACCTCGTTGCGCGCGCTCGCGGGCTGCACGAAATCGGGGCGATCCTCGTAGAGCGCGAGCAGGCGATCCTGGAACGCGCTCATCTTGAAGAAGTAGTTCTTCTCCTGCAGCAGCTCGAGCGGTTTCGAGTGGATCGCGCACACCTTCTCACCCTCGAACGCGCCTTCACCGTCGAGGATCTCGCTCTTCGGTTTGAACTCCTCGCAGCCGACGCAGTAGAGGGCCTCGAACTCGCCCGCGTAGATGTGACCGTCGTCGTAGAGCTTCTGCAGGAATCTCGCAACACCCTCCTCGTGACGCGGATCGGTGGTGCGGATGAAGTCATCGTTCGAGATATCGATCGTGTCGAGCAGCGGCTTCCACGCGCTCTCGACGAGCCGGTCCGCCCACTCCTTGGGCGCGACCCCGTTCGCGGTCGCCGTGCGCAGAATCTTCTGCCCGTGCTCGTCCGTGCCCGTGAGGAACCATGTGTCGTCACCCGCCTGTCGGTGCCACCTCGCCAGCACATCGGCCGCGACCTCGGTGTATGCGTGCCCGATATGGGGTGCGTCGTTCACATAGAAAATCGGGGTGGTGATGAAGAACTTCTTCGGCTCGGGCATGATCTCCATTCTACTGAGCGCTCAGTCACTCAGCACACGAGTTACGGCGCGACGAGGATCACAGGCTCGTGCCGCACCGAGAAGTTCACCGAGTTCGCGATGAAGCAGTTCCGGTTGGCCTCGACGTGTGCGGTGAGCGCCGCGTCGACCATGCTCGCTTCAGCGACCGTCACGACCGGGTGCAGCACCACCTCCGTGAAGCGACCTCCCGCACCCTCCTGCACCATCGTGCCGACCGCCTCATCCGTGTATGCCGTGACCACCACCCCCGCACGCACCGCCGAGTGCAGGTACGACAGCATGTGGCATTGCGCGAGAGCGGTGACGAGCAGGTCCTCGGGGTTCCAGCGTTCCGCGTCGCCGTGGAACGTTGCATCGGCCGACGCGAGGATCTCATGCTCCTTGCCGTCCGCCCGCACGACGAGCTGCCGCCCATAGTCGCGGTACCCGGTGGTGCCGCCGCCGCGGTTCCCCTGCCACTCGATGCCGACCCGGTACTCGTGCGAAGGTGCCATGGGACGATACTCTCACACGGGCCACCGGGAGCATTGAGAGTATGATCAAGACCATGAGCCAAGACACTTCCGCGTTCGAGATTACCCAGCAACCACGAGTCGTCACGGAGATCCCTGGCCCCAAGAGCCGCGAACTCCACGCTCGACGACAGGCAGTGGTGCCGCCCGGCGTGCACAGTGTGCTTCCCGTGTATATCGAGCGCTCGCACGGCTCGATCCTCGTGGATGTCGACGGCAACCAGATCGTCGACGTGTGCGGCGGCATCGGGGTAACCACCATCGGCCACACCGACGAGGCCGTCGTGGCGGCCGCGCGCGAACAGATGGGCAAGGTCACGCACACGCTGTTCACGATGACCCCCTACGAGCCGTACGTTCAGGTTGCCGAGTTCCTCGCCAAGCACTTTCCGGGCGACGGACCGGCGAAGACGCTGCTCATGAATTCCGGCGCGGAGGCAGTCGAGAACGGCGTCAAGATCGCGCGCAAGCACACCGGTCGACCGGGCGTCGCGGTGCTCGAGCACGCCTACCACGGGCGCACCATGCTGACGAGCAGCATGAACTTCAAGGCGGCGCCGTACGCCCAGGGCTACGGTCCGCGTGCCGGCGATATCTATAAGGCTCCGAACTCCTACCCGCTTCGCGACGGCCTCTCCGGCGAAGAAGCCGCGAAACGCACCATCGCCTACCTCGAGAAGGTGGCCGGGGCGGAAGACCTCGCCTGCCTGGTCGTCGAGCCGATCCAGGGCGAGGGCGGCTTCATCGTGCCCGCGGAGGGATACCTCCCCGCGCTCGCGGAGTGGTGCCGCGCGAACGGCATCGTGTACATCTCTGACGAGGTGCAGGCCGGCATGGCGCGCACCGGAACGATGTTTGCGATCGAGCAGTTCGGGGTGAAGCCCGACATCGTGCTGACCGCGAAGGGGATCGCCGGAGGTCTCCCGCTCGCTGGTATCACGGGCCGCGCCGAGATCATGGACAAGTCGCAGCCTGGGGGCCTCGGTGGCACTTTCGGCGGAAACCCGGTCGCGTGCGCCGCGGCGGTCGCCGTGTTCGAGCAGATCGAGGAGCAGCAGCTCCTCTCCCGCGCGACACACATCGGCGAGGTCTTCGGCTCCGCACTGCGCGATCTCGCGGCGAAGCACGACGCCATCGCAGACGTGCGGGGCAAGGGCGCGATGTTCGCGATCGAGGTCGTCAAGCCCGGCACCCTGGAGCACAATCCGGAGCTCGTGGCGCGGGTGATCGATCGCGCGGCTCAGCAGGGTGTGCTGCTGCTGAACGCCGGGGTCTACTCGAACGTGATCCGGTTCCTCCCGTCGCTGCAGTTCACCGACGAGCTGATCGAGACCGTCATCCGCGTGCTCGACGAGGCGTTCACAGCCGAGGCTGCCGCCTGATCGGCTGCCTACTCGGCGAGCGTCGGCACCTCCGTGGTATCGCGCATGTCTCCCACGGCATGCACGTCGATCACGATTACCGTCACGTTGTCGCGGCCGAGATTGCCCAGGGCTTGCTCCATGAGCGTCTCGGCCGCTTCGCGCGCTGAGCCCGCGGAACCGAGGTAGTGCTCGATCCCCGCATCGGTGAGCTCCTTCGTCAAGCCGTCAGAACAGATCAGGAGACGCTGCCCGGGGATCAGAGCGACCTTGGCGTAGTCGGGAGCCGGATCCTCGCCCAAACCGACGGCCCGGGTGATCACGTTCGCGTGCGGGTGGTACTCGGCCTCCTCAGGCGTGATCTGACCGGTATCGATGAGATGCTGCACGACCGAGTGGTCGACGGTGAGGCGGCTGAGCGCACCTTTGAAGAACTGGTAGACGCGCGAATCCCCGACGTTGAACACGGTCCAGCTCGGCTCATCCACGCTGTCATCGAGGATGAGACCGGTCACCGTGGTTCCGGTGCCGATCCCCGCTTCGCCGACATTCAGCTCAATGTCCGAGATGGCGTCGTCGAGCGCGTCCTCGAAATCGCGGGCGCTCACAGCGCGGCCGCCGCCGAGCTCGGCGAGTCGACGAACCACGGCCGCGGAAGCTACCTCTCCCGCCGCGTGCCCGCCCATGCCATCGGCCACCGCGAAGATCGGTGGGAGGGTGACGAAGCTGTCTTGGTTCACCTCGCGTCGATGGCCGACGTTCGTCAGCCCGTGCCAGGAGAGTTCGACCTCCACCTCGGATCGCTCGCTCAGGCGAAGCCGCCGGCGCGCGGCGTTCTCTCCGCGTACCGTCACCGTCTCCCCCACAACCACATTGTTTCAGCCTAGCGTCTCGAAGCCACCGCCGGGGCACCGAGCTCGGTCACCAGGGTCAGTTCGCCATGTCCCGAGTCCTGCACCTCGAGCCCGCGGTCGTCGGCCCAGGCGAGAAAGTCCGCTCGGTCAGCGATCTGTGCACCGCTTTCGGCGAGCCTGCGCACGAGGTCCCCCTTCGCCGCCTTGTTGAAGTGATTGAGCGCTCGGACGTGACCGTCGTCACCTCTCTGGGCGACATGCAGCTTGTCGCCGAGATCGGGTGGGAGCGGAGCTAGAGCCGCGTAGTCCTGGGATCTGAGATCGAGCGTCCAGCGCGACTCGCGGGACATAACCGGCTCGTGGGCTTCCGCCCAGACTCGTTTCAGTGACGCGCCGAGCCCGGGCAACCGGGACGAGGCAGAGAGCCGATAGCTGGGGATCATGTCGGCCGCAGAGATGAGGCCGAAGAGCGCCGACTGGATCGAAACGTGCTCCCGCACCCACGCCAGTGCGTTTGGTGCGAGGCTTTCGACATCGAGCGCGTCGTACAGCACGCCGGTGTATCTGGCGATCGCCGCCATGGTGCCGCTGGTTTCAAGCGCCAGATTGTGGAGCCGTTCGTCGCGGTTCTTCGCGCCGAGCTTCAGCTGCTTCACCGCAGCGGGCTCATCTGCGCTCAGCGAGACGAGTGCCGCGGCAACTCTGGTGCGAGTGCCGCCCAGTTGCGCCGCGTGCGAGAGAGAGCCTGCAGTGAATAGACCGCCGCCCCCGGGTCGCTTGGACTCCGAGGGCGGCAGTATCAGATGCATTGATCGTGCGGAGCCGCACTCATGAAGCGAGCGCCGCCTGTCCCGCGACGATGGTGACCGCATCGTGGTCGACCGAGAGGAATCCATCCTCGGCGTTGACCGTGATCTTCTCACCGGCTGCGGTGGTCACGCGCACCTCGCCACTGGCGAGTACCGCCAACAGCGGCTCGTGCCCGCTGAGCACACCGATCTCGCCCTCGACGGTCTTCGCAATCACCTGCGATGCCTCGCCGCTCCAGATCTGCTCCGTCGCCGAGACGACGCTGACATTCAAGGACATAATCAGGCCAGATCCTTCTGCATCTTCGCCCAGTTCTCCTCGACGTCGCTGATACCGCCGACGTTGAAGAAGGCCTGCTCCGCGACGTGGTCGAAGTCGCCCCGGCAGATCGCGTCGAACGACTCGATGGTCTCCTTGAGCGGCACGGTCGAGCCTTCGACACCGGTGAACTTCTTCGCCATGTAGGTGTTCTGCGAGAGGAACTGCTGGATGCGACGCGCACGGGCAACCGTGATCTTGTCCTCTTCGGAGAGCTCGTCAACACCGAGGATCGCGATGATCTCCTGGAGTTCCTTGTTCTTCTGCAGGATCGCCTTGACGGTGGTGGCCACTCGGTAGTGATCCTCGCCCAAGTAGCGCGGATCCATGATGCGGCTGGAGGAGGTCAGCGGGTCGATCGCCGGGTAGAGACCCTTCGAAGCGATCTCACGCGAAAGCTCCGTCGTCGCGTCGAGGTGCGCGAAGGTCGTCGCGGGTGCCGGGTCGGTGTAGTCGTCGGCCGGCACGTAGATCGCCTGCAGCGAGGTGATCGAGTGACCGCGCGTCGAGGTGATGCGCTCCTGCAGAATACCCATCTCATCGGCGAGGTTCGGCTGGTAGCCCACGGCCGAGGGCATGCGGCCCAACAGGGTCGACACCTCCGAACCGGCCTGCGTGAAGCGGAAGATGTTGTCGATGAACAGCAGCACGTCCTGCTTCTGCACGTCACGGAAGTATTCCGCCATGGTCAGTGCCGAGAGCGCGACGCGGAGACGGGTCCCCGGAGGCTCGTCCATCTGGCCGAACACGAGCGCCGTCTTATCGAAAACGCCCGCCTCCTCCATCTCATGGATGAGGTCGTTGCCCTCACGAGTACGCTCGCCCACACCGGCGAACACCGACACACCGCCGTGATCCTGTGCGACGCGCTGGATCATCTCCTGGATCAGCACGGTCTTGCCAACGCCAGCACCACCGAACAGACCGATCTTTCCACCCTGCACGTACGGGGTGAGCAGGTCGATTGACTTGATGCCCGTCTCGAAGAGCTGGGTCTTCGATTCCAGCTGGTCGAAGGCCGGCGGGGTGCGGTGAATGCCCCAGCGCTCGGTGACCTCGATGGTCTCGCCGTCGGGCAGGTTGAGCACGTTGCCGGTGACGTCGAACACCTTGCCCTTGGTGATGTCGCCGACGGGCACCGTGATGGGGCCGCCGGTATCGGTTACCTCCTGGCCGCGGACAAGACCGTCGGTCGGCTTCAGGGCGATGGCGCGAACGAGGTTGTCACCGAGGTGCTGCGCGACCTCGAGCACGAGGGTGAACGCCTCGGACTCCTCACCGAAGCTGACACGAGTCTCGAGCGCGTTGTAAACGGCGGGAATCGCGTCGTGCGGGAACTCAATGTCGACGACTGGGCCGGTGACGCGAGCGATGCGCCCGACCGTCTTGGTGGCCACTGCGGTTTCGGTCATGTTTCTCTCTCTTCGTACTGGGATTAACCGGCCAGCGCGTCGGCGCCGCCCACAATCTCGGAAATCTGTTGGGTGATCTCGGCCTGGCGCGCGTTGTTCGCGAGGCGGGTGTAGTCGCGGATCAGTGCGTCGGCGTTGTCGCTTGCCGACTTCATTGCCTTCTGCGTCGCGGCGTGCTTTGCGGCAGCCGATTGCAGCAGTGCGTTGAAGATGCGCGATTCGATGTAGTCGGGCAGCAGTTTGTCGAGCACGACATCGGCTTCTGGCTCGAACTCGTACAGCGGATCAGCCCCGTCGCCCTCCTCGGCGACGCCCTCGACGATCTGCAGCGGGAGCAGACGTGTCACCTGCGGCACCTGGCTCACCATACTGACGAGCCGATTGTGCACCAGGTGAATCTCCTGCACGCCACCCTCGGCGACCGGACGAACGAAGGCATCGATCAGCGCCTCACTGATCTCCTTCGCGGTCTCGAACACCGGGTTCTCCGTGTCGCCGGTCCAGACTCGCTCAGACGCGCGCCTGCGGAATGAGAAGTATCCCTGTGCCTTGCGCCCGATGAGGTAGTAGGAGATCTCCTTGCCCTCGCTGCGCAACAGCTCGCTGAGCTCCTCCGCCTCCCGCAGCACCTGCGAGTTGAACGCGCCCGCGAGGCCGCGGTCCGAGGTGAAGATCACGACTGCAGCGCGCTCAACCTTCTCGGCCTCAGTCAGCAGCGGGTGGTCGGTCTTCGAGTGCACGGCCACGGCCGACACGGCGCGGGTGATCGCGGTGGCGTAAGGGGTCGAAGCCTCAACGCGAGCCTTCGCCTTCTGAATGCGAGAGGCTGCGATCAGCTCCATCGCACGCGTGATCTTCTTGGTCGTCTGGGCAGAACGAATCTTCTGCCGGTAGACCCGAAGTTGCGCTCCCATGTCTCTCCTGTTTCGGTTGAGCTAGTTGGTACTCGAGGTGGCGAGGATCGGGGAGCCCGAGGGCTCCCCTCCTCAGCTACTTCTTGACGACCAGCTGCTCCTGCTGAATCTCGGCTTCGTCGAGCGCCTCGAACTGCTCCGCGAGCGACTGGCCCGACGAGGTGCGGAACACCAGCTTGAAGTCCGCGACACTCTTCTCCAGCGCGGCAACGGTATCGTCGTCGAGCACGTTCGTGTCGCGAAGCGTCTTCAGCGCCTCGGTGTTGTTCGCGACGTAGTCGAGGTACTCGCGCTCGAAACGCAAGATGTCCTCGACCGGCACATCATCAAGGTGCCCGTTAGTGCCCGCCCAGATCGACACGGTCTGCTCCTCGACCGGGTACGGCGTGTACTGCGGCTGCTTCAGCAGCTCGGTGAGGCGTGCACCGCGCTCCAGCTGCTTGCGGCTGGCCGCGTCGAGGTCGCTCGCGAACATCGCGAACGCTTCGAGCGCCCGGTACTGCGCGAGCTCGAGCTTGAGCGTGCCCGACACCTTTTTGATCGACTTGACCTGGGCGTCGCCACCCACACGCGAGACCGAGATGCCCACGTCGACGGCGGGACGCTGGTTGGCGTTGAACAGATCGGACTGCAAGAAGATCTGGCCGTCGGTGATCGAGATCACGTTGGTCGGGATGTACGCCGAGACGTCGTTCGCCTTCGTCTCGATGATCGGAAGACCGGTCATCGAACCCGCTCCGAGATCGTCTGACAGCTTCGCACAGCGCTCGAGCAGGCGCGAGTGCAGGTAGAACACGTCGCCCGGGTAAGCTTCGCGCCCTGGCGGGCGGCGGAGCAGCAGCGAAACCGCACGGTATGCCTCGGCCTGCTTCGACAGGTCATCGAAGATGATGAGCACGTGCTTGCCGCCGTACATCCAGTGCTGACCGATGGCGGAGCCGGTGTACGGAGCGAGGTACTTGAAGCCGGCGGGGTCCGAAGCCGGAGAAGCCACGATGGTGGTGTACTCCATTGCGCCGGCTTCCTCGAGCGCGCCCTTCACCGAGGCGATCGTCGAGCCCTTCTGACCGATAGCGACGTAGATGCAGCGGACCTGCTTGTTGACGTCTCCGGACTCCCAGTTGGCCTTCTGGTTGATGATCGTGTCGATCGCGATCGCCGTCTTGCCGGTCTGGCGGTCACCGATGATGAGCTGACGCTGGCCGCGGCCGACGGGGATCATCGCGTCGATGGCCTTGATGCCGGTCTGCAGCGGCTCGTGCACCGACTTGCGCTGCATCACGCCAGGAGCCTGAAGCTCAAGGGCACGACGACCCTCGAGACCACCGATCTCGCCGAGCCCGTCGATCGGGTTGCCCAGCGGGTCGACGACGCGACCGAGGTATCCCTCGCCAACAGGAACCGAGAGGACCTCGCCGGTCCGGGTGACCTCTTGGCCTTCCTCGATGCCGGTGAACTCCCCGAGCACCACGACACCGATCTCGTTCTCTTCAAGGTTCTGTGCGAGGCCGAGCGTGCCGTCCGCGAAGCGCACGAGTTCGTTCGCCATGACACCGGGGAGGCCCGCGACGTGCGCGATGCCGTCGGCTGCGTCGACGACGGTGCCAACCTCGGTCTTCTCTGCCTGCTTGGGCTCGTACGAGTTCGCGAAGTCTTTCAGCGCATCGCGAATCTCATCAGGGCTGATGGTGAGTTCTGCCATTTCGTTCTCTCTTGTTCTCGTCCGAGGCCTGACCCCGGGGTGAAAGTCGTTAGCCTGCCAGTTGCAGACGTAGATCATCGAGACGCGAACGCACGCTGCCGTCGATCACGTTGTCTCCGATTTGAATGCGAATGCCGCCGACCAGCGAGGGGTCGATGACGGTGGTCACGCGCACGGGGCGACCCGCGCTCTGCTCGAGCAGGCTCGAGATCCGCTGCGATTGGGTGTCGGTCAATTGGGAGGCGACCGTCACGGTTGCCAGCTCGCTACCGCCCTGGTCGGCCACGATGCGTGCGCTCTCGCGCAGCGCGGCACCGAGACGTCGACCTCGAGGGTTCGAAACCAGGTGGCTCACAATTCCGACCGCCGCGTCTGAGAGCTTCCCGCGGAAGAGTCGCTCAACGAGCGCAACTTTCGCCTGTGCGTCGCCGAGCTTGTTGCCGAGCCCGAGTTCGAGCTCGTGGCTGCTGTCGATCACGCTCGCGGCGGACAGCAACTCGTCTGCCAGCGCGTCGTTGGCGACCGCCTCAGCTCGAAGCCCGAGCTCTTCGATGCCCTCGACGAGCTCCCCCGGATTGGACCAGGACTGCGCAACGGCGGCACTCAGCACGGCGCGCGCGCCGCTCGTGGCCGATGCGAACACTCGATCAACGAGCTGAGTCTTCGATTCAGCATCTGCGGAACTGTCCGCGAGCGCAGCCAACAGCGCGGGGGCATCGGCGATCTGAGCCGATGCCGAAAGCAGCTCAGCTCCGGTGCGCGGTTCGAGCGATCCGCTCAGCGCAGACCTCGCCGCCGCCAGCGCTTCGCGTGACGCACTGCCCATTACTTCGCTGCCTTCTCTGAGGCCTCGAGATCAGCAAGAAAACGATCGACGAGGGCCGATGCCTTCGCGTCATCGCTGAGCTGCTCCCCGACCACGCCGGAGGCGAGGTCGATGGCGAGCGAACCGACTTCCTTGCGCAGCGAGACGACTGCGCTCTGGCGTTCGGCCTCGATCTGCGCCTGAGCATTCTGCGCGATGCGAGCAGCCTCGGCCGCGGCATCTTCCTTCGCCTTCGCTACGATCTTCGAGGCGTCGGAACGAGCTGCTTCACGGATCTCGCCAGCCTCTTGGCGGGCACCAGCGAGCTGCGCGGTGTACTCCTGCAGCGCGGCCTCGGCCTTCGCCTGGGCCTCGTCGGCCTTGGCGATGTTGCCTTCGATCGCCGCAGCACGCTCGTCAAGCATTTTCTGCAGCTTCGGCAGGAAGACCTTCCAGAATGCAACCAGAATGACGACGAAGATCAGCGCCGACCAAACGAGGTCGTAGACCTCGGGGAGCAGGATGTTGCGAGACTCCGCCGCCGGCTCCGCAGCTAAGACTACTGCGTGAATCATCGAGCCTCCCTTTCGAGACTAAAGAGGGTGGAGAACTTAGACCGTGAAGATGAAGTGGGTCGCGATACCGATGAGCGCGAGCGCCTCGGTGAATGCGATACCGATCCACATCAGCACCTGCAGACGGCCGGCGAGCTCAGGCTGGCGAGCCACACCCTCGATGGTCTTGCCGACGACGATGCCGAGGCCGATGGCCGGGCCAATAGCCGCGAGGCCGTAGCCGACGGTCGAGATGCTACCCGAAACTTCTGCGAGAACAGACACGTTATGTGTTTCCTTCCGTAGTGAGGAACGGCGGTTGCCGATCCCGGTGTGATGTTAGTGCTCTTCAGCCAGCGCGAGCTGGATGTAGACGCCGGTGAGAATCGTGAAAATGTATGCCTGCAGGAACGCAACCAGAATCTCGAACAGAGTGAATGCGAAGCCCACGACCAGTGTCAGCGCACCGAGCGCCTTGAGCGCCCCCTGCACTTCGAAGAAGAAGAACCATGTCGCGCTGAAGAAGAGCACGAGCAGGAGGTGGCCCACCACCAGGTTCATCATGAGACGTAGCGTCAGCGTGATCGGACGCAGAATGAACGTCGAGAAGAACTCGATGGGTGTCACCAGAATGTAGAACGGCCACGGCACGCCCTGCGGGAACAGCGAGTTCTTGAAGAAGTTCTTGGGGCTCTTCTTCACGCCGGCGTAGATGAACGTGATGTACGCGACGATCGCCAGCAGCATCGGCAGGCCCACAACGGCGGAAACGCCGATGTTGAGGAACGGGATGATGCCGGTGATGTTGAAGAAGAAGATGATGAAGAAGATGCTGCACAGGATCGGCAGGAAGCGCTTGCCGTCCTTCTTACCGAGCAGATCCTCTGCGATACTGACGCGCACGAAGTCGAGCGCCATCTCGGTCAGAGACTGGAAGCGGCCCGGGACCACCTTCATCTTGCGGGTACCCGCCCAGAACAGCACAAGCAGCACGATCGCCATCAGGATGCGGATGAGCATGATGCGATTCAGCTCGAACGGCGTGCCCTCCCAGAGCACTGCCGGCGGGAAGAAATCCTCAATCGACGGCGGATGGAAACCGCCGCCTTCCGAAGCGGAAAACACCGGGGTCACGAGTTGCACAGCGTTAGAAAACAGCGCCAGTCTCCTGATTCGGGGTGCAACTCAAGTTGCACGGCGTCGAACGATAGTCGCGCCCCACTCAGCGCGCACCAGTGACAGCACCGGGCGGCAGGGAACACTCACCATCCTAACAATAAATCTATCGGTGATGAAACTTCGCGGCAGCAGTCAGTTCATTCCACCGATGATGGGAATGCGGCTCTTCAGCATGACGAACGCGTCGATGACAAGTGACACGAGCACGCCGGCGATGAGCGAGAAGAAGAGCACTTTGGGCTCCAGCCAAGGCTGCCCTCGCAACAACAACACGGCAACGATAAAGAGCACGAACTTCAGCACCCATCCACCGGCGACAAGGACAAAAAAGATAACCAGGTAGTTCGGATTCTCGATGAACCGGTTGGCGAACGTGATGCTTCCGACAGTCAGTCCGAAGAAGACCCCCGCAATGAGAGCTCCGAGCGCACCGCCCACCAGACCCGGCAGTTCGGCGACCAGATAGCCTACTCCGCCGCAGATGATCAACAGGATCAGGGTCGCGATGGCACCGTAGCGCAGCGCGCGTAACAGCACTGGCTGCGAGCTCGGCATCATGCTCCCCTGCCCGCTCTCGGACTGTCCTGCTGGAATATCGTCACTCACGCGGCGTCCTCTCGTCGGCGATTCTCCCGTCGCCCTTCGACGACGCATTCAACCGTAGCAAGCCGCGGGCGTAGCCGCGCAGTCGACGCAGCGGGGTGAGCGTGACGGCGACGCAGACCAGTCCTCCGCCGACGGCAACGATGGTCGGCCACACATAGCTTTGGGTGGTGAACACCAGCAAGCACGCGAGTGAAACCATCGCGGTCCACAGGTAGAAGATGGTGACGACCTGCAACGGCGAGTGACCCATATCGAGCAGGCGATGGTGCAGATGCCGCCGATCGGCCTCGAACGGGCTCTTGCCGGCACGTAACCGCCGGAACACTGCGAGGGTGAAGTCGGCCAGCGGGACCGCAAGCACTGCTATGGGAAGGATGATCGGAATGTAGCTCGCGAGCACGAGCTTCTGATTCAGTTGCCCGGGATTGAGCTGCCCGGTGACGAGAACCGTCGAGGTCGCCATGAGTAGTCCGATGAGGAGCGCACCGGTGTCGCCCATGAACATGCGGGCATGGTGCCAGTTGTAGGGCAGGAACCCCACCGAGATACCCACCACAATGGCCGCGATGAGGGCGGCAAGCGTGATCGACGAGTCGGCCCCGACCTGCGCGGTGAGCAGTCTCGTGTAGACGAAGAACGCGACGTTCGCGATGATCGCGACGCCGACCACCAGGCCATCGAGGCCATCGACGAAATTCACCGCATTCATCACCAGGGTCATCAGGAACACAGTCAAGATGAAGTTCACTGTCGGCGAGCCGACAATGAGTGTGTCCCCGAACGGCAACGACACGATCTGCGCCCCGTTCCAGGCAAGCAGACCGGCCGCCGCGAGCTGCGCGCCGAGTTTGACCATCCAGTCCAAATCGAGCAGATCGTCGATCACCCCGACGACGGCGATGAGCGCGCATGCTCCGAGCAGCGCCCACAGCTGCGTGCGGCTTTGGAAATCGGCCGCGAACCCGGATTGCACGGATGCGAACAGCAGCGCCACCAGCATTCCGAGGAACATGGCGACGCCGCCGAGGCGGGGTGTCGGCTCGGAGTGCACATCACGGTCTCGGACCGCCGGCGCGAGACTGAATCTTCGGCTCAAGCGGAGCACTACGGCAGCGACCGCCGCGGTCGACACAGCCGCCACCCCCGCGACGAGCAGAAAGGGAAGCATGGCTAGCCCTCGATAATCACGTTCGGAAGCAGCGAGGCGATCGATGCTCGCTCGACTGCTCCGTCGCGGAGCACCCTGATCACGCCACCGTCGTCGCTCAGAGCGGTCGCATCGATGATCGTCGACGCCGCTCCGTCGCCGCGAATCGGGCCGGCATCGAGATACACGGATACGTCGTCACCGAGCATCGCCTGCGCCTCGGCCACGCTGGTCGCGGCCGGCTCACCAGTCTTGTTGGCACTGGAAACTGCCAGGGGTCCGGTTTCTCGCAGTAACTCCAGGGCCAGCGGATGGTCCGGGATGCGCAGCGCCACCGTACCGCCGGTGTCCCCGAGGTCCCAGCTCAATCCAGGATTCGCTTGCAGCACGATGGTGAGCGCGCCGGGCCAGAAGGACTTCGCAAGCTCCCGCACGGGATCTGTCACGTGTGCTGCGAGTGCTCCCAAGGCAGCGGTGTCGGCGATGAGCACCGGAGGTGGTGACTGCCTCCCGCGGCCCTTCGCCTCGAGCAGGCGAGCCACGGCCTCCGGCGTGAACGCGTCGGCTGCGAGACCGTAGACCGTGTCGGTGGGAAGCACGGCGAGTTCGCCGCGGCCGAGGGCTTGCCGGGCCGCTCGTGCAGCGGCGAGCAGTACCGCACTGTCCGTGCAATCGAAGACTTCGGCCATAGCCTAGGAGTCTACTCGCCTCTCGGGCGACACCGCGGTCGTCGTGCGGTCCCGAAGGGTGAGATCCTGGTGCGTGGCAGCGGCTCGCCAGCCATCACGGGTCAGCAACTGCCTGATGGCGCGTCCCTGACTCTCGGCGTGCTCGAGCACAAGCAGGCCGCCGGGCGCAAGCAGGGTGCCGCCGATGCGGCTGATCACGCGGATCAGGTCCAGGCCATCGGCACCTCCGTAGAGCGCGAGCGAGGGGTCGTGGTCCCGCACCTCGGGGTCGTTGGGCACCATTCCTGCCGGAACGTAGGGCGGATTCGAGACGAGCACGTGAACCCCGCCGACGATCGGGGCCAAAATTTCGAGCGCGTCAGCTGCGTCGCCGAGCAACAGCCGCACGCGCCCCTCGCCGAGCCGGTCGACATTGCGCCGGGCCCATGCGTGAGCCTCGGTGCTTTTCTCGATCGCCCAGACTTCGGCCGACCGGACCTCGCGGGCGAGGGCGATCGCGATGGCACCACTACCCGTGCACAGATCAACGGCGACCGGCGAGGGCGTCGGCACGGCGAGCAGCGCGTCAATGGCGAATTGCGTGACCCCTTCGGTCTCGGGTCGCGGCACGAACACGCCTGGGCCGACCTCGAGTTCGAATCCGCGAAACGGAGCCTTTCCGGTGAGGTGCTGCAGCGGCACACGTCGAGCGCGTTCCTCGGCGAGTGCGACGGCGGCATCGCGATCCGCGGCCGTCATAGTGTCCCGCATGATGGCGCGAGCCTGCACTCGGCCCCGCGATTCCCCGAGCACGTGGGCGAGCAGCAGTTCAGCATCGGCTCCGGGAGCGATGCCGGCCTCGGCGAGCATCGCTTCGATCTGGCGAAGCACCTGTGCGACTTCGGGTTGCGCGTTCACCTGATCAGCCTATTGCGAACCCTGGGCGCATCAGCGCGGCGGTGTAGCACCGCGTCACATTGATAAGAATCAGTGAACCCACAGATAACCATGAGATATAGTTGGTTGTGGCTTCAACTAAGTCCACCATCACGAAAGGGGCGCGGCCCAACATGGCACGCACATACAGCAACATCACCGAGGCATTCGGCAACACCCCGCTAGTACGCTTGAACCGCGTCGCCGGCGAGAACGCAGAGGTCTACGCGAAGCTCGAGTTCTACAACCCCGCGGGCTCGGTCAAGGATCGCATCGGCATCGCCATCATCGACGCAGCGGAGAAGTCGGGCGAACTCAAGCCCGGCGGCACCATCGTCGAGGGGACGAGCGGCAATACCGGTATCGCACTCGCCTTCGTCGGCGCAGCACGCGGTTACAAGGTCATCCTGACGATGCCTGAGACCATGAGCATCGAACGGCGCAAGCTGCTGAAGGCCTACGGTGCCGAGATCGTGCTCACCGAAGGAGCTCTCGGCATGAAGGGTGCCGTCGCAAAGGCCAAGGAGATCGTCGAGAACACACCGGGGGCGATCCTCGCCAACCAGTTCGGCAATCCGGCAAACGTTGAGATCCACCGCACCACGACCGGACCGGAGATCTGGAACGACACCGAGGGAACGGTCGACATCTTCGTGGCGGGGATCGGCACGGGCGGCACCATCAGCGGTGCCGGCGGGTACCTGAAGTCGCAGAACCCCGATGTGAAGGTTGTCGCCGTCGAGCCCATCGACTCCCCCATCCTGACCGGTGGGAACCCCGGTCCGCACAAGATCCAGGGCCTCGGTGCAAACTTCGTGCCCGAGATCCTCGATCGCGACGTCTACGACGAGGTCATCGACGTGACGCTCGACGAATCGATCGCGAAGGCACGCGCGCTCGGCACCGACGAGGGCATCCTGGTCGGTATCTCGGGCGGTGCCGCGGTTTCGGCCGCCACACAGGTTGCCGCGCGCCCCGAGAACGCGGGCAAGAAGATCGTCGTGGTGATTCCGGACTTCGGAGAGCGCTACTTCTCAACGGTGCTCTACGAGAACCTCGACGTCTAAACCGCGAGGACGGATGTTCGCAAGAATCCGCGAGGACATCACCTCGGCTCGCGCCCACGATCCAGCTGCTCGTGGCGCAGCCGAGGTGTTCTTCGTCTACTCGGGCCTGCATGCGGTCTGGTGGCATCGGCTCTCGCATCGACTCTGGAATCGGGGCCTCCGCTTCCTCCCGCGCGCAATCTCGCAGCTGATCCGTTTTTTCACCGGCATCGAGATCCATCCCGGGGCCACGCTCGGGCGCCGCATCTTCATCGACCACGGCATGGGAGTCGTGATCGGCGAGACCGCGGTTGTCGGGGATGACGTGCTCATCTACCACGGCGTCACCCTCGGCGGGACCGGGCACGACCGGGGGAAGCGCCACCCCACGGTGGGCGACCGCGTGGTGCTGGGGGCCGGAGCGAAATTGCTCGGGAACATCGAGATCGGCCACGACAGTGCAGTTGGCGCGAACGCGGTCGTCGTGCACTCGTGCTCGCCGTGGAGCACCCTCACCGGCATCCCAGCCTCGGCCCGCCCACGCCGGGGCGCGCCTCGTGCCGAGCGCCCGGACGAGGCTGACTTCTACGTCATCTGAGCTCGCGACCGCTCCGAGTCAGCGCAGTTTCCGGCCGTGCTCGCGCATCCAACGCTTGGTGCGTCGGATCTCGATCGTCATCATCGTGACGCCGAGGATCCAGAGCGGCAGCTGTGCGGCGAAGGCCCACCGAAACGCGTCCAACGTGTAGAGCTCGGGCGAGCCCGCACCCTGCAGGTCGAGCAGCAAACCGATGAGAAAGATCACGAGCAGCGCCGAGGTGAACCCGCCCGTGTTCACAACGCCGGTGCCGAATCCCGCGAAGCTGCGCGGCGTATGCGAGCGGGACACCTCGAACGCGATCATCGAGGTCGGCCCACCGACCGCGATCACGAGCATCAGCACCGCGAGCAAGGGTGTTGGCGGCACGCCCGGCCAGAACAGCACGATCAGCCAGTTTGCCATGATCACCAGGGCGACAACGACCGCGATCCAGGCCCGAACCTCGACAAATCTTGAGCTGATGGGACCGAGCACCAGGCTGGCGACCATACCAGCGACGATCGTCAGGCTGAGCAGACCGGCAGTCTCTGCTTGATCGAGGCCGATGCCCCCGGTCAGAAACGGCGTGCCCCACAGGAGCAGGAACACCGTCGAGGCGAACGGGAGCGTGAAGTGCATCCAGTACGCCAATCGGACGCCCGGAATGCTGAGCAACCGCCGGATGTTTCGCCAGAAGCCGAGCGCCGCGCCCCCGCGACCAGGGCCGCCGACGAGCGGAATCATCGAGGTGGCCGGTGGAGCTACCGCTGCGAGAGCCGCGGTGGTGTCTGTCACGCCGAGCGACTTCGCCTCACGGCTCGTCCGCCCGAGCCGATGCGTGACTCGTTCGAACAGCGTGCCCTGCCCGGGCCGGTCGCGAAGCACGAAGCATCCGATCAGCGTGAAAAGCACGCCGACTGCCGCCACTCCGACGAACCCGCCAGCCCAACCGAGCGCGCCAACGGCGAGCGCGAGCGGCGTCACCGAGACGAGTTGCCCGGCTTGGCCGAGGAGCCCGGTGAGCTGACCGACAATCGGCAGCTGCCGCACTGCGAACCACTCCGGCAGCAGCCTCATCACGCTGATGAAGGTGCAAGCATCGCCCGCTCCGACGAGCACCCGGGCGAGGATCGCCAAGCCCACGTCGTGCACCGTCGCCATGGCGAGCTGACCGGCGAACATGAGCACACCGCCGCTGAGGATCAGGGTTGTGGGTCCGAGGCGGTCCAGCAGCACCCCGACCGGTATCTGCATACCCGCGTAGACGATGAGCTGGATCACGGCGAAGCTCGAGAGCGCTGTGGCGTCGATGCCGAAGTGATCCTGGGCGGCGGGGCCCAAGGCGGACAGCGACGAACGATTGATGATGGCGACCACATAAGCGAGCACCGCCGACGCCCAGACGATCCATGGCAGGAGCGGGCGGGAGGAGGTCACGTGGACATGTTACCGCCAGACGCGCGGGCATTCGTCGCCGGTCGCGCTCGAGAGACACGTGTGCCGCCCCTCGAAACCGAGGAGCGGCGCACTGAAGAGGTGTCGGAATTCGACGGAGTGACGCCTATCGACGCAGGCCGAGTCGCTCGATCAACGAGCGGTAGCGTGCAATGTCGACCTTCTGGAGGTAACCGAGCAGGCGACGGCGCTGACCGACGAGCAGCAGCAGACCACGACGCGAGTGGTGGTCGTGCTTGTGCTCCTTGAGGTGCTCGGTCAGGTCCTTAATACGCTGCGAAAGAATCGCGACCTGAACTTCCGGAGAACCGGTGTCGCCCGGCTTCGTGGCGTACTCCTCGATGATGGACTTCTTCACCTCGGGTGCGAGTGACATGGGGCATCTCCTTCTGCTCGTTGCGCGGCGCTCACAGCGGGATGCTGCAGCTCTCTCTTTCCGCGGCCGTTCGACGGCAACCTTCTAAGAATAGCAGATACCCTGGTTACATGATCGGCGAGCACAGAAACCCGGGAGACGCGTGGGTGGTTGCTGAGGATGGCAACCGATACTGGGGCAGATTCGGGGCCGCGGGTCTGCTCGCTCACGACCCCGAGCGGGGGATCCTGCTGCAGCACCGAGTGGACTGGAGCCATCACGGAGGCACCTGGGGAATCCCGGGCGGTGCGCGCCACGAGGGTGAGAACTCGGTCGACGCGGCGATTCGTGAGTCCCACGAGGAGGCCGGGGTGCCGTTCGATGCGGTGCGTCCGAAGTACGCGTATGTCATCGACCGCGGCGGATGGACCTACACGACGATCATCGCCCAGGTCGTTCTGAGCTTTGAACCGCAGATCATGGATCCGGAAAGCCACGCCCTCGAGTGGATCCCAGTCGCAGAGGTGGAAAGCTTCGACCTGCACCCTGGATTCGGTGCGAGCTGGCCGCTCCTGCGCCCCCTCCTGAGCTCGGATTCCGACGCCGCAGCGCAGCTGGTTGCGGACGGGCAACTCGTATCGCTCGTGTGAGCCCGGCCCGCTCGACCGGCCATCGCAGGACCCTGCGGTCGGTATAGTCATAAGGGCACATCATTCGGGGAGGTTCAGATGACGACGAACCTGCGGAGCGGCTCTCAGAAGGCGCACGACACCCTCGGATTCTTGCGCGCTCGGATCGCCAGCGGCGAATGGCCGGTCGGCGAGTTGATTCCGAAGGAACCCGAGCTCATGGAGCTCATCGGTGTCGGAAAATCGACAGTTCGGGAGGCCGTTCGCTCTCTTGCGACCCTGGGGATGTTGCAGACCGTGCCGGGCGTCGGCACCTTCGTGCGCGCGCGCACCCCCGTCAGTTCGTTACTAAGTGAGTTTCTCGCTGACCACGACCTCGAAGAGGTGCTCATCTACCGGCGCTCGCTCGAGATCGAGGCAGCGCAGACCGCCTCCGTGAAACGGAGTAGTGCGCAACTCGTGGCTCTGCGCGAGAGCTATCGACGCAACCTCGACGCCAGCGAGCGCGGGATCGGGTGCGCCTCGTGTAATGAGATCAACGATCCGCACTCATTCCATCGCCTGATCGTCGAAGCCAGCGGCAGTCGGCTGCTGCTCGATCTCTACGGCGGTGTGATGTCAACGCTCAACCGAGCCGCTGAGCAGGGGCTCATCTTCGTGGGAGCCACCGACGAGACAGTACTCCTCGATCACGGGGCGTTGCTGCGAGCTATCGAACAGCGGGATGTACGCGACGCGGCTCACGCGATGGCACTGCACGCTGACCGCGATCTGGGGTTGCGCAGTGACGTGCTCGAAGCGCAGCGTAGCACCGCGAGGGCGGAAACACTCATCGAGGCGGGGTTCGAGCCGAGGCCACCGGGGCAGTGATCCCCGGAGAGTGAACTAGCGCTCGACCAGGATGCCGTCGTCGTCGCTGTAGAGCATCGCGCCAGGCCGGAACGTCACCCCACCGAAAGTCACCGGAACATCGGCCTCGCCCGCACCGGTCTTGGTCGACTTTCGGGGGTTCGTGCCGAGGGCCTTGAGGCCGATGGGCAATCCACCGATGGCGACCCGGTCGCGGATCGCACCGTGCACAATGATGCCAGCCCAACCGTTGTCAACGGCGAGCTGACCGATGACGTCTCCGACCAAAGCGCTCTCGAGGGCTCCTCCCCCATCCACGACGAGCACGGCACCGTCTCCCGGTGTGCCGAGTACGGACTTCAGCAGTGCATTGTCTCGGTGACAGCGCACGGTGCGGACGGGGCCGGAGAAGCTCGCCAGCCCGCCGAGGTTCTGGAACTGGGTGTTCACCGATTGCAGCTCTTCGCCGCGCTCGTCGTAGAGGTCTGCAGTGCTGATGTGATCGCTCATCCTGCCAACATACCGTGCACACGCAGGCGATTGCGCTAGTGCCGCTGACGCCGCTCCCGAATCCGCATGTTGATCACGATCGGGCTGCCCTCGAATCCGTAACGCTCGCGCAAGCGACGCTGAATGAAGCGTCGGTATCCAGGATCAAGGAAACCCGACGTGAACAGGACGAACGTCGGCGGGCGGTTCTGCACTTGGGTACCGAAGAGAATGCGGGGCTGTTTGCCGCCGCGCAACGGGTGAGGGTGCTCCTGCACGAGCTCGGCGACGAAGGCGTTGAACTTTGCGGTCGGAATGCGCGTGTCCCACGACTCCAGCGCGGTCTCGAGCGCAGGTACGAGCTTGTCGATATGCCGGCCGGTTCGGGCCGAGAGGTTGACCCGCGGTGCCCACGAGACGTGCGCCAGATCCTGTTCGATCTCGCGCTCAAGATATCGCATGCGGTCGTCGTCGAGTAGATCCCACTTGTTGAACCCGAGCACAAGCGCACGGCCGGACTCGAGCACGAGGTCGACGATGCGCAGATCCTGGTCGCTGATCGGCTCGGTCACATCGAACATGACGACCGCAACCTCGGCCTTCTCGAGCGCGGCGGCTGTGCGCAGGGACGCATAGAAGTCTGCCCCCTGCTGCAGGTGCACGCGGCGACGGATGCCCGCCGTATCGACGAAGGTCCACACCCTGCCCGCGATCTCGACCTGCTCATCGACGGGGTCTCGCGTGGTGCCAGCAAGATCGTTCACGACCACGCGCTCCTCCCCCGCTGCCTTGTTCAGCAGGCTCGACTTACCCACGTTGGGGCGGCCGAGGATCGCGACCCGCCGCGGCCCGCCGAGCTGGGGCTTCGCCACCGCAGACTCGTCAGGAAGAGCATTCAGCACGGCGTCGAGCAGATCGGCCACCCCGCGCCCGTGCAAGGCCGAGACCGGCCACGGCTCGCCGAGCCCGAGCGACCAGAGGGCCGCTGCTTCCGGCTCCTGCACCGCGTCGTCGACCTTATTGGCGACGAGAAAGACGGGCTTCTTGGTGCGCCGCAGCAGCTGTACGACGCGTTCGTCGGTGGCGGTCGCCCCGACACGAGTATCGACGACGAACATGACCGCATCACAGAGCTCGATCGCGACCTCCGCCTGCATCGCCACGGACGCGTCGATACCGCGGGCGTCCGGCTCCCAGCCTCCGGTATCGACGACGGTGAACCGCTTACCTGCCCATTCCGCGGGATAACTGACGCGATCGCGCGTTACTCCCGGCACATCTTCGACGACGGCCTCGCGCCGGCCGAGAATGCGGTTGACCAGGGCGGACTTGCCCACGTTCGGGCGTCCCACAATCGCGACCACGGGCAGCGCTTCGGCCTCCGGCTGCGTAAAGCCCGTGAACTCCCCGTCCTCGCCGATCAGTTGCAGATCGTCGTCCTCGAGGTCGAACCCCTCGAGGTCTGATCGCATCGCACGCGACCGTTCCTCGTCGCTGACGTGTGCGTCGAGCGCCTCGCCGGCGATCGTTTCGCATCCGGGATCGCGGTCGTTCATGATGCACTCTTTTCTGCGGTCGTCTGCACCGCTCCTACGATGTCGATCACGGCCTGCACCGACTGCTCGAAGTCCAGGTCGCTGGTATCGATAAGCGTCACGCCCGGTGCGGGATGCATGAAGTCGACGACCTCCGCATCTTTCGCATCCCGGGCGGCGATGTCGGCCAGCACCTGCGCGTGTGTCGCTCCCTGAAGCTCGCCCATGCGGCGAGATGCACGCACCTCGGGGCTGGCAGTCATGAGGATTCGCACGGGCGCGGTCGGTGCGACGACCGTCGTAATGTCGCGACCCTCGATGACGACACCGGGGAGCCCTGACTCTGCGACCATACGGTTGAACATGTGATTCAACCGTTCGCGCACCCGAGGATGCTTCGAGACTCGACTCACCTGGCTGCTGACTCGGGTCTCGCGGATTGCGGTCGTAACGTCATGCGTCTCTGTACCGGTGTCGGTGGCGAAGGCGACCGAGAATGCGGGGTGACCACGCAAAGCCGAGGTGTAGTGCCACTCGTCGAGGACCGTCATCACGGTCTGCTCGTCGTCGAGGTTCGCCCCGCGGTGCAGCGCAGCCCAAGCCAGCGCGCGGTATGCGGCACCGGTGTCCAAGATCCCGAAGCCGAGCCGTGTCGCCGCCTCGCGAGACACGCTGGACTTGCCGCTGCCGGCAGGGCCGTCAATGGCGACGAGGATCGGCTCCGAGGCCGTGGTCGCCGTGCTCATAGGGTTCTCCATCCGCGCTCTTTGAGATCGGCGATCGCGCGCTCGGCCACCTCGGGGAGCACCGCGATCTCTGCAAATCCGATCTGCGCGCCCGGCGAGTGCTCGAGCCGCAAGTCTTCCATGTTAATGCCTAGATCTCCAAGCTCGGTGAGGAGGGCAGCGAGCTGGCCTGGGCGGTCATCGATCAGCACGGTGAGCGTGGTGAAACGCTCGCTGCTGCCGTGCTTTCCAGGGATCCTCGCCACGCCCCGATTACCGGCGGAGAGAAGATCGGCGATTCGCCGCCTCGCACCCCGCTGCTCAGGGTTTCGAAGCGCATCGATCAGTTCTCCCAGATCGTGTTGCAGCGATTCGAGGCCCTCGACGAGCGGCGCGCTATTCGCACTGAAAATCTGTACCCAAAGCTCAGGATCGCTCGAGGCGATCCTCGTGGTATCGCGAAGCCCTTGACCCGCGAGCCCGATGTGCTGCTCGCTCGCCGCTAGCAACCTGCTCGCGAGC
>Ga0180217_1001245_pt1 | contig 29564 bp, 20 predicted proteins | sample eDN3rd37CBELigOP_FD_128521 | JGI IMG/M metagenome (GOLD analysis project Ga0180217, IMG submission 128521) | Enriched Organic Plus compost microbial communities from Emeryville, California, USA - eDNA 3rd pass 37_C BE-Lig OP (version 2) (version 2) ... | reverse complement strand
GGCGACCACAGCAGTGGTCCTCTACTCAGGGGCCGCTGTGATGATCTGTGCGCAAAGTGCGCGATGTTTGCGGTGGCTAGCCGAGCGCAAGTCCAGCGGGGACAAGGGACAAAAAAATCTTGGCGGAGTTCGAACTTTCTCGTCTGGCGCGCACGATCTGTGCGCAAAACCGTTGATAAGCGCGGGATTGAGTGGGTGGGGAGAAGAAACAGGAAAGAGAAAGCGGGAGGCAGGGGGCGCTCGGCCCGGGGATGAGGCGTGGAGGGAGAGGCGAGAGAGAACGAAGAGGGCCCTCATCCCCGGCGTAACAGGAATGGCGTCTGTCAGCGCGTGATGGCGAGCAGGGCGCGGCGCACGACGATGCGGTCCTGCACCGGGCCGCGCTCGCCGGGTTCGATGGTGAACCGGACGGTGCCCGGGCTCAGCGGCACGTCGAACCGCGCGACGGGCGCGTCGGCGTTGATGCGGCGACGCCAGACCTCGCGGGCTTCGCCGCCGCCGGGGCCGACGATGCCGATCGTGACCTCGCAGTCGCCCCATGCGCGGAAGGCCTCGGGGAGTTCCGCCCAGCCGGCCAGCCGCGTGGCGCCCTGCGGGAGCGTCCAATCCACCATCATCGGCCCGGGGAACTCGATATCCGCGGCGCCAAGCGGGGCCGTCGCGGTCGCATCCGCGGGCTCGGGCGGCAGGACGCGGACGCTCTCGATGCGCCGGCGCGTTGAGCCGGGGGCGCGGCCCTGGGCCGCGATCGGCAGCGATGCCAGCGGGCGCAGCGCCGCGGCGTCGAAGTTCACCGCCGCGATCTGGTCCAGGGGCCAGTTCCGCCGCTCCGATCCCAGGTCCTCCTCCAGACCCACCGCCACGAGCGTCGGCGCCCCCCCCCCCCCCCCCGCCCCCCCCATCCCCTGACTGCCGGACTGCGCCTCGAGCGACGCGGCGCGGATCACGCTCCCGTCCTTCAACCACACCATCGTGCCGCTCGGCTCCACGGGCGGGTTGACCAGCGTGATCGACCCGACACGGTCCAGCGGGATCTCGACGCGCCCGGCGCTGCGCCCCGTGCCGAGCGACACGACGACCGACTCGCCGATCGACTCGATCAGGCCGGCCACGCGGTCGCCGTTGACCAGGTGCACCTCGTCGTCATCTCCGGCCCGGGCGGCCGGCGCCGACGCCCGCGGCGAGAGGCCGGTGTCGATCCGGCGGATGCGTTCCAGCGGAAGGCGCAGACGGCCCAACTGCGGATGGTCCCACACGAGATGCTCGGCGCCCGCGTCCTCGGCCACGGGCGAGCCGACGAAGCGCTGCCCGTCGGTCAGTTCGACGACGCCCGCGGGGCGCCGGGCCATGAAGTTCGCCTGCGGCATCGGCGCGACTGCGGCCCACTTGGAGTCGGTGATGCTCCAGGAGATCGGCGCCAGCGCCGCCGCGCGGGAACGCGGCAGTTCACGCTCCAGCCCGGTCTCATCCGCGACCGTGAGCCCCGCCGCGGACCATCCGGCGATGCGCACCGGCCGCGCGGAGAGGTCCGGGCCGATCAGCGTGAACGGCGGCGGCTCCGGCGCCACGGCGTGCGCGGCCGCGGCAAACGCCAGCGGCGGCGGGGGCGCGGCCGTCGCCGATGCAGCGCACAGGCCGGCGGCCGCGAGCAGGACGCAGGAACGTGAGATGCGGCGGCGGCTCATTTCTGGAAGATCGGCAGGTACCGCTTGGGCATCTGAAGGATGATCAGGGCCATCGCGGTGCCGTAGGCAGGCCCGACGCTGGGGTCCGCCCATGCGCCGTCGGGCTGCTGGCGGTCGAGCAGTTCGGCGCGGATCGCCGGCCACCATCGCTCCCACCACTGGCCGCCGGCGAGGTACATCGTCTGCACCGCGTAGTAGTGGCCGTAGAAGTAGTGGAGGCGCGAATCGACGCCGGCGACCCCCGGCATCGCCGTGAGCGTGAGGTACCGCAGTCCCTTCTCGATCGCGTCGTCTTCGTAGATGCCGGCGTAGTAGAGGCTCGCGACGCCCGCGGCCGACCGCGGCCATGCGCTGCTCCCCGCCGAGGCCTGGTAACGGAAGCCGCCGTCGGGGTTCTGGCACGTGCGGACGTACCGCACCGCGCGGTCGATCACGTCCGCGGAGACTTCGATCCCGGCGTTGCGGGCGCTGCGCAGCGCCATGATCTGGCAGATCGTGACGGAGATGTCGGCGTCGTACGGGACCGGGTTGTAGCGCCAGCCGCCTTCGTTGTTCTGCGTGCGCTCGATGAGGCGGACGGCCTTGGTGAGCACCTCGTGCACGCGCGCAGCCAGCGCGGTGTCGCCCCCGCCCTGCGTCATGCCGTACACCTCGCCGAGGAACAGCGTCGCGAACCCGTGGCCGTACATCGGGCCGTTGGCGGAATCGGCCGCGAGCAGACCGGTCTCGGCGCTGCTGCTCAGGACGGCCTCCAGCCCGCGCCGGACGACATCGCCGTACTCGCCGCGCCCCGGCACGTGCCCGTCGGCCATGAACGCCAGGCACGCCAGGGCGGTGACCGCGACGTTGCGGCCGCGCTGCCCGCCGAAGCCGCCGTCGGGGTCCTGCATGCGCGCCAGCGCCTCAAGCCCGCGGGCGACGGCGGCGTCGAGCGCGGGGTTGATCTCCCCCTCCATCGCGTTGTTCTGCGCTGAGGTCCCGCGGCCGGGCCGCACGGCGGGCTCGGCCGGCGCGGGCTGCTCGGGCGCCGGAGGCGCGGGCGGAGAGGGAGCAGGCGCCGGTTGGTCCTGCGCCGCCGCGACGGCGCCGGCCGCGAGAACAGCCGCGAGCAGGCTCGTGGTCCTCGTGGTCACCGCTGCCGCCTTTCCTCCGCCAGCCGGCGGTAGTAGTCCTCGGTCATCTTCTCGTACATGGAACTGAACCGATCGCTTGAGCCCTGCAAGAGCATGTCGCGCACGCGGGCCGGCAACGCGCCCCACGAGGCGCGGGCCGCATCCAGTTCCGGACGCAGCGGGCCGTCGCGGCGCGCCGGGGGCTCCATCTCGCTGTTGTTCTCGCCGGTGCGGGACTCCTGGCGCTGGGTGCGCTGCCGCTGCTGTTGCTGCTGGTTCTGCTGGTCCTGCTGATCGGAGCGGGAGCGCTGCGAGCGGGAGCGCTGGCGGGCATTCTGCTCGATCTGGGCGATGAGTTGGTCGAGTTTGCGGACGGCGTCCTCCTGGACGCGCTGCGTGCCCAGGCCGGCGCGGTCGGGGTCGTCGCTGGTCTTCAGGCGCGTCGCGGCCTGGCCCATCAGTTGCACGGCTTCCTTGAACGCATCGTTGAGTTCCTGGCCGCTGAGGCGACGCTGGAGTTCGGTCTGCGAGGGGTCGGTGGCGTTGCCGCCGCGGCCGCCGGTCCCGAGCAGTTCGTCGAGGCCCGGGAGGGCCGGGGGCTCGGGCTCGGGTTCGGGCTCGGAGGGCGCGGGCTCGGCCGGGGGCGGAGCAGGCGGGTCCTGCTGCGGCTGTTCCTGCTGCTGCTGCGCCCGCGTGGGCGCGGCGGCCAGCAGGGCCGCGATCAGCACCGTGTACAGCGTGCGGTTCATCGGCCGCTCCTTGTGGCTCACCATGATCATTGACCCTCCCTGCCGCCCTGCTGCTGGCGCTCCATCATGGACTTCAGCAGCGCTTCGGCACGGGCGGCCAGGTCGCTCTGGAGCGTCGCGGCCTCGTCGGTGAGCGAGGCGTCCTGCGTCTCGGCCGCCTGGCGGGTCAACTCGCCGGCCTCAACCTGCATGGCGCGCAGCAGCCGCAGTTCCGCGGTGGACGGAATGATGGGCGGCGAGCCGCCGCCGCCACCGCCGCCGCCTTCTTCGGACTCGGGGTTCTCGCGGAACGGGTCGTCCTGCTGCGAGTCGCGATCGAGCGCCTCGAGGATGGACTGCAGGATGCGGATGGCGCTGTCCTGGCGGGCGCGGACGGCGGCGTCGGCCTCCCCCTCGCCGAGGGTTTTCGCCGCGCCGGCCATGGCCGTGTCGAGGCGGTCGTGCGCGAAGGAGAACATGACGGCGTCGGCGAGTTCCTGCGTCGAGGCCTGGAGGTCGGCGAGGGTCTGGCGGAGGGTTTCCTGGCGCTCGCCCAGAGCGCGGGCGGCGGCGCGGGTGCGCCGGTTCGGCTGCACACCGACGAGCGGGGCGGTCTCCTCGGCGATGGCGACCTGCTCGGTGAGGGCCTCGCGGTACGCCTTCTTCAGAGCCTGACGCTTGCGCTCGGCTTCGCGCTCCGCGGCCTGCTCGTCGATCTGCCGGGCTTCCTCCAGGGCGCGCTGGAGGCGCTCGAGGCTGAGTTGCTCCTGGCGCTGGGCCTCGTCGGGATTGACGGGGTCGGCGCGGAGGGAGACGACGGCGGCGGCCTGCGCATCGGCGGCGCGGTCGATCAGTTCGGCGACCGGGGCGAGTTCGCGCGGGCCTGCGGCGGCGTCTTCGGCGACGCGGAGCGTGTTGAGGTTGAGGCGGACCATGCCGTCGGCGAGGCCCTGGTACGCCTCGGTCTCGCGGCGCTCGCCGAGCAGGGTTAGTTCGCGCTCCTGGGCGCGGATGAGCAGTTCGATGGACCGGATCAGGTCGGCGAGGATGCGGCGGAGTTCCTCGTCCTGGCTGGCGGCGCCGCGCTCAAGGTCCTCGAGCATCTGTTCGAGGGACTGGATGGCGCGGTCCTGCTGGGAGGTGGCGCTGTTGCCCTGGTTCTGCTGGACCTGCTGGGCGGCCTCCTCCATGCGCTCGGGGACCTGCTCTTGCCGGCCGCGCTGCGCCGCCTGCTCGACGGCCTTGGCGGCGGCGGGGTCGCTCTGCTGGAGTTCCTCCTTGCGCTCGCGCATGCGCTGGAGCGCCTCGCGGGTGCGCTCAGCGAGGTCCTGCTGCTCGCGGGCGATCTGCTCCAGGGCGCGGCGCTCCTGGTCGCTCAGTTCCGAGGCGCCCTTGCCGGCGGTCTTGGCGGCGGTTTCACCGGTCCGCTGGCGGAGGGCGCGCTGGTCCTCCAGGGCGCGCTGGATCGCCCGGCGCAGGGCCCACGTGTCGCGCCCACGGTCGAGCAGGTCGGCCAGGTCGGCGAGTTGGTCGCGCACGTCGCGCTGCTGGGCCACGGCCTCGGCCTTCTGCTCGTCGGTCGCGGGCCGGCCGGACTCTTCGGCGCGGGCGGCGGCCTCGACAGCGGTCGAAGCCTCGACGGACTGGCGGCCGGCCTCCTCGAGCATCTCGCCCGCGTCTTCGACGACGCTCCGCAGTTCGGGGTCTTCGAAGCGGTTCTCCTCCATGCGCCGGGCGAGGCGCTGGAGGGCTTCGCGCTCGCGTGCGAGGCGCTCGGTAATCGCGGCCTGGCCGCGGCGGACCTCCGCGGCGCCCTCGGGACCCAGTTCACGCCCGGGGGCCATGCGCTGGCTGAGGCGTTCCTGCTCCTCATCAAGCCGGACCGCGGCGCGACGCAGACCGCCGAGTTCGGCCCAGATCTGTGCGGCGAACTCCTCGGGGCTGATGACGATGAGCCGGCGGACGGCGGAGCGCGATGGCTCGTGCGACTCGCCGTCGAGGTGGTACGTGTCGCCGGCGACGGCCGTGAGCCACAGTTCCTCGCCGCTGGCGACGCCCAGGGCGGCAAGGTCCACTTGTGCCGAAGCGATCAGTTCGCGAGCGCCGGGGCCCTCGCCGCGGCCCGGCTCGGTGCGCACGAGACCGGTCCAGTCTTCCACCGGCTCGGCGGGAGCGCCCTGCGAGCCGGGGGGACGAACGGCGCGGCGGCGCTCCAGCGCTGCCCACGCGAGCCCGACGTCATCGCGGGCCTCGCCGCGGACGTCCACAACGGCCGTGGGGAGGACGGTGCGGTCGGACTCGGGGAGCGTTACGGTGACGATCGGCGGCTCGTCCTGCGCGGCCTCGAAGCGGTACACCGGCTCGTCCACGGAGGCGAGGCCGAACTCGTCGGTGACGCGGACGGGGATGCGGGCGGAGCGGCGGAGGACCCATTCCAGTTCCCAGCGGCGGCCCTCGAAGCGGGTCGTCAGGGCGCCCTCGTCGGCGAGCGCGGCGGCGTCGGGACCGAGCGCGAGGGCCAGCCACGTGCGGCGCGCAATCTCGTCGAGGTCATCCGGGTCGGGCACATCCTTGTTGAGGTCCACCGTCAGATGGATGTGCGAGCCGGCGAGCATCGGCGGCGGGGCGGCACGCTCGTCGCTGCCGGGGCCGAGGTCCAGTTCGCGCGGGGCGTCGGCGCCGGCGTAGGCCGGGGGCGTGACGACCGCACGCGCGGCGAGGACCGCGGGGGGCTCTACCAGCCGGACGCGGGCGGCGCCGGTGCGGTCGTCGTCGGTCTCGAACCAGTACTCGAGGATGCCCTCGATGCGCTCGTCGCCGCCGGAGGCGGCGAGCGCGGCGGGCTCGACGAGACGCTCGAAGAGGACGCCCTTGCGGCCCTGGGGGACATCGATCTCACCCTCGCGCGGGGGCATGGGCTCGACCTTGTCCTGGCTGGTGAGCAGGACGCTGCGCGTGGGGCCGGTGCGGCCCTGGGCGTCGGTCACGCGGTAGAAGGCCCAGACGCGGCTGGCCGCGGCGGCCTCGGGGGCCGCGCCGCGGCGGGCGACGACGGCGCGCAGGGCGAGGGCCTCGCCGAGGGGATGGACATTCTGCGCGGTGGCGTCGATAACGGCGGTCCGCTTGGGCCACTGCGCGGCGGACCAGGGGGCCAGCACACGCATCGCGCCGATAACCAGCAGCGACGGCGCGAGGGCGCCGATGAGGAGGCAGACGGCGACCGCCGCGCCGAGCCAGCCGGCACTGCGCCAGGTGTGGCGGCCGGTGAGCACATCCGAGGCGCGGACCTGCTGGTAGCGGCGCGCGGCCTCGGCGACGACGGGCTCGGCGAGCAGGGCGGAGTTTTCCGGCAACTCGCCGCGCTCGCGCGCGGCGGCGAGTTCAACACCGGCGGCGAGGACGCCGCGGAGGCCGGCTTCCTGCCCGGCGGGGCCGCGCTCGATGCGCAGGGCGAGTTCGGAGAGGGGCGGGCGGAACCTGACCGCGGGCCAGATGACGTTGACGACGGCCCAGATCAGGGCGCTGAGCCCGCCGGCCCAGATGATCACGCGGAGCCACGACGGCGTGCGGAGGACGTAGTCGGCCAGACCGATCGCGAGGCAGACGGCCAGAGCCGCGGCGAGGACCAGGGCGATGCGCTGCGCCAGCACCAGCGCGCGCACGCGGGCCCGCAGCCGGGTCAGGGCGGAGATCACGGCCTGGATCGGCGCGCCGCGGTCGTGTTCCATGGAAGGCACCGGCCTTTCTCTTCCTATCGGGCCCACGGCAGCGCCCGGCCAACCGCCGCGCGGCGACCGGCCACTCTCCCCCTGCATCGTGGCCCCCCTTCCCCTTCATTCCACCGCCTCTCCCGTAACAACGCTCCAACCCCGGGCGCGGTTTCCCGCGCCAGGGATTCGTACGGTAGAAGTTCGCCCGAACCACGGTCTTACACCAACCGGATCAGGCGCCGGCCGACCCATTCCAGCGTCAGCAGGAGCATGATGAGCAGCAGGGCCAGCGGGGTGTCCCAGAGCGTCTCCTGCTCGGGCGTGCCCACGAGGCGCACGCCGCGCTTGGGGAGCAGGTCCGGGAGGGAGGCGAGTTGGTCGGGCGTGAGGACCCGGCCGCCGGTCGCCTCGCTGAGCGCGGCGAGGGCGGCGTGGTCCGTTTCGGGGTGGCGGAGTTCGTCGTCGGGGAGCCAGACCTCAAGGTCGGCTTCGAGGCGCTCGCCGGCCAGGAGCGGGTCGGTGACCTCGATGCGGTACCGGCCGCTCTCGGTGGGGATCCACGTGGAGCCGAACTGGCGCGTGGGGCCGCCGATGCCGTCGGGCCCACCGCCGCCCTCGGGGGCGAGCGTGATCTCGGCGGGCGCGGGGGGCTCCTCGCCGGGAGCGGGGAGGCGGGTGATGCGGACGCGGAGGGAGGTGGGGCCGGCGTCCACGAGGCGCTGGTCGATCAGTTCCGTGCTGATGCGCACCGGCTGGTCCACCTCGGCGCGGCGGGGGCGGACTTCGATGACCGCCGAGCGGCCGGCACGGGCGAGACTCTCGCGCCCCAGCAGGCGGACCATCTGGAGCCAGAAGCGCTCGGGAAGGAACTCGCCGCGGCCGTAGCGCCAGCGCCAGATCTCGTCGGTGCCGACATAGAGGACGCGGCCGGCGCCGAAGCGCATGGAGACGACCAGCGGCGCGGCGTCGCTGACGGCCTCCGGCCGCGCGGTGGCGAGGACTTCGGCGGTGGGCTTGAGGATGTCGGGGGCGATGCGCTGCGCCCAGCGGAGGCTGGCCCAGCCGGTGCGCGGGTCGGCGAGCATCTGTGGCCACCAGGAGCCGTCGGCGCCGGGAGCGTCGGCGAGGCGGAGGACGCCGTAGCGCTCCGCCGCGGGGGCGGGGGAGACGACCACGGGTTCGCCCCAGTCGCGGACGACGGCGCTCCCGACGCTGCCGATGGACATGGGGAGCAGGTCGGCCAGCGGCGTGGCGGCCCAGGCGTTGGGCGTGGCACTCTCGCCGCCGATCCAGAGCAGGCCGGCGCCGCTGGCGCCGACATGTTCGCGGAGTTGGCGGAGTTGCTCCTCGGTGAACAGTTCCGGCCGCACGTCGCCCATGATGACGACGTCGAACTGCTTCCACTCCTCGGGGCTGGCGGGGAGGGCCAGGAGCGTCTGGTCCCCTTCCTGCACGAAGCGCTTGCCCTCGGCCAACAGCAGGGCGGCGGACTGGATCGAGTCCTCACGCAGGAGCAGGTTCTTGACGTAGCGGTACTCCCAGCGCGGGTAGCCGTCGAAGTAGAGCACGCGGAGCGGGCGGTCCTCGAGGTCCAGGGCGATCTCGGCCTCGTTGTTCTCGGCGACCAGGTCGGAGCCGCTGGGGCGGAGGCGCACGAGCCAGCGGTTCTCGCCGGCGGTTCCGCCCTCGTCGGGGCCGCGGGGACGGCCGGTCAGGGTGATGCTCCTGCTGTCGGAGCCGGCGGCCTGCCGACCCGGATCTGTGTCGTCGATGCGGCGTTCGTCGAGAACCAGGCCGGTGGCGCGGTCCACGAGTTGGATCGTTCCCCAGTTCCCCTGGCCGGCCTCGCCGATCGTCTCCAGTTCGACGGCGACCGGGACGAGGTCGTTGACGAACGCGACCTTCGGGGCCTCGACGGCGCGGATGCCGACATCCAGCACGGGCTCGGCGCTGCCGAGAGCGACGCTGAAGACGGGGACCTTCTCGGCCTGGAGGCGGCGGAGGGCCGCGCGGCCGGGCTCGTCGATGCTGCGGCCGTCGGAGATGAGGACAACGCCCGCGAGAGGACGGGCGGCGGCGCGGCGGAGGGCCGCGTCGATCGCGCGGCCGATGGCGGTGCGCCGGCCGGCGGGCTCGCCGAGTTGGACGGGCAGGGCGGCCGAAGCATCCTCGCCCTTCTTGAGTTCGTACGCCGCACCGTCGAAACCGAGCCAGACGACGACGCGCTCGGCGGCGAGGTCTTCCCAGACCTTGCGGCTGCGCTCCAGCGCGGTCCGGAGTTGCTCTTCGCGGGCGAGCCGCGCGCCCTGCGTCTGGTCCCCGGGGACGTCGCGGATCTGCATGGAGGCGGAGCGGTCGGCGAGGATGAGGACCCAGTCGCGCTCCTCAACCTCGTTCTTGCGGATCAGGCGCGGGCCGGCGATGAGCACCACGACGAGGATCAGCAGCAGCGCGCGGAGGGTGGCCAGGGCCGCGCGGGCACGCACCGAGCCCTCAAGCCGGCGGTAACTCCACCACGCGGCGGCGGCCGCGCCGAGGACGACCAGCGCCCAGCCCCACGGCGGGAGGCCGCGCTCGAAGCCGAACTCCACGCCCTCCTGCCCGAAGCGGAGCGTGCGCAGGTCCAGGAGCCATTCCCACAGGGCGCTCATGCGGCGGCCTCCCGGAGGCTCGGGACCGGGCCTGCGTCGGCGTGGCTGGCCCAGCGCGCCAGGACGATCTCGATCAGGGCGAGGGCCGCGGCGGCGATGAGGAGCGGGAGGGAAATGGGCGGGCCGCTGTCGTCGCCGCTCAGGAGTGAGGCGAGCGCATCACTCCCCGCGGCGGCGGGTGAGCCGGGGGCGGCCGCGCGGCCGAACTGGTCCTCGGAGAGCACGGCGACCTCGGCCCCGCCGCCGGCGGCGGTGCGCAGCCAGCGCTCGACATCGGCGGCGGCCTGCGGCGTGACGGCGCCGGCGCGCGGGTCGGGGTTGACGGCAACGATGCCGCGGTCGGAGCCGCGATCGTCCACGGCGCGCCAGGCGCCGGCGTGGCGGATGGGCTCGGCGGTGACGCCGGCGCTCTCGACGCGGAGCGTGGCGGGACCCGCGGGTTCCTCCGCGGCGGCGCCGCCGCGGCGCTGCTGGTCGATGCGGACCAGTTCGACCGCGCGGCGCGGGGCGGGGAGATAGCGCCCGGCGGTCCCCCACCACGAGCCGCGGGCGCGGCCGACGCCCTGGCGGACCAGTTCCTGCACCAGCGGCACCATAAGCGGGCGCGCCGGGAGGTCGGTCCACGAGAGATCGAGGGCCGTGCCGAGGTACACAACCAGCCCGCGACCGCCGCCGCCACCCGGAGTTGTGCCCGATGTGCCGGCCTCGGACTCCTGCTCGCGCGGGGAGCCGGCCCACAGGAGAACCGGGCCGTCCTCCAGCCTGAGGAGGCTCTCGGAGGCGTCGGGCGCGCGGCCGTTGTCGGCCATGATCATGGGCAGGGCGCGGAAGACGGTGACGGGGGCGAGGAGTTCCTCGAGTTCGGGGCGGAGCAGCGCAAGAACGTCGGTTGGGCTGCCGCCCTCACCGCCGGGAGCGACAGGCGGGGCGATGATGCGCGGCGGGCTGCCGGCGCCGCTTGGATCGCCCACGACGGCGGCCTCGCGCGCCAGCGTCCACGGCAGGCCGAGGGTCCGCATCATCGTGTCGGCCCAGGTGTGGACCGTGATGTCGGCGGGGGGCATGACCATGACCATGCCGCCGCCGTCCACGAAGCCGCGGACGCGGCGCCACATGTCTTCGCTGAGCAGTTCCGGGCGCGGGAGGATGAGGGCGTCGAGGCGGGCGAGGCGGCCGACGTCGAGCGCGCCGGGCTCGATGTCGGCGACGTCGATCGCGCCCGCGTCGGCACCGACGGCGTCGGCCGCGGGGCGAAGGGCGAGTTTGAGCCACTCGCCGGCGGGGAGTTGGTCGATGCGGCCGGCGTCGCCGAAACGGCGCAGGGCGACGATGCCGACGCGGAGCGTGCGCCGAACCTCGACCGGGCGGCGCCAGACGTTGTCGCCGGTGACGGCGTCGGCGTCGATACTGGCTTCGAGCAGCGCGGGACCGGCGCGCTCGTCCGCGCCATCGCCCGCGACGCCGCCGACGGTGATCGAGACGGGGACGACGCCGGAGGCTTCCTCCTGGCCGGCGGCGAAGCGGACGACGCCGCGGCCGGTGCCGGAGAGCGCCCCGGGAGCGGAGTCGGCTTGGCCGGGGCGCGAGAGGCGCACGCGAACGCCGACGGCGCCGGCCTGGCCGACCGCCGCGCCGCTGCGCCGGAGCGTGACGCGGACCTGCTGGCCCGCGGCGGCGCTCCCCTCGCCGGGGCCGGCGATGACGAGCGAACGGAGCGGCTCGACGCCGGCGATGGAGATGTTGTCGAGCGCGCGGCCCTCGGGAGGGGCGCTGGCGATCACCGTGACGCCGTCGGGGAGTTTGGGCAGGGCGCTGTCGAGTTCGGCGGAGCCTTCGAGGAAGTCGCTGAGGACGACCACGACGGTGCGGGCCCGCGCGGCGTCGGCCTGGCGCTCGCGGTCGGCGGTGATGGCCGAGCCGGCGATGGCCAGAGCGCCGGCGACGTCGGTGCGGGAGTCGGTGGGCGTGACGCTCGCGACGAGCCGGCGCACGGCGTCGATGTCGCCCGAAGGAGGGACGACGATGGGGTCGGCGGGGCCGCCCATCGTGATCAGCGCGACGCGGTCGCCGACTTCCGCGCCGCCAGCGGCACCGGTGGCAAGTTGCGCCAGCACGCGCTCGGCGGCGGCCTTGTGGCGGGAGAGGGCGTTCTCGTCGGCCGCGCCGCCGCGGATCGCGGTGGCCGTGGAGGCCAGGCCGTTGTCGATCAGCAGGTAGACGGTGCGGCCGCCGGGGGCGGGCCCGAGGCCGCGCAGGAGCGGGCGGGCGATCGCGAGCCCCAGGAGCAGAACGAGCAGGCACCTGGCGGCGAGGAGCAGCCACTGCTCGAGCATGAGGCGGCGGCGCTGGCGGCGGTAGGCCTCCAGCAGGAAGCGCATCGCGCCCCACATCACCGGCTTGCGCCGGCGGCGCATGAGCAGGTGGATGAGGATCGGGATCGCGACGCAGGCGATCCCCGCCGCGGCCAGGCCCCAGTGGAGGAAGGTCACCGGCGGCCCTCCTCAGAAGCGGCACACTCACCACAGAGACACAAAGACCACACAGAAGAAAGCAGGGATTGGCACACGATCGCTCGACGCCCCACGCGCCCAGCGGTTCCGTGCGACCAAACTCGTGCCTTGAACCCCATTCTGCTTTCTCTGCGTTCTCTGTGCCTCTGTGGTGAACCCGTCTTCAACCGGACTTGCCGCGTTTGATCCCGGCGTTGCGCCGGGCCATGAAGGCGGCCATCGGCGGGCCGAGCCAGTCGTGGGTGCTGACGAACTGGTAGTCGAAGCCGAAGCCGCGGGTGATTTTCTGGATCGCCTCGCGGTGCTCGCTCAGGGCCTCCAGGTATGCCTTGCGGATTGCCCGCGGGTTGACGCGCAGGCGTGGCTCGCCCTCGAGCCCCTCGAACGGCGCGGTCTCGGAGAGATCGAACTCGGTCTCGGCCCGGTCCATCACCTGGAAAACGATCATGTCGTGGCGGCGATGCCGCACGCGGGCGAGGGCCGAGCGGTACTCCTCCGGGTCGATGAACAGGTCGCTGATGAGGGCGATGAGGCAACGGTTGTTCAGTTTGGCGAGCACCTGGTCGATGACGCGGCCGATGTTGGTCGGACGGTCCACCGGCTGGGTGGACAGGGCGCCGACGATCTGGCGCCACTGGCCCTGGGCGCTGGAGCGCTTCAGCAGCGAGCGGACCTCGTCGGCGAAGACGGCCAGACCGGCGCGGTCGCCCTGGCGCAGCGCCATGTACGACAGGGCCGCGGCGACCGCGGTCGCGTGGTCGAACTTCGTCCAGTTCGCCCCGCCGCGCGGGTTGGCCGCCTTGCCCACGCCCGAGGCGTCGGCGAACGTGCGGCTGCCGAAACTCATCGATCCGGAGGAATCCACCAGCACCATGAGGTCGAGGTTGGTCTCCTGCTGGTACTGCTTGAGTTGGAGTTTGTCGGTGCGGCCGTAGACCTTCCAGTCGAGGTAGCGGATGTCGTCCCCCGCCACGTACGGCCGGTGCTGGGCGAACTCGACGCTGAACCCCTGGTACGGCGAGCGGTGCGCCCCGCTCATCACGCCCTCGACGATCATCTTGGCCCGCAGTTCGAGCGTGCCGAGGCGGGCGAGAGTCTGCGGGTGCAGGTAGAGTTGGGCGTCGGCCTCGGGAGCCCGCCCCCCCGCTCCCCCCCCCGCTGCCCGCGTTCCAAGCGCACCGCCCGCGCCACCCGGTCCCCCGACCCCGGACGCCTGGGTTGCCGCTCCGTCGGCCATTGCCACCATGGTACCGCTGTTGGAAGCATGCGGTTCGGGTCGGCCGCGGTCTGGACGATGGCGGAGGACGCCCCGACGCTTCGTTTAGACTCCGGCGAGGGATGTTCCCTTCACACCACGCAGCGCAACGCTCCCCTTCGCGATGAGCCTGCTCGTCGCGTGGAAGGCGTGGGAAGAGAAAGCAACGCTTCGGCGTCAGCGCGCCGCGCGGCGGTCCCGCCCGCGCCGCCTCGCGCCGCAACCCTGACCGGCCTTCCTTATCTCCCTCACGCCCCCACCGCCGCCACGGGGTCCGCCACGCGGCGGCGGAGTTCGTCGATGCGCTCGTACGGCCCCTCGAGCATCACCTCGTCGCCGGCTTCCAGCACCGCCCGCGGCGGGGGGAACAGTTCCGTCTCCGCGGACGCCGAGGCCGGGCGCGCCGGGCGGCGCTCGACGACGCCGCAACCGTAGTGCTCGATGATCTCGCCGACGGTGCGCCCCTCCAGCGGCCCGCCGCGCACGATCCGCGTGCGCATCGACACCACGAGGCGGTCGCCCACGACGACCCCGCCGACGATACTCTCCTCCACGGCCTTGAGGGCGAAGGCCGGCGCGGAGATCGCCGCCTGGCTCATGGCGATCTGGATGCCGAAGCCCTCCTGCACCTTGTCGGCCATGTTCTGGTCGAACATGCGGAGGATCACGCGGACGTGCGGGGCGAGCCGGCGCGCGTCCAGCGCGATCTCAAGGTTCGCCAGGTCGTCGGTGGTGGCCAGGACGATGCAGCGGGCCGCGGCGATGTTGGCGTCCTGCAGAATCAGTTCGCGCCGGGCGTCGCCGACGATCAATGGCGAGCCGTCGCGCCGCACGTCCTCGAGGAACTGGTTCTGCGGGTTGGCCTCGATGACGACCACGCGCTCGCCGAGTTTGCGCAGCAGCGTGAACGTCCGGTACCCCAGCCGCCCCAGCCCCACGAGCACGATGTGGTTCGACATGCCGCCAGCCATGATCCTGCACCACCTTCTTTCCGACCGCTGCCGGTCGCGCAGCAGCGAGGCGAACTCGACGATCGCGTCCACCAGCACCGCGACGCCGATCACCGGGACGACGAAGAACAGCCCCTGGAGCACCGGGCTCTCGGGGAACTCCTCCGGGACCTCGCCGAAGACCAGGGCCCAGGTGTAGTACATCCCGCGCACGAACGTGTGTCCGCGATCGGGCTCCAGCACGCGGAAGAGGATCGCCCCGGTCACCAGCAGCGCGGCCATGCCGGCCAACTGCATCCACAACTGCGAGACGACGGCGCGGAGGAAGCACCACTCGCGCCACAGGCGCTCCCGCACCCCCAGCCCGTCCCGCCCGCCGCCGTGGCGGCCGACGATGCGCAACCTGTCGATCCGCAGCGAATCCACGCCGACACCGTACCGGCCGCGGGCGGCCGCCGCCAGCCGGTCACCCCTGGGCGGGGGGCGGCGTCTGCTCGCTAGCCAGCGCGGCGGCGCCCGGAACGGCCACGCCGGGGACGGCCGTGATGACCCGCGGCCCCACGCCCCGCATGCCGCGACTGGAGGTGGCCCGGATGTCGTCGATGATGAGGTAGCACCCCGGGTCGAGTTCGCGGGCCCGCCGCGCGACGTCCATGGCCGTCTTGCGCCGGGTCTCGATGAACAGCATGGTCACGTGGCCGTCCTTGCCGCGGCCGTCGAACTCCGTGACGCCGTACCCCTCGCCGCGGAGGATCGCGGCGATCTCCGGCCCGCGCCGGGAGAAGACGCGCACGACCTGCTCGCCGTGGGCCATCCACCCCTCCAGGCTGATGCCGACGTAGTTCCCCGTCGCGAAGCCCAGGGCGTAGGCCACCGCGTACCACGGCTTGTCCCAGATGTGCGTGACCACGCTTGCGACGGCGGTGAGCCAGATCAGCACCTGCACGAAGGCCAGGCACCAGGCGCGGCCGCGCCTGCCGTGGACCACGGCGAACAGACGAAGCGTGTCGAGCGAAACGTCGGCGATCCTCGCGCTGAAAATGGCGAGGGAGATCAGGATCTCGAGCGCAACACCTTCCATGGGTGCGTGGGCCTCCCGGTCCGTCGGGGCGGACTCTAGGACCGGGTGGGCCGCGGCCGCCGCGACCCCTGGCCCGCCACCGCCGCGGCCGGGGAAGCGTCAGCAGGGATTGCCGACCTGGCCCAGCCAGGCGCTCAGGAAGGCGGAGATGTCGGAGGAGTTGACGCTCCCGGAACCGTCGAAATCGGCCTCGAGGGTGCCGGCCTGGACGCTCTGGAGCCAGGTGCTCAGGAAGGCGCTGATGTCGGAGGAGTTGACCGCGTCGCTGCCGTCCCAGTCGGTGGTGCACCCACCGAGGATCCAGAAGTCCATCGGGCTGGAGTCGAAGCCGGTGTTGCCGTCGGCGTCGCGGGCGACGACGCGGATGCGGCCCCGGCGCACGAAGCGGTCGGGCACCGTCCAGTTGAACGTGCCGAGCTGGGTGTGCGCGATGTTGGAGGCCAGGACCTCGTCGTAGGTCTCGCCGCCGTCGGTGCTCAGCAGGATGTCGATCCCGGTGACGGCCTCCTCGTCGTCGGCGAGCCAGCGGATCTGGAGGTTGGAGCCCGGGGTGAGGCGCTCGCCGGAGCGGAGGGAGCGGAGGTAGGCCGTGGGAACCTGCCCGCCGCCGGGCGCAGGCTCGCCCAGGTGGGCCGGGACGTGCATGACGATGCAGTGCATGACGCCCGCGTACGAAACCAGCGCTTCGCAGTTGATGCCGACGATCCGGTGATCGGGCAGGGTGCTCTGCCAGGCGGCCAGAGCCGCGGCGTTGTGCGTCTGCATCGTGGTCTGCGTGTACTGCGGGACCAGCACCAGCCCGTTGACCATCACGACGTTCGTGTAGGTGTAGTGCACGCCGCCGATGTTGCGGGCCGGGATGCGGGTGACCGTGTAGCCGCGGTCGGCCATGAAGGCCGCCGCGTTGTTGCAGATCTGCGCCGCCTCGTTCTGGGCCGGAGTGCCGTTGCTGATGAAGTCGCTGATGACCACCTTGTCGTCGCCGCAGACCTGCATCCACATGTCGATGTGGCGCGTGGCGTCCACGGTGGTGCTGAAGCCGGGGAAGATGTGCGTGCTGAGGTTCTGGAAATCCTGCCAGTGCTGGACGATCTGCTCCGGCGTCTGCGTCGGGTTCTCGTCGACGATCAGTTCGGTGGCGTAGGAGCGGTGAAGGCCGTCGAGGTGGTAGTTCCCGCCGCCGTGGATGAGCGGAATCGTGAACAGCGCGTGGCGCTTGATGCCGCTGAAGTACTGCGGCAGGATGTCGTCCAGCGGGCGCGGGCGGTTGTACGTGTGGTCCACGACCGCGCGGCACTGGCCCATGTAGATGTAGCGAGGGCCGTAGTCACGGATCCAGATCGAGTCCGTCGGGCGGACGACGAACTGGACCTTGCTCATGTTCACGCCGACGTTGGCGAGTTGGGTCGCGACGGTGTTCTGCTCCGTCACGTCGTCCACGACGATGTAGACGCGGGCGTAGGCGCCGCCGCCGGGCACGCCGGTGGTGATCTCGCGGATCATCTGGGCCTGGATGGTGTTCCACGTCGTCAACCCCTCCCACGCGAAGAGGATGCCGTCCATCGGCGCATACTCGGGGGGGCAGTAGACCGGACCCTCGGGCGGCGTCGGGCCGCGGAGGTCCGCCTCGGCCGTGATCGGGTGCAGCCGGATCCACTCGGCCTCCTCGGGCGTGAGCGACCGCGGGATCGGCGCCCCTTCGGGGTACTGCGGACGCATCACCGGCTCCGGCTCGGCCTTCTGGGCGGCGGCGGGAAGGGCGGCAGCGCCAAAGCAGGCCGCGACGAGCAGAGCAGCGGTGTCGATCGAACGCATGTTTCGGTCCCCGTTCGGTCTTTCTGAGGTGTGCAACGCCCGCCGATGCCGGCGCGCGGAGGCACGCGGTGCGCGTAGGCCCAGCCTACCGCGCCACCGCGGGGAGGCCAACCCTCATTGCAGGTTCCGGCCGCTTCCGGACGGCTCAGCAGGATCCGTTGACGCCGGCAAGCCACGCCGTGAGGAAGGCGCTGATGTCCGTGGAGTTCGTCGTTCCGGAGGCGTCAAAGTCGGCGGTGCAATCGCTCGCGTTGACCGACGCCAGCCAGGTCGTCAGGAACGCGCTGATGTCGGTGGAGTTCACCGTGCCGTCCTCGTTCCAGTCGGCGCGGCAGAAGGTGGTGCCGACGAAGATGTCGGCGTGGTCGAGGTTGATCCACCCGATGTTCTCACCCCACGCGTAGCCGCGCAGCCGCCGGGCGGCTCGGTCGAGCCGGGCGGGCTGGGGCGGGGTGGCCATGGCGCCGCCGGCGAAGTTGATCCACCCGACGTTCTCGCCCCACGCCAGGCCGGTGAGCGAGCCGTCGGCCTCGATGTTGACGCCGAAGTCATCGCCGGTGACGTTCATGTACTCGCCGCAGCCGCCGGGGGTGCCGTCGCCCAGGTTCACCCACCCGACGTTCTCCATCCAGATGAAGCCTGACATGAATGTGTTGCGGATCCGGACGCCCTGGGTGCCCCCGTTGGCGTCGCGCCAGTTCATGTAGCCGCAGTTCTCGGACCACGAGTACTTGTTAGCGCTGGTGATATTCGTCTGGGCCAGGGCCGGCGCACCAAGGGCGATCGGGGCGAGGGCGGCGAGAATGGCGCGGGGCTTCAGCATGGCTGGACTCCTCTCAACTCGACGGCTCGGGCCGAGGACGCTCGGACCCCCCGAGCATAATGCACGAATCGGGCGATGTCAGCACCCAAGACGCACAAGACGCCGGGTCCCCCACCCAAAGGTGACGCGGGCGGTCGGTGCAGGACGGCTCACAAGTCCGCCCGCCGCGGCCGCTAGCATCGCGCGGAGGGACCGCCCCATCCGGGGGAGCCGGGTGGCGGCCGGGGCTCCGCGGGGGTGCCGGGCGGCGGGAAGAGGGAATCCGGGGAGGAGGGGAAAAGGGGGCAGGAAAGGGGACATCCATGACCATGCTGCTCAAATCCGAGGACGGCTCGGAGTTCGAACTCGGGCTGATCGAGGATCGCCTGCCGGAGATCCAGGACGGCTTCGGCGACTCGGCCCACCTGACCGTGTCGTTCCGGGTCGCCACACCCGAGGAGTCGTGGGAGGAGACCAGCCCGTCCTTCAACACCTTTGAACTCAAGAACCTGGTGGAGTGGCTGGAAACGGTTGCGGACGCCAGCGTCGGGGACAGCGACCGCGGCGACGCGGCCGAACTGGACCTGCTGGAGCCGGAACTGAACTTCCGCGTGATCCGGGACACCGGGAAGGAGGTCGTCCTCCGCGTGGGGTTCCACCTCGAAGACCGGCCGGCGGAGTTCGACGTCGATACGCCGACCGACGAGGCGTCGCACGTGGACCTGCGCGTGTCGCGGGAGCATTTGCGCCTCGCCGCCGCCCAGTTGCGCGAGGACCTCGAGACCGTGGGGCGCGCGGTGACGAACAACACGGGGTACACGACCCTGGGGGCGGCGCTCAAGGACGATCTGCTCGGCGAGGGTGAACTCGGCGAGGTGCGTCCGCCGACGGAGGACCTCGGCCTGACGCCGCACGAGGTGGACGAGGAAGGCGTCGGCTTCGGGACCGGCCTGGACGAGGGGGAGGAGGCGATCATGGGCGACGTCGTCCACGGCGAGGACAACGACGACGACGAGGAGATCGGCTGACGCCACCGCGCCGGTCGGCTCGCCGCATTCGCGCCCAAGACATAAATCTGTCCGTTGCACAGCGGCGGGCGATGTCGCCCGGGACGTAAACTCCCCCATGCCGCCGCTGCCGGAAGATCCCACGCAGAACCTGACGTTCGACCCGTCGGGGTCCGGGGCGGCGGGGGCCGACCCAACGGTGGCGGGCGCCGGGATCGTGCTCAACGGCGCGACGATCGGGCCGTACCGGGTGCTGTCGCTGCTGGGCGAGGGGGGCTTCGGCGACATCTACCTCGCGGAGCAGGCCGCGCCCGTGCGCCGGCCGGTGGCGCTGAAGGTCATCAAGCCGGGGATGGACTCGCGCCAGGTCGTCGCCCGCTTCGAGCAGGAGCGGCAGACGCTGGCGCTGATGGACCACCCGGGGCTGGCCCGCATCTACGACGCGGGCGTCACGCCGCCGGCGCTGGGATCGCGCCCGTACTTCGCGATGGAACTGGTCCGCGGCGAGCCGATCCACCGCTACTGCGAGCACGAGCACCCGACGCTCGAAGAGCGCGTCCGCCTGATGATCCAGGTGTGCGCCGCGGTGCAGCACGCGCACATGCGGGGGATCATCCACCGCGACCTCAAGCCGTCGAACATTCTCGTGGAGACGGTGGACGGCAAGCCGGTCCCGAAGGTCATCGACTTCGGCGTCGCCAAGGCGCTGCACGGGCCGCTGTCCGACTCGACGCTCCACACCGAAGCCGGCCAACTCGTCGGCACGCCGGAGTACATGGCACCCGAGCAGGCCCGCGGGTCGGTGGACATCGACACCCGCGCCGATGTGTACGCGCTGGGGGCGATCCTGTACCACCTGCTCACGGGCGTCCCGCCGCTGGAGTCCAGCACGCTGCGCGGCGGGGCCGAGCGCGGCTTCATCCAGAAACTCATCGAGGAGCAGGTCCCGCCGCGCCCCTCGGATCGCATCGCGACCCAGATCCGCACCGCCGACGCGAGCGCCCGCGGGGCGCCGGAGGACCCGCGCACGCTCTCGCGCCGGCTCCGCGGCGACCTGGACTGGATCGTGATGAAATGCCTCGAGAAGGAGCGCGCCCGCCGCTACGCCTCCGCGAGCGAACTGGCGGCGGACCTGGAGCGCTACCTCCGCAACGAGCCCGTCACGGCCGGGCCGCCGTCGGCCTCGTACCGCATCGGCAAGTTCGTCCGCCGCCACCGCGTCGCGGTGATCGGCGTCGCGGGCGTCGCCGTGGCGCTGGTGCTCGCGGCGGCGGGGACGGGCGCCGGCATGGCCTGGGCCATGCGCGAGCGGTCCCGCGCCGAGGCCGCCCGGCGCGATTCCGACGCCGTGACCAACTTCCTCACGGACATGCTCGCCTCGGTCGACCCTTCCGAGAAGGGCGGGCGGCGGGATGTGACCGTCAGCGAAGTTCTCGACCGTGCCGCGGCCAAACTCGCCTCCGGCTTCGAAGACCGCCCGCTCATCGAGGCCCGCCTGCGCCACGCCATCGCCAACTCGCTGCGAGCCATCGGGCGGCTGGATGATTCCGAGCCGCACCTGCGCCGGGCGCTGGAACTGCGCCGAGCGCACCTGGGCGCCAACCACCTGGACACCCTGCGCGCGCTGGCGAATCTCGCGTCGCTGCGCCTCGAGCAGGGCCGCCTTTCCGAAGCCCAGCAACTCACCTACGACGCGGTCGAGGGCCTCCGCGCCACCCTCGGGCCCGACCACGCGATGACGCTGGGCGTGATGAACAACCTGGCCCAGCTCTACGAGCGCCTCGGGCGCGCCGCCGACGCCAAGTCGATCCAGCGCGAAGTCCTCGATGGGCAGCGCCGCACCCTCGGCGACGCGCACGAGTACACGCTGGGTTCGATGCTCAACCTGGCGTCGCTGCACCAGGCCGACGGCGAGTTCGACCAGGCCCGCTCGCTCCTCAACGAAGCCCTCGATGGCTTCAGGCGCCACCACGGCCCCGACCACCCCGGGACGCTGCTGGCCCAGAGCAACCTCGCCATGCTCCTGAGTGCCCGCGGCGAGCACGACGCGGCCGAATCGCTCCAGCGCGGCGTGCTGGAATCGCGCCGGCGCGTGCTGGGCGAGGAGCACCCGGGAACGATCGGCACGCTCACCAACCTGGGGCTGATCCTCGGACGCGCCGGCCGCGCCCCGGAGGCCGAGGAGACCTACGCCCGCGCCTGGAACCTGGCCCGCGACCACCTGGGCCCGACGCACCCGACGACGGTCACCACCGCCCTGAACCTGCTGGCCGCCCTGGAGGCCCAGGGGTGGCCCGAGCGATCGCACACCACCGCGGCCCGCGTGCTGGCCGCCGTTGGCGCCCTGGCCGCCGCACCCGACGCCCCGCCCCTCACGCTCAACAACACCGCGTGGTTCATGCTCACGGCCGAACCCGCGGAGTTGCGGAACCCCACGGGCGCCCTGCCCCTGGCCCGCCGGGCCGTCGAACGCGCCCGCGCGGACAACAACCCGGATCTGTGGATGTACCTCGACACCCTCGCCAAGGCCGAGCACGCCGCGGGCGATGCCGCAACCGCCGCGGCGTACCAGCGCGAGGCGATCACCCTCATCCCGCCGCACGGGGAGCGCTTCCGCGACGAGATGCGTGAGCGGCTGGAGATGTACGAGGCCGCCGCCGGCAGGTAACCGCCCTCACGGCCCCCCGCCGTCACCCGCGTCCGCGTCGATGGGGGGTGGGTGGTCCGCAAGCGACCGCCGACGCTTGCGCCCCCAGAAGTCGAACCCCGCGGCGACGCGCTCCGCCGGCAGCAGGCCCAGCATCACCACGCCCAACTCGTACAGGCCGTACAGCGGCCCGGCCAGCAGCAGCATCGAGATCGGGTCCGCGGGCGTCAGCACCGCCCCGAGCACCGCGCACACCATGATCGCGTGCCGCCGGTACCTGGTCAGCACCGCCGGCTGGATGATCCCCGCCCACCCCAGCAGCAGCACCACTACCGGCATCTGGAACGCCACCGCGAAAGCCAGAGCGAACGACAGGATCATGCTCACGTACTCGCTCACGCGGTACTGCTGCATGACCGGCCCCGTCCCGACCAGGGGGATGGTGAGTACCAGCGGCGCGCCGTCGCGCTCGCGGACCGCGACTCGCATCTCCTTCAGCGGCCCGTTGATCCACATTTCCCCCGGCTGCGGATCCGGAGGGTCGGCCTCCAGCACCGGCGTCTGCGGCAGCACGATCCCGGGCGCCAGCGGCGCGGTGCGCGCCGCCGATTCCCCCGGCAGCCCGACCGATCCGAAGTTGACGAAGAACGCCAGCACGACCGGCAGCATGACGTAGTACATGAACGCCACGCCGATGACCGTGAGGAGGATCGAGAACGGCGCCAGCAGGTACGCGAACCGCCGCTCGTTGGGGTACAACCCCGGCGAGACGAACAGCCACAACTGCCACAGCACCCACGGCGAGCCGACTAGGATCGTGATGATGAAACTGATCCGCATGTAGGCGTAGAAGAACTCGAGCACGCCCGTCTGCTGGAACTTGGATGGCAGATCGGCGGCCCGCAGCGCTTCCCGCGCCGGCTCCATCAGGAACAGCACGATCGGCTTGCCGACCAGCAGCGAAAGGACGAAGATCGGCGCGATCCCCAGCAGCGCGTAGATCAGCCGCCGGCGCAGTTCCTCCAGATGCTCGCCGAAGGGCATGATGGCGTCGCTGAGGGTGCGGTCCATGGCGGGCCCCGGCGGGGCACTCTTTACCGAGCGCCGCGGGAAAGGGGAGGGGGAGGATATCCGGTCCTTCACCGGCCGATCCCGGTAACACTTCGGGTGCCGCCGCCCGATTCGATGACGGAACGCCCCCGCCGGCGCGTCCCAGTGGGGAGCCGCGGAGCAGCAGGTGAACGGAACCGGACAACCCACGCCCGCTTCGGGAGGGGTCGCCAGGGGCGAAAGCCTCGCCGCCGCCGCGATCGCCGGCGACGCCGACGCCCTGCGCGCCCTCTGGCAGCGGCACCGGCGATGGGTCGCCGCGATCCTGCTGGCCCACAAGCCGCGGGACGCGGACCTGGACGACCTGCTCCAGGACGTCGCGGCGATCGTGGTCGCCAAGGTCGGCGACCTGCGGGACGAGGGGGCGCTGCGGCCGTGGCTGCGGACCGTGGCGATCAGCGTCGCCCGCACCGCCGCCCGCAAGCGGAACCGCGGCGCGGCCGGCTGGCTGCGGCGGGCCATCTCGCTCGGCGCTCCGGAGGCGCTCCCAAGCGCAGCGACACCGGGCCCGGACGCCGACGACGACACCCCCGCGGTCAGCGCCGCGGTGCGAGAGGAAGGAAGGCGGCTGATGGAACTGGCCGCACAGATCCCCGAGGGCTACCGCGAGCCGCTGCTGCTCAAGTGCGTCCGCGGGCTGAGTTACCGGCAGATCGGCGAGATGCTCGGCCTGCCGGAGACCACGATCGAGACCCGGATCGCCCGCGGCCGGCGCATGCTGCGCGAACTGGCCGAGCGTGACCGGGAGGAACGAACCAACAACGGGCGGGCGGGGGCGCTTGCATCCGTGACGCGAGCGAGGTGAGACCATGAACGACCAGCGCGACAACCCGGAACTGATCGACGACGGCGACGAACCGCTGCTGAGCCGGCGCGAGATCCTCGTCAGCCGCGTCGTGGACGGCGAGGCCACCGACGCCGAGTGGGAAGAGTTCCGCGCCATGGCGGATGCGGAGTTCGCCGGCGCGGACCGCTGCGCCTGGCGCGAACTGGCCGAGAGCCAGCGGACGCACGCGGTGCTCAGCGCCGCGCTCGGGCCGTCGCTGGCGGCGGCCGAGCGCGTGAACCTCCCCACCGGCCGGGTCGCGATGCGCGTGGACCGCCGCGGCACGACTTCGCCGGTCGTGCTGCGCTTGGGCAGTTACGGCGGATGGCTCGCGGCCGCCGCCGCGGCGCTGATGATCTGGTTCAACGGCTGGGGGGCGGGGCTGGCCAGGCCCCAGCCTGCCGAGGAAACCTCGGGCGGCGCTCCGCTGGCGGCAAACCTCTTCCACATCGCCACCCCGGAGGACGCCCTCCAGGCGTACAAGACGCTCGGCGGGCGCGAGGGGACGGTCCTGGGCGAGATGCCCGACCGCGTGATGGTCCAGTCCAGCCCCCTGAGCGAAGGCCAGGGCTTCGAGGTGATCTACATCCGCCAGATCGTCGAGCGGCGGCTGGTGCCGGACCTCTACCGGGCCGCGCTGGACGAGGGGGGCAACGCCGTCCTCATGCCCGTGCGGATCACCATCCCGGGCGGGCCGGATTGACCGCTCCCGATACCTCTCCCGTGACGGATGCGGCCCCGGCGCGCATCCATGCTCCGGACGGACGAGCCCCGACGCAGGCGGGCCGTCAAATCGAGGATAAGGCTCGAAGGAGACGAACCATGGATCTGTGCAGGTTCACCAGGCTCGGAGCGATCGGCGCCGTTGCGACGCTGCTCGCCGCATCACACCCCGCCGCGCTCGGGCAGGTCCGCGTTCAGGTCGGCCAGGACGGCGGGGTGGTCAACCACTCGATGAGTTTCCGGAGCACGCAAGACGGCCGCAGCGTCGCCATCGAGATGCAAAACGACGAGGTCGTCAGCGCCACCATCGACGGCGAGCCGGTCCCCAAGAACCGCATCAAGGTGGACGAGGACAAGGTCACCATCTTCGACGAAAACGGCGACGTCATCTTCGAGATGAACCGCTCCGGCCGCGGCAACGCCTGGATCATCGGGCCCAACCAGCGCCTCTTCGCCCCCAACATGCAGGGCCTCCGCGGCCTGCAGGGCGAACTGCTCGCCCCCGCCGAGCCCCCGCCCGTCATGCTGGGCGTCTCGCTCGCCGAGCCCGACCGCGGCCTGCGCCGCCACTTCGGCCTCGAAGAGGGCAAGGCGACCATGCTCGCGGCGGTCTACGACGACCTTCCCGCCGCGAAGGCCGGCCTCAAGCCCTTCGACATCATCGTCTCGATCAACGGCGACGACGACGCCGGGCAGGACAAGGTGCGCGAGGCGCTCCGCGACGCCAAGGCCGGCAACACCATCACCTTCGGCGTGATCCAGAACGGTCAGCGCAAGGAGGTGAAGGTCGCGCTCGAGGCGTACGACGACAAGCGCCTCGCCGACGCGGCCCGCAAGTACCGCGAGGAGCACGGCGACGACCAGGACGTCTTCCGCTTCGGCGCCCCCTTCGGCGAGGGGCAGTTCCGCTTCTTCGCCCCCGACATGGACCCGGACGAGTTCAGCCGCCGGATGAATGAGCGCTTGGGGGACGAACTCCGCGAGCGTTTCCGCCGGCTCGAGCGCGAGCAGGCCGACCGGGCCCGTGAACTCCTGGAGCAGCACTACCGCATGCGGCAGCGCCCCGGCGAATCCCGCGCCGGCGGCCGCGCCGAAGACGACCGGGCCCGTGAACTCCTGGAGCAGCACTACCGCATGCGGCAGCGCCCCGGCGAATCCCGCGCCGGCGGCCGCGCCGAAGACGACCGGGACAAACTCGACCGCCTCGAGAACCGGCTGGAGCGTCTCGAGCGCATGCTCGAGAAACTCGCCGAGGAAAAGGAGTAAGGCCGCTCCGGGACGCGGCGCGCACCCGGCGGATCAACGGACCGTGTTCCATCACCTGCGGCGGGGTCGGGCCAACGCCGGCCCGGCCCCGCTCTTCATTTCACGCCGTCCGCCCGGCGCCCGTCGGGGCAACCCGGCCGGGCCCACGCCCGTATGATCCACGAACGCGCGCTGCCGAGTGCTCGGCGGCCGCCACGCTTGGATGCACGGGGTTGGGCGTCGGGGGACGACGGAGCGATCCATGCCTGATCCACTCGCCAGGAGCGCCGAGCCCGCCGCGAACCTCGACCCCGAGCAGGCGGTGGCCCACGTCCGCGACGTCTACGACCGCCTCCGCGAGCAGATCCACAAGGTCATCGTCGGCCAGGACGAGGTCGTGGACCAGATCCTGATCGCCATGTTCTGCCGCGGCCACGCGCTCGTGCAGGGCGTCCCGGGCCTCGCCAAGACGCTGCTGATCTCCACGATCGCCCGCACGCTCAGCCTGGGCTTCAGCCGCATCCAGTTCACCCCCGACCTCATGCCCAGCGACATCACGGGCACCGAGGTCATCGAGGAGGACAAGGCCACCGGCGTGCGCGAACTGCGCTTCGTCAAGGGCCCGATCTTCGCGAACGTCATCCTCGCCGACGAGATCAACCGCACGCCCCCCAAGACCCAGGCCGCGCTCCTTGAAGCGATGCAGGAGCACCAAGTCACCGTCGGCGGCACGCAGCACCGCCTCCCCGAGCCGTTCTTCGTCCTGGCGACGCAGAACCCGATCGAGCAGGAGGGCACCTACCCGCTTCCCGAGGCCCAACTCGACCGCTTCATGTTCCAGATCCGCATCGGCTACCCGACCGCGGAAGAGGAAGTCGAGATCGTCCGCCGCACGACCACCGGCGCCCGCGGCACCCCGGAGCCGATCCTCAACGCGCAGGAGATCATGCGGACGCAGGACCTCGTGCGCGCCACGCCCGTGCCCGACCACGTGATCCGTTACGCCCTGCGCCTCGTCCGCGCCACGCGCGTCAGCGAGCCCGTCGATGCCAGCACGCCGCGCCCGCAGATGGTCAAGGACTACGTCGGCTGGGGCGCCGGCCCGCGCGCCAGCGAGTACCTCATCCTCGGCGCCAAGGCCAAGGCGATCCTCACCGGCACGACGAACGTCACCGTCGATCACGTCCGCGCCGTCGCCAAGCCCGTCCTCCGCCACCGCATCCTGACCAACTTCAACGCCGAGGCGGACCAGGTCACCACCGACGCGATCGTGGACGCCATGCTCCGCGACATCCCCGTCGAGGGCACGACCCCCGAGGAGAAGCGGATGATGGAAGCCGCGATGCGGTAAACCCATCCCGCACAGCCTGATCCCCACGAGAACCCCCGGCCGACCGGGGGTTTATTCGTGTCCTTCACCGGAGCACGCCGATCCCCGCCGTCGAGGTCATGCTCTACGACACGGCCGGCCCCTACTACCGCATCGTGCTCTCCAACGCGCGCATCACCCGCGTCGCCCCCGACATCCAGACCGTCTGCGGCGGCGCCACGCACACCGAGACCATCGCCTTCTTCGCGGCCAGCACCACCTGGACCCACCTCGACACTGGCCACACGTTCTCGTACCCGTGATCGGCGACGCTGCTCTGCGCGGCGCGGCCCACCACCCGCACGCACCCCGTGGTACGCTGCCCGCATGACCCGCTGGCTCCGGATCGGGCTCCTTCTCCTCGTCACGGCGCTCGCCGCCTGCACGACCGCAAAGCCATCCGTCTCCCGCGAGCCTCCCCCACTCGCGCCCGCCGGCTCCCACCGCTTCGACCACGCCGCCGTCGCCGCTGACCACCCCGTTGCTTCCGCCGCCGGCGCCGAGATCCTCCGCCGCGGCGGCAACGCCGTGGACGCGGCCGTCGCCACCAGTTTCGCTCTCTCCGTCGTCCGACCCATGTCCTGCGGCATCGGCGGCGGCGGGTTCATGGTCATCCATCTCCCCGACCACCCGCGCCACGACGGCCCCGTCACCGTCGCCATCAACTACCGTGAGACCGCCCCCGCCGCCATCACCCCCGACCACTTCGAGCGCCTCGACGACCCCCACGCCTCGACCCGCGGCGGCCACGCCGTCGCCGTCCCCGGCACCGTCGCCGGCCTCCTCCTCGCGCTGGACCGCTACGGCACCATGGACCGCCGCACAGTCCTGGGCCCCGCGATCGACGCCGCCGAGAACGGCTTCACCGTTGATGCCTACTACGCCGAGGAAGCCCGCGCCCTGATCGCCGAGTTCGAGCGTACGCCTGAATACAAAGATCGCTTCCCCTTCGTCTGGCAGCGCTTCCTCCGCGAGGGTCGCGTCCGCGAGGGCGACACGATCCGCCTCCCCGAGCAGGCCGCCGCCCTGCGCCTCATCGCCGAGCACGGCGCCGATGCCTTCTACCGCGGCCCCATCGCCGACGCGATCGCCGCGGCCGTTGCGCGCGACGGCGGCATGCTGACCGCCTCCGACCTGGCGACCTACACCCCCGCCGTCGTGCCCCCGCTCCGCTTCTCTGCCCTCGGCGGCACGTATCTCACCATTCCCCCGCCGTCTTCCGGCGGCGTCGCCCTCGGCCAGATCATGGGCATCCTCCAACTCCGCCGCTCGACCCTGCTCGCCTCTCCCGGCCGCTGGAACCCGGATGCGATCCACAGCGTCGTCGAGGCCATGAAACACGCCTTCGCCGACCGCGCCGAGTGGATGGCCGACCCCGCGTTCAACGACGTCCCCGTCGAGCGGCTCCTCTCACCCGACTACCTCGCCCAGCGCGCCGCCCTCTTCGACCCGCGGCGCACGCATCCTCCCGCTCTCTACGGCACGCGAGCCCCCCCTCCCCCCGACGACTCCGGCACCAGCCACCTCTGCGTCGTCGATGCCCGCGGCGGCGCCGTCGCCTGCACCGAGACGATCAACCTCGCCTTCGGCTCCCTGCTCGCCGTCCCCGAGTTCGGCTTCGTCCTCAACAACGAGATGGACGACTTCACGACCCGCCGCGGCGTTCCCAATGACTTCGGCCTGGTGCAGTCCCCGCGCAACATGCCCCGCCCCGGCATGCGCCCCCTCTCGAGCATGACCCCCACGATCCTGCTCGACGACGCCGGCCGCGTCCGTCTCGTCGCCGGCGCTTCCGGCGGCCCGCGGATCATCTCCGCCACCGCCCTCGCGATCCTCAATGTAGTGCTCTACGACGACTCCGCCGCCGTCGCTCTCGCGCGGCCGCGCTTCCACCACCAGTGGCAGCCCGACATCCTCTTCATGGAACCCCCCTTCTTCACGCCCGGCCCAACCCCCGACGCCCCCGGCATCGCGGCCGAGATGGCCGCCCGCGGCCACGAAGTCCGCCGCCGCAACGGCATCGCCGCCGTCCAACTCATCCGCCGCACCCGCGACCAGTTGCAATGGGACGCCGCCAGCGACCCCCGCAAGGGCGGCCGCCCCGCCGGCTTCTGACGGGTAGTCCGCCTCAAGCCGCGCCCACAATCCCGAGTTCATCCGGATTGACCACCCGCCCGCACTCCGGACACCGCGCCGGCTCGACCGACCGCCCCAGCCCCGCCAGGCTGTACCCGCATGCGAGGCAACATCCCGGCCGCATCCGCCGCCGCGCCAGCGCCGCAGCAGCCGCTCCGATCAGCCCACCCGCCGCCGTCAACACCACATCCGGCGCCGACAG